>Ga0209034_10000875_pt1 | contig 14916 bp, 11 predicted proteins | sample MarorgKNORR_S2LV_2_FD_188219 | JGI IMG/M metagenome (GOLD analysis project Ga0209034, IMG submission 188219) | Marine microbial communities from the Southern Atlantic Ocean, analyzing organic carbon cycling - 250m_A/KNORR_S2/LV (SPAdes) (version 2) | ecosystem: Environmental > Aquatic > Marine...
GGCCGGGAGCGACGCTGGACGGTTGCTCATTCTTGCGCGCGCTCATTCGACCCCTCCGTTCACTGCCGGAGCGACCTTCGTCATGAATGCCTCCATGTTGCGTTGGACTCTCTCTGAATCATGATTGAAGAAATCGAACCAGCACATCAGCCGATCTTCGGGGTCGAATCGCTCACGAATCTGAGCGGCGACTTCCTCGACATTACCAATCACCGCATTGTCAGTCGCTCGCTCGACCTTGGCCGGATCGATTGTCCCTTCCAATGCACTCCAGTAGGTTGTCAGCGCGGCCCTCGCCTCTTCGCGAGCCGCCGCGCTGCGCTCTTCCGCAGTCAGACCATTCTCATCGTTGACGAAGACCATGATTGTCCGTGGCATCATGTCGCGCGTCCATGAGCCTCCATCGGGGTGATAATGCTCAGACATCCGTTGATGCGTTGATTCGATGATATGTGGAGGGGTAATTGAGAGGTTGAAAACCTGCACAGGGGCCCACTGATTGACCTCCTCTTGCAAACTTGCATCGTGGCTTCCGAGTACTAGGTTCAACAGGTCTCGGCGCCATTTCTGAGGGATTGTTTTGATCTCTTCGAAGTTGTATCTCGGCGCGATTTCGATTGATTCAGGCGCCGAATCAAGCCCATGCAATTGTTGCGCTGCTTGCTGAACTCGTTCCCAATCTTCGTCGGAGCGGAAGTTTGCTCGGGCGAGAATGGTTTTGCGAATCATCTCGGTGGAGATGACTTCGCCGTTTAGCAGCCGCAGAAAAATCTCTGATGCCTCTGCGAAGATTTGACCGCGTAGTGCTGGCCATGCTGCTTCTTCGACCATGTCGCGTGGGACGATGCCGTAGGGGCGAGCCATGAATTCGAAGCGGCCAGCCGAGAAACCGATGTGCAATTTTCGCTGCTCTTCGGGATTCATGCCGTGGAGAGCAAGGAAAGAGCCAACGCGCTCGGCCTGAGGGATTGGGCCACCGCTGGCCAGAATTGACATGACTGCACTTCCAACCTCTATCCTCTTCGTGCGCGCTAACATTGCTGTTGCTACTTGAAAGAAGTCTGTGCAAAGACCAACTTCGCCAGGGTAATGTGGGACGACAGGCTTTGAGTTGCCCTTTTGCACTTCGGTTGAAAGATGAGCTTGGGCTACCCAGCCAATGCCGAATCCAAGATCGTCTGCCTTCTCGGCTTGGTCGAGGAAATTTGCGAACATCTCGCTCTCACTTGGAATATAACCGGATGTGTCCGGCGTTTGCGAGATGGAGAAGAAGATGTCGAATTTCATCGAAATCAATCCTCAGATCGACCGCATTCTACCGCCATCGACTGCGAGTGATACCCCACGGATGGCGCTAGACGATGGGAGACAGAGATAGGTGACGGCTGCTGCTGTTTCCTGTGGATCGATTAGCCGTTGAATAGGAACTGAATCCATCCAAGCGGTTCGAACCTCCTCGACTGACTTTCCAGTCTTGTCCGAAATCGAACCGGCCAGAGAACCGAGTCGGTCGGTATCGGTGAAACCCGGTAGGATGTTGTTGATGGTGATGCATGGAGCGAATTCACGAGAGAGGGACTTGGACCACGAAGCCATTGCTCCCCTCAAAGTGTTGGACAATCCGATATTGTCAATCGGTTCACGAACCGAGGTCGAAATGATATTCACAAAGCGCCCATAACCAATCTCTTCCATTCTGGGCGCAAGAATCTGAGCGATTGTGTGAGCTGCATGCAGGTGACGTGCGAACGGCCCGTCGAATTCGTCGAGTTTGTTTCCGAGCAAAGGTCCGCCGGGGGGCCCTCCTGCATTATTGATGACAATCTCAACCATACCGAGGCCAAGTACAGCCTCTCGAACGGCCTCGACATCTTCCAAATCAAGAACCAGCATCGAATGACCGGAACCATGCATTTCGTCAAGTAAGGTTTCGAGATCTTCAGCCGAGCGCGCACAAGCGATTACCCGCGCTCCCGCGCGAGCAAGCATCAGAGCACTCGCCCTTCCAATCCCCTTGCTGGCCCCACAAACAAGTGCAGTCCGGCCAGCAAGTATATTCTCAGCAAAGGGGAAATCATCTCCAGTAAGTCCAGTCATCCATCTTCCTCCTCAATCTTTCAGTCGATGTAGTGCGCATAAGTCTGTTCAGCGAGTTTATGATTGACTACTTCGAGAATATCAGGCCCAGCATTGCGGAAAGTGGGATGTTCGCTCTCTCCCTGAGGATGTCTCATCTCGTCCCAGCGCCCTGCTGAATAAGCCACCAGTGCCTCTTTCATTAGGGCACCTGCTAGAACCAGTGTTTCGTAACAGAGGTCTTCGTAGGTCATTCCTCGTGTCACTGCTACCTCGCGACGTAGAAGCAGTTCGCCAGTGTCGATGCCATTGTCGCAGAAATGGGTGGATGAACCGATTGGGATATCGTGGTAAACCGACCATGCAGGACTCGCGCTGCCACGGCAATCTGGAAGCAATCCAGGGTGGGAATTGATGACTCCATCCGCGGGATGGTCGAGGATTTCGCCGCGGATGATTCTTGTGCCACCGAAGACGATCAGGTCAAGGTCGATTTCTCGGATATGAGGCATCACTTGTTCGGAGTTATGGATGGGGACTTCGATATGTGGGACGTCGATCCCTTGTTCTGCCAAATCGGCCAATTGAGCCTCGATAGTTGGAGCGATATCGTTTCCTTCGATACGCTTGAGGAACTTCTCGCGCTCCTCATCGCCGATTGCAGAATCCTCGGTGATGACGATGGTTGGAACGAAGCCTTCTGAGAGGATTTGTCGAAGCATCTCGCGACCGTATGGGTGCTCTTTCAGCAGCAGATACGCAAACTTTGGCTTCACCATGGTCCCCGCTTTGCGGAGGGGCCTTAGATACCCGTTCTTTTCGGTCAGGGGGTGACTCTTGATCGATCTCTGGGGAAGAGAACGACTTCTCGGACATTGCCCGCGCCTGTGAGTATCATCAACAAGCGGGCAACACCCAGTCCCCAGCCGGCGTGCGGTGGCGCGCCGTAGCGGAATCCGTCTGTGTAGAAAGTGAAGTCAGCAGGATTCAAATCCATGTTTCGTAGATTTTGCTCGAGAACATCCACACGATGTTCTCGCTGTCCACCAGAAGTCATCTCGTCGCGCCCGTAATTCAAATCGAATCCGCGCGACAGCTGGCCTCCCGTCGAGCCCTTCTCAGATTCATCATGATAGATGTAGAACGGTTTCATTGACATCGGCCAGCGCGGCAAAAAGTGGAATCCGGGGTACTTGGCTGCGATGATATCGCAGTGATGGCTCTCGATATCTTCTCCCCACTCAATCTCGCCACCACCATTCTGCACAATTTCAATCGCTTCACAATAAGGGATGCGAGGGAAGGGGAGGCTAGGGATTTCGACGGTAACCGGGTCTTGGTCTTGGCTTGCGCGATAGGTGTTGATGGCTTCGAAGAGGTGTAGGTCATTGGCTGCAACCTGACTCCAGATGTGGTGGATCATGCGCTCCTGTACTCCCATGACGTCTTCGTCGTTCATCCATGCTCCCTCGATATCGAAGGAGATGAATTCGTTCAAGTGACGGTAAGTGTCATGCTTCTCGGCGCGGAATGCGGGGCCGATTTCGAAGACGCGCTCGAGTCCTCCTAGAACTGCGAGTTGCTTGTAGAGTTGGGGTGACTGGCTGAGGAAAGCTGGTGTGTCGAAGTACATCATCGGGAAGAGATTGGTTCCTCCCTCACTCGCACTGGCGATGATTTTCGGCGAATTCATTTCGTTGAATCCTTCGCCGATGAGGTGGTCGCGGCCGTATTGTAGGACCTTACTACGGAGTTGGAACATCGCATTGACATGGGCTCTGCGCAGGTCGAGGTGACGATTGTCTAGGCGGATGTCGAGGCCTACGTTGACATCGTCGGTGATTCCTACTGGTAGTGGAGTTGCTGCTGCTGAGAGAATGTTTGCCTCAGAGACTGTAATTTCGTACTCTGGAGGTGGGGTCGGCTCGCCTTCCTTGGTCTTGGGTGGGCGCTTTTGGGCGACCACTCCTGTAACTTGAATGGTCGATTCACGAGAGGCTGACTGTACTGCTGCGAATGTATCCTCATCCATGTTGTCCTTCTTGAGGAATGCCTGGATGTGTCCGGTTCCATCGCGTAGCATGACGAAAGCGATTGCACCACGGCCGCGGACTGTTTCTGCGTAACCAGCAATGGAGACTTCAGCGCCGATTAGATCAGCGCCACCGTTCACAACCTGGCCGATTGTGTGCGTGCGGAATGCGGTGGGGTGCCAGTCGGCGCTGTCCCTCATGACCACGGCGTTCGGACTTCGATTTATGAATCGAATCTAAGACTGGCTTGACGTCAGGCCAATGCTTGAGTAGTCGAACGGCTCGGCGAAGTCATGACTCACGAGAACATGTATTACCGGATGATGGGAAATACCGGTATTCAGGTATCGGTTCTTTCGTATGGATTCTGGGCGACTTACGGCGTCAAGGATCGACTATCAGGTGATGCTGGAGTCGAGACTGCTAAGGAATTGATGAGTATCGCGCGCGAAGCTGGAGTAAACTGCTTCGATCACGCCGAAGCATACGGTAATCCCAATGGCGAGGCAGAACGAATCTTCGGTGCTGCTCTCAAACAATTGCAACATGAAAACCCAGATCTCTGGCGCCGCTCAGAATTGGTCATCACCACGAAAATCTACTGGGGTGGACTGGGTGTTAATGAGTCCGGACTTTCGGTGAAGCATTGCCGTGAAGGGATGGATAAGTGCTTGCAGCGATTGCAACTCGATTATGTCGACATGGTCTTCGCTCACCGCCCTGACCCATTGACTCCAACTGCTACTGTGGTTCGTGCAATGACCGACCTAATCCGTAACGGGAGTGCCACGTCTTGGGGAACAAGCGAATGGTCTGCTCAGCAAATTACCGAGGCCTTCTGGATTGCGAGAATGGAGGGCCTCGAGCCACCACAGTTCGAACAGGCGCAATACAATATGCTTCATCGTCAGCGCTTCGAGGAGGAGTATTTCCCTCTCTATCGTCCTCCTTATTCCCTTGGGACAACAATCTGGAGTCCGCTGCGCTCTGGCTTCTTGACAGGAAAATATCTGGATGGAATCCCTGAGGATTCACGGCCGACGCAGGATGGTTATGATTGGCTGCTTGAGGATATCGAGGAGCGCCGAGAACGGGGAGAATTCGAGGTTGTCCGTGGCTTGATGACTTTCGCTAAGAAGAAGGGTTGCACGCCTGCGCAGTTGGCGCTGGCGTGGTGCTTGAAGAATCAGAATGTCTCGACGATTTTGGTTGGAGCAACGACTGCAGATCAATTGCGCGAGAATCTGGCCTGCATCGATGTGGCCAAGGATTTGACCGATGGGGAGATGGAGATTCTTGAGCAGATTCTCGGTAACAAACCAGCTGGATGGATAGGTCCGGGTGGGGCAGGAAGCCGCCAAATCAAAACTCTCTGACGCGAGGTCACATGCCCGCTGTCTCGCAGGGTCAATGAGTGGTTTCATTCTTCTTCCGAGGAAGCAATCTTTCCTGCAATTAGGAGGAATGCTGTATGTCCCATCGGCTGGTTGCCGGGGCGAACTCCGCCCTTCGCGGCTTTCGACCAGCGGCGTTCGATCATTTCTCCAGCAAATTCGACTACGAGGCCCTCTTCTTCGACCGCGTCCCACGACTTTTCGAGTTGCGCGGTCGTTGGACAATAACAGGCTAGGCGACCACCCGTTTTGACCGTGGCCGTAATCTCTGGAACCACTGTCCACGGCTCTGCCATATCGATGATTGCGGCGTCGAGTTGTTCACAGATTCCTGCGACTTCACCGGCCGCCTCAGACAACCCCATTTCAAGCAGATGCCAGTCTGGAAATTCGGGTGCGAATTCGGCCATTCGTTCCATGTTATTTCGCCCAACAGCCGCATGTTCAGGACGCACCTCGACAGAAATCAAGCAGCCCTTAGACCCCATCACATTGGCAAGGTGCATCGCCAGTCCGGCAGAACCATGGCCGCCTTCCAGTACGCGGCTTCCAACACCAATTCCCATCCAAGAAATTAGAAATCCAGAGTCTTTGATTCCGATTGTCTGAGCCCTTCGTTGCATATTCCGGCGCGCCTCCGGCAGCGCCGCGTCGACGATGGTCAGAGACTTCTGACCGACAGTGATTCGATCGCCGATTGAATACCCTTCCAAAAGCTGCGCAGCATCGAAGCGGCCGAGCCCCTTCACCTTCAATTCTCCAGGCACTCGGTTGAGCAAGTATGCCCGCCCGTCGTCTTCACGGAGAGCCACCCAATTTGGAGTCTGGTCGGTAGTCATCTGAGTGGATGCGGGAGCGCCCTCGATTCAATACCTTCGATTGAAAATTTCAATTTTAAAAAACAATATATTCCGACCCTAAAGGGTCGTTTATTGCAAGAATCCGGAGCGGGGTAGCATTATACCTCGCCAAAAACTCGCGAAATCGATGACCACAGCGCAGCAATTGAACAAACTACCATCTTTCATGATGGCCTTCCTGATGCTGACCATGTCAGCTGTTGGATATTTTGCCATCGAAGAGCAGAGTGCAGAGAAGGAAGAATTAGTCGCTGAGGACATGCCTCGATTTGCAACGAGCCCTGGACATTCGGTCTTTGGTGAATATGTCGGAGCCCATTGGTGTGGACCTTGTATGGGAAGTGCTTCTCCATCATTGGTCAACCTGAAGAATAGTAATTCAGAGGATTTCACCTACGTGTCTTTCTTCGAAGGAGCTTCGACTGGCTGGCCATCCGATGGCCCGGTCAACAGGCAGAACCACGTAATGGCTAATTCAGGCGGATATCCGACTTTCGCTTTCGCTGACGAGACCTCCGGTTCATGCTACAAGGTTGGTTCCTCAGGATCGAATTACTACGATGCGGACTTTACTACAGGTGGATGTATGCACGCTGATTCCAGTGATTTCAGTCTTGAAATGGGTATTGCTCTTGACTCCGCTGGAGATACCGTAACTACCTCTTTGGAGATGACATATCTCGGTGCAGGCGATATTACGGTATTCGTTTACGGAGCGATTACTGAGAAGGTGGGTGCAGAACCCTATGACGATGGAAGCAGCCCTCACCATGTATGGCGAGAGTGGTTACTTTCAGATACCAACGATTTCACCGAGATCACTCTGACTGCAAATCAGGCTGAGACCTTGACTTGGGATAATCCACTCAGCACTGTTCGCCCAGGTGGTGGATATACACAATGGGAGAACTTCTGGCCAGTATTTGCCCTAATGGATGGAGATTACTCGACATACAACGAGGTCTACGCTGCAATCGATTTTGACATGGGTCCATTAATCGATGTTGGAATCACCGACTTCGATGCTCGCAATTCAAACGACAACACTGGCTTCGTTGCCGGAGACATTCTCGAATTGGATGTAAATATCGCCAACAACGGTGCCGAAGCGTACAATGATGGTGGTAGCATCGACATTTACCACCTAACTGGTGGAGAGGAGATACACCTCGGTGGAATTTCGATCAATCAACTTGGAGTAGGCGGAACTCAGTCCTACTCGGCTACATTCGATACTAGCGATTTGACTCTGCTTCCGTCTGGCACTTCCTCCTTCCGTGCCCGCCTCTCAGGCCTGACTGGAGACAGGGTCGTTACCAATGATTACGAAGACGACCTCGCGTTGCACGATATGCCTCCAGTTCCTAACCGCCCTGCTGCGGTTGGTGCTGCTAGTGTTGAGCGCGGCACGCCGATTCAGTTTGAATCGACCGCTCTTCCTAACGATCTAGTCGACGAGATGTCGACAATGACCGCTGTGATGGAATACTCAACAAGCGGTTCGGAGACATGGGATACTTCCTGGATTTCAGCAATAGATCTAATCGGTAGCGGCGGAAATGCACGCTACATACACACTATCTCTGCTCCAATGAATGCCCAGTCAGGAACTTACGATATTCGCATGCAGTGGACAGATGCAGGCGGCCAGTCATCTGATTGGGAAGTAACAACTGACGCCTTCGAATTGCGCAATGCAATGCCGAAGATTCTCGGTGCCGGAGATGACGGTTACGCTGGCATTCCGACAGTTAAGGTCGAGACTGTTGAGACAGTCTCAATCGTTGGAATGGTCAGTGATGCTGAAACTTCCCTCTCTGATCTCACTATCGATTCTGATGCTCACGAATTCATCTCGTTTGATCCACTCAATCTCGAAATCACCGTGAGCTTCGATGAGATAGTCTACGACAGTCGCGGCACTCCAATCTCACAAGGTATCTTCATCACACTAGGTGACGGCGAGGACTTCAGTTCTGGAACTCTCATGTTCAACGTCATCGAGAACGGCCAACCACGATGGAGTGGGGTGCCTACACAATCCTTTGATGAAGGCAGTTCAGCCAGTCTTTCACTGACTGAGTTCCTCACGGATACTGACGATAATGGCAACCCGACTTCTACTGGCCTACTAACTCTCAGCGTTGTGAGTGTCAGTGACGAATCACTGATGACTGCTTCGATAAATGGTCAAACACTCAACGTTGAATCAGTTGACGACGATAGCTTCGGAATGGCTGAAATCGTCGTCCGCGCCTCTGATGGAGTTAAGGAATCAGACACCGTGATAACCTTCCACATCAACAATATCAACGATGCTCCAGCCATCGAACTCGGTGAGTATGTATCTCAGATTGTACAGACTGGTGAGCGGCTGAATATCGATATCCTAGCAATGGTCTCCGACGTCGATGATCCATCAGAAGAAATCTGGGTCACGGTCACGACTTTCGTGCCGGGGGCAGTCCAGTACAACCCGATTTCAGGAATCGCCACAATGAGTTGGAGCGAGTCTGGTCAAGAGATGGTTACCATCACTGCAGAGGACCGCCACGGAGCCTCAAGTGCTGCAATAATGACTATCGAAGTTGTCAATGATCTTCCTCTACTGTGGGTCGATTCCAGTGGCTACGGGGACCTAGCAGTGTCGATGGACAATACCGATTACAGCTCCAATCCAAGCGTCTCAATTGCCAACGTAGGAACTCTTGAACTCTCTGATATCAAGGTCCTTTGGAGCGTTTGTAACAGCATCACAGGAATTTGCAACGACTTTGGTGTCTCGCATAATTTAGGACCGTTCATCGTCCTTGCCAATAGCGGCGAGGGGTTGAAGGTCGGCGATTACGTAACTCTCACCGTTGACGCAGTTGACTCAACTGGCTTTGACAGGTCGACCCCTGACTCGTTCAAGGCATACGCAACAGAGGCAGTCGAAGAGATTCCCGAGGAGCCTGAGGATGAGCCTGAAAATGTGGACAAGGGAACACTCTCAGTCATGACTGTAGGAGTCATGGCAATCGGGCTACTGCTTGCCGTATCTTTGGTTCTCGGTCTAGCGATTGTTCTACAGCGCCAGCGCCGTGACGGTGTCGGTGCAGAGGTCTACGATTACCATGAGGAATACGACTATTCTGATGAACCCCAAGTGAGCCCGCTTGTGGCTCCTCCAGTACCACCTGGAATGGCTCCTCCTCTACCACCTGAGGGACTGCCCGCGGGTTGGACAATGCAACAGTGGAATCACTACGGTGAGGAGTACCTTCGACGCCGCGAACAGTCCTGATTGGACTGAGTTCGCGGCTGGGCACCTTCAAGAAGGTGCGATGAGCAGGACAAATCCCGAGGGGATGTGCGATGAGCGACGAGCAAAAGCTGGATGACCCACTTGAGTCGTGGGAGGATGGTGCTGCTTTCGGTGTCGCTAGCAGCAAGGATCCTATCTGCAAAACTCCTGTCGAGGAATGGTCGGATGCTCTCGATATCGTCTCGACCGAGGAGGTTCCTATCCCCGATAAATTGGTCGATCAGGTAATCGGACAAGAGGCAGCCTCTATCATTGTCCGAAAGGCTGCCGAGCAGCGCCGACACATCATCATGGTTGGCGAGCCAGGAACTGGCAAGTCGATGTTGTCTCGCTCGATGACCGAGTTCCTCCCAAAGGAGCAACTCGAAGATATCCTCGTCTATCGCAACCATGAGGATGAGAATGAGCCAAGAATCAGGACTGTTCCTGCTGGCCGAGGCTCGAGCATTATCTCTGAGCGCCGTGCCCACATCAAGCAGCAACGAGAGCGCACTAATCGCACACTACTATTCATCGCTCTCGTCGTAGGAGCTGCTCTCCTGCTTGCAACGATTTCCTCTGGCGAAATTCTTACCTTCATCTTTGGTTCATTCTTGCTGGTTTTCGGCTACTTCTTCCTCAGAACTCGTATGACATCAGGCGATGAAGGAAATATTCCGAAACTTCTCGTCAAACACGATAGAAACGAAGAGGTTCCATTCATTGACGCCACCGGAACTCTCGCTGGAGCTCTTCTAGGAGACGTCCGCCACGACCCCTTCCAATCCGGTGCAGACCTTGCAACTCCTGCTCACGAGCGTGTCGAACCGGGAGCGGTTCACCGTGCCAACAAAGGCGTCCTTTACATCGATGAGATTCGCATGCTGCGAATGGAAGAGCAGCAGGCACTACTCGTCGCCATGCAGGAGAAAGCACTCTCTATCTCAGGTCGCTCGGAGCGTAGTAGCGGTGCGCTGACCAAGTCAGAGCCTGTGCCTACCGATTTCATTCTCGTCGCTGCCGGTAATCTCGACAGTATCCAAAATATGCATCCCGCTCTTCGCAGCCGTATCCGCGGATATGGATACGAGGTTTATGTCAACACAGACATGAGAGATACAGAGCTTAATCGCCGCCGTCTCGTAAGATTCGTCGCACAAGAAGTTCGCAATGAACAATCCAAGGATTCGGGCAAGGCGATTCCCCACTTCTCACCAAAGGCGGTGGGACTGATCCTCAAGGAAGCCCAGCGCCGTAGCGGCCGCAGAGGCAAGCTCTCACTGAGACTTCGTGAACTCGGCGGCCTAGTTAGAATCGCAGGAGATCTTGCAGCGGAGGAGAACGCCTCACTCGTAGAGCCCGTTCACGTCACTCGCGCGCGCATGATTGCAAAGCCTCTCGAGCAACAAGTAGCAGATCGCTACCTCGAGCGTCAATCGGAATACGCGATGCTGGTCAATCGTGGAGAGCGCATCGGACGTGTCAATGGACTCGCAGTCCTAGGCGCCGACACAGGACTCTCTGACTACTCAGGAGTCGTCCTACCAGTCGAAGCCATGGTTACGCCAACACAGGGCAGGTCGGGCAAAGTTATCGCAACCGGAGGCTTGTCAGACCTTGCTCAGGAATCGGTTACTAACATCAGCGCAGTAGTGAAGAAACTGACCGGTAAGGACATCCAAGATTACGACCTCCACGTACAATTCCCTGGAACCCACAATGTCGACGGAGACAGTGCCTCGATTACCATGGCCACAGCAATCATCAGCGCCTTTGAAGGAGTTCCAATCGATCAGAACCTCGCAATGACAGGTTCGCTTTCGGTCCGTGGCGAAGTTCTGCCAATCGGCGGTGTCTCAGCGAAGATAGAAGCCGCTGTCAAGTCAGGAATCGAGCGCGTCATTATCCCGCGAAGCAACCAGCAAGACGTACTCATCGATGAGAAGTATGAGTCTCAGGTGGAGATTATCCCAGTCGATTCACTCGATGAAGTTCTCCAACACGCACTCGTTGGAGCCGAGGAAAAGGTCAGTCTCGTCGAGCGCCTAGCAAATGTTGTCGACACTATCTCTAGTGGTCCCGACTCCCAACCTTCGGCCTGACTTTCCTCTGTTGGAACGCGGGTTTTCAGACCCCGATAATTTTCTAGCATTATCCAGGAGTTCAAGACATGATTGAGAAGAAATCGAATCGATATCAGATTTGGATTCTGATGCTGGTTATTCTCGTCGATATGATTGGAATCGGCATCATTATTCCATTCATCACTTACATGGTTGATGACCTCTCTGACCCTGGCGAGAAGATCGGAATGTGGGTGGCTGCTCTGATGGCAGCATATGCCCTCGCTCAATTCATCTTCTCTCCATTCTGGGGTTCGTTATCTGACAGAATCGGTCGACGACCGGTCCTGATGATTGGATTGATGGGTAACACCATCGCGATGATTATTTTCGGACTCTCAAATACTCTGATGATGGCCTTATTCGCGAGATTAATCGGCGGTTTGTTCAATGCAAATGTCTCGGTGACACGCGCATATATCGCCGATATCACCGAACCAAAGGATGTCGCAAAAAACCAAGGTTTGCTTGGCGTTGCTTTCGGAGTTGGTTTTTCGCTGGGTCCGGTCATCGGAGGTTTCCTATCATCACCAGCAGAATGGACTTGGACCACCGCATTCCAATCGACAATTTTTGAGACGCAGCCGTATCTTCTGCCCTGCCTGCTCTCCTCTCTACTATCATTCAGCGGATTTATTATGGCGATCAAATTCCTCCCAGAGAGCCGTACTCCGGAGCAAATCGATACTGACAATGAAGGAAAGCCACGGCTCTCTGCGCTTCAGAAGATGAGAAAGATTCCATCAATGCTGTCTCGACCAGTGATTTCTCCAGTTCTTTGGTCACTGACTTTCTTCTGGATGGCTTTCACCATCATGCATGTCACATTCATTCTCTTCACCATGATGGATCCTTCAGAAGGTGGCCTTGGATTCAGCGAATCCGACAACGGTCTCATTTTCTCAACAATTGGAGTCATTGGAATCATCACCCAAGGAAAACTGATTGGACCACTTACCGACCGTTTCGGATCTTCGAAATTGTTGGCCACAGGCTTCGTCATCGCGGGAACTGGTCTAGCCGCGATTCCATACTCTTCTGCGGCTTATCCATTCCTGACTCTTCTACCAGCCGTCTTCTTGGTATCATTCGGCAATGGCTTAGTTACTCCTAGCAACATGGCAATGCTATCACACCTCTCGGGTAGTGACGAGCGCGGTGCTGTAATGGGAGTTTCAGAGAGCCTTCGCTCGTTATCAGCTCTGGTTGGGGTCAGCAGTGGCGGTATAATGTGGGATTTGACTAGTTCGCGCACCGATTTTTTCGACTATCACACAGCCTTCCGAATCTGTGGTATTCTAGCTTTGATCAGTGCGATTATCTTCAGATTCAGTTCAGGATGGAAGTCTGAGGAAGCAATCTTGAATCAAAATCGAGATAATCCGTCTGCTGCGTGACCGACCCGAGTGGTCGTATGCTGGATGAGGTCGAAGTGAGTTCAAGAGAGTCAATACGGTGTGCAGCAGTTGTACACGGCGGCGCTGGCCCTGGTCCAGACCGCCGTGCTAATCTCGAACCAAGTATCGCGAGAGTGAGAGAAGTTCTCGCGGCTGGCGGTGATGCGATTTCAGCCGCAGTTGAAGGCTGCGTGATCCTTGAGGACGATCCGGTTTTCAATGCTGGAACAGGGGGTGTCATGCGAACAGATGGCTCGGTTCTAACCGATGCCTCATTGCATGTTAGCGATGGCCGCCTCGGTTTTGTCGTCGCAATGAAGAATACACCTAATCCAATTCGCATATGTGCAGATTTACTCGACGAGGAAATCAACGGGTTATCTGGAGTGGGCGCACGTTTGTGGGCAGATGAACGAGGTCACACCAATGCGCCGGTCGTCGGGCGTTCTCCCAAGGGGCAGATCGGCGATACAGTAGGTGTAATCGTTCGAGATTCAACCGGTCTTATCGCCGCTGCAACAAGCACCGGAGGGTGCAGTTACCGACCCCCTGGTCGTGTTGGCGATGTCCCACTTCCTGGTTGTGGGTTTTGGGCTGAGGGTAATCTTGCTGTTGCCGCCACCGGCATCGGCGAAGCGATTACTCAAGCATTACTTTCCTACCGAGTTCACGAACGCATCCGAGCTGGAAATAATCTCTCACCCGATGCGCTCGCTGCCACGATGAAATGGGGCATCAACACTCTCGTCGCGCCAGACAAACAAGTCGGAATCATCGCATTAGGACCAGAGGGTGAAGGCGCAGGAGAAGCCAATACAGACATGCCTTGGGCAACCTGGTGCGAGGAATCATGAGCACTCAATACCAGTAGTCTGGGGATGCGCTTAAACAGGGACCGCAGGTGGGGCGGCCGTTGGAGGTATCGTATGTCGAACATAGAGAGCCGCATCCAGCAGATCGCACAGGTTCTCGGCCAGCTTGAGGATACTCAAGTCCCTCGCAACATCCGCAACTCTTCTCGTGACGCCGTGCAAAAGTGGCTTCTCAACAAGGACAAGGAAATGGATGTCCGTCTCGGAATGACTGCAAGCATTTTGGATGATATATTCAACGACGCAAATCTACCGACTCATTACGGCCCGTTGTGCTTGCAGATTCAAACCGCGCTTGAAGCGCTTCTCAACGAAGTCAGAGGCTCCTGAGCCTTCAAGTGCATTAGTCTTCTAGCATCTACTGGGGATTACTTGCCTGATTGGATAAATCTGTCATTTGCCAATGTTGCGACCACCTCTCCGGTAGCACACAAGGCCTCGATGGAGTGGTCAAATGCTCTGGCTAGAGGGGGGGCAGCGGAATTCGATGGCGAGGCCGAAAAGAATGGCATGATGCCTCTGAGGAGGGCTGCAGCCAGACTGCTTTCTTGCGAACTTGAGGATATCTGTGTAGGCTCCAGCGCGACCGAGTTACTCTGCTCGATTGCTTGGGCGGTCTCTCCAGAGAGGGGTAGTAATATCGTATCCACGAGGGCTTCATTCCCTTCGACGGTCTATCCTTGGTCAAGGGTTGCAGATGCTAACGGGGCTGAGGTGAGGCTGGCAGATCACAACTCCGATCTCTACACCGACCCAGAAGACATCATCTCCCTAATCGATGAGAGAACCTCAGTAGTCACACTCTCTCATGTAGAGTATTCTAGCGGTCAGAGGTATGACCTGAGCCGATTTGCCAAAGCCGCACACTCGGTGGG
>Ga0209034_10000876_pt1 | contig 14916 bp, 26 predicted proteins | sample MarorgKNORR_S2LV_2_FD_188219 | JGI IMG/M metagenome (GOLD analysis project Ga0209034, IMG submission 188219) | Marine microbial communities from the Southern Atlantic Ocean, analyzing organic carbon cycling - 250m_A/KNORR_S2/LV (SPAdes) (version 2) | ecosystem: Environmental > Aquatic > Marine...
CGACCGCTAGGCACACTCCCAACCGGAACACTTGTGCATAACATTGAATCTACTCCTGGCAACGGTGGCCAGATAGCAAAGAGCGCTGGAGCAGTGGCTCAAGTTATGGCTCATGAATCGGGTTATACGCTAGTTCGGCTTCCGTCAGGAGAAATGCGTCGGTTATTAAGTGAATGCTCAGCTACGGTTGGTCAGGTGTCAAATCTTGATCATAAAAACCAAAAATTAGGTAAAGCAGGTAGAAACCGACATCGCGGTCGTCGTCCTACTGTTCGTGGTTCAGTGATGAGTCCAGCTGCTCACCCGCATGGCGGGGGTGAAGGTCGCTCTGGAATCGGAATGCCCGGGCCGAAGACTCCTTGGGGTAAGCCAGCACTCGGTAAGCGTACGCGTCGCAATAAGAGTACCAATAAGTTTATTTTGAGACGGAGGTATGACCGCTAGAAACCGATTAGGTTGTTGGCAGTCCATATGAATACAGATGTCAAGGTCAATTAAAAAAGGTCCGTACGTAGACCCAAAATTGATGAAAAAAGTCAATGCTATACAGGCAGCAGGATCGCGAGATGTTATCCGAACATGGGCACGCGCTTCGATGATCATGCCTGAGATGGTCGGTCTTACAATTGCTGTTCATGACGGTAGAAGGTTTATCCCTATATTGATGACTGAAAACATGGTGGGCCATAGGCTCGGTGAATTTGCTCCGACTAGGACTTTTCGTGGCCATATTGGTAGATCTGATCGGGTAACAGGTTAATCATGGCAATTGCAAGAACAAAAAACGTAGGCATTTCCGATTACAAACTTCGACTTGTTATGGATCAAATTCGAGGCAAAATGGTTAGTGACGCGATTCCGATACTCCGGTACATGACTAGTCCTGCTGCAGCCGAAATTTTGAAAATTCTTAATGCTGCAGCTGCTAATGCCGAGAACAATGATCTTCAGTCTCGTGCTGATTTAAAGATCGTGAGAATTACAGCAGATAAGGCAACTTGGCTTCGACGATTCAGGCCGAAAGCTCGTGGACGTGTTGGTGCATTTGATAGGCCAACATCTCACATCACAATTGAAGTTGATGAGATAAGGGTTTAGATATGGGACAAAAGACACACCCCATTGGGTTCCGACTTGGAGGAGTGCAGGATTGGCGAGCACACTGGTTTGCTAGTAAGGCTTCAGATTATCGGAATCTGACTGAAGAGGATCAGGCTATTCGTACGCTGATTGATGGACGGTACGCCGAATCTGGCGCAATTTCTCGCGTAGAGATCGAGCGAGGAGCACAAGATTTGGTTGTGACGATCAATACGGCTAGACCAGGCATCATAATCGGTAGAGGTGGTACACGGGTTGATGATCTTAGGGCTGATCTGGAAAAATTAACACAGAAACGATCACGTCTTAACATCCAAGAAATACGGCAACCGGAACTCGATGCGATTCTTGTGGGACAGGCTATAGCGGAGCAATTGGAAAGGCGTGTCGCTTATCGGCGTGCCGTTCGTCTCGCTATGCAGCGAACCATGCAGTCTGGTGCGTTGGGTATTAAAGTTGTTGTGTCGGGTCGTCTTGGCGGTGCGGAAATTGCCAGGACCGACAAACAGAAAGAAGGTCGCACCCCTCTTCATACCCTCCGTGCTCAAATCGACTTTGCAGTGTCCGAAGCGAAAACAACTTTCGGTGTAATTGGTATAAAGGTGTGGATTTACACTGGCGACATGATTCCATCTGCTAGCAATCTTCGAGCTCGGTCGATGGCCCGAGTTTCATTAGGTGTGGCACGTGAGAATCAGGAAGATCCTAAGGCATCAGGGGATCAATCAGCCACAGCTGACGCTTCGAGTGCTTCAGATTCATCTAATAAAGGTTCTGATAATGGGAGCGCCGGTTAGTTATGCTTCAACCCAAGCGAACAAAATTTCGTAAGGAACATCGTGGTCGAATGAAGGGGATCCGTACAAAGGGCTCGACTCTTGTAAATGGAGAGTACGGCCTGAAGGCAGAAGGTCCTGGTTGGGTGACTGCTAGAGAGATTGAGGCGGCGCGTCGAGCAATCACCGGTTATGTAAAACGTGGAGGCCAGCTTTGGGTTCGGTTATTCCCTGCAAAGCCTGTGAGTGCAAGGCCGGCTGAAACTCGTATGGGTGGCGGGAAAGGTGCCGTTGATCATTGGGTTGCCGTTGTAAGGAGAGGTCGAGTGCTTTATGAAATAGCTGATGTCCCTGAGGATGCGGCACGCGAAGCACTTAGGCGAGCAGCCCATAAGCTGTCTGTGCCGACGAAGATTGTAGCTAGAAGTGAAGAATTTTAATCAAGCCCTATACCGGGCTCAGGGTGATATAGACCGATTGTGGTAGGAACTTGTGAGCGATGCAGATTACTGAAGTAAGAGAATTAAGCGACAGCGAGCTAGAAAAAGAGCTCACTGAACAGGAACGGGCCTTAATGAACCTTAGGTTTAGAAAGGCGACAATGCAATTAACGAATACGAACGAACTCGGGAATACGAGAAAGACAATAGCGCGTATTAAGACTGTAATTCGAGAGCGCGCCATTACTGCAAGTATGGCAAGTGAATCACCTGAATCGCTTGCTCAAGGAGAATAGGTTGGCCCGCAAACAACAGACTGGTACTGTCCTGAAAGACCAAAATGACAAGAGTATTGTTGTGGGTGTCTCTTGGTTGCAGCGCGACCGGATTTACAAGAAAGCTCGCCGGAAGATTACGAAATTTGTAGTCCACGACGAGTCGAATAAAGCGACGGTTGGTGATCGTGTGTTGATAGAAGAGAGTCGACCGATTTCGAAAACTAAGCGTTGGCGTTTGGTTGACGTCCTAGATAGAGTTGAGGTGGCTGAGATTCAACCTTCGGAAATCGATAGTGAGGCTGCCTTGGCCGGTACACCAGATTCAGCAGGATCCGAGGACTAGCTTAAATGATTCAGAGGGAGACAAGGCTGAAAGTTGCCGATAACTCAGGTGCTCGTGAAGTGTTATGTATAAATATCATTGGTGGAAGCGCGCGTCGTTACGCTAGTTTAGGGGATGTAATCACCTGCACTGTAAAAGACGCTCAACCCGGTGGTACTGTAAAAATGCATCAAGTTGTACAGGCTGTTGTCGTTAGGACTTCGAAAGAGGTTCGTAGGCCCGATGGCTCATACATTCGATTTGACGATAATGCTTGCGTGATAATTGGGGACGATGAAAACCCTCGAGGGACTCGTATTTTTGGTCCGGTAGCTCGTGAACTGCGAAACAAGCAGTTCATGCGTATTGTGTCCCTGGCACCGGAGGTTTTGTGATTCATGAGTCAAACGCGTATCAAACGAGATGATCAAGTGATGGTCATCAGTGGCAAAGACAAGGGCAAGCGAGGCTCTGTGATACGAGTTCTTGTCGCAGAGAACAGAGTCGTCGTTGAAGGCGTTAATATGGTTACTCGCCACGTGAAGGCCCAGCCTGGCATAGCGCAGACTGGAATGGTTCAAGGTGAAGCCTCTATTTCATTGTCCAATGTAATGCTTATTGATCCAGAAACCGGCAATGTTGGTCGATCTGGTCAGAATATTCTTGAAGATGGAACGAAAGTAAGGGTGGTCAAGAGTAGTAAACGCTCCTGACGATAATATGACTGAAGAAAAGAAAACAGGGGCAAAGGCTTCTAGTAACAAAAGCAAAAAGACATCGGCGAAAAAGCCGGTGGCGAAGAAGGCCGCAGCAAAAGGGTCTTCTACTCGAAAATCTAAAACCGCTAAGTCTGATGTTAAGGCTAAGGCAAAACCTAAGACTTCTTTGATACAGGCGCAAACTCCTAGAATGAAACAAGTTTATGGTGAAGAAGTAGTTCATGTACTTGCTCGTGAGTTCGGTTATAAGAATCCAATGGAAGTTCCTAGGATTGTGAAGATTGTTCTCAATATTGGTTTGGGTGAAGCACTTGAAAGCAATTCAGCTGTTGGCGCTGCGGTTGGGGATCTTCAGAAGATATCTGGGCAAAAGCCAATAGAAAATCGCGCCAAAATGTCGATTGCTAACTTCAAATTGCGGGAAGGCTCGGTAGTTGGCACATCTGTGACATTGCGTGGAAATCGCATGTGGCAGTTTTATGATCGATTTGTGAATATTACCCTTCCTCGTGTACGTGACTTTCGCGGTATTAGTCGTACTTCTTTTGATGGAAGAGGGAATTATTCTCTTGGAATGCGCGACCAGTCGACCTTCCCTGAAATTGACTACAATGAAATTGATCGTATGCGAGGGATGCAGTTGACTTTTGTCACCACTGCTCGCTCTGATGAAGAGGGGCGTCGGCTTCTTGAGTTGCTTGGCATGCCGTTTGCACGTGTAGATGACCCCGTTGGTGCTATTTAATTGATCTGGAGTTTATGTTTTGGCTAAAAAGTCGATGATTGAAAGAGAAAAGCGTCGCCAGAAATTGGTGGATGCTAAAGCCGAGATGCGTAAAGAATTACGTAACGCTTCGGTTGATGTTCATCGATCGGCCGAAGAACGATTTGCGGCTCGTCAAGAACTGGCAAAATTACCTCGTAACTCTGCAGCGATACGTTTGCGTAACCGTTGTGCCGTTACAGGTCGCCCTAGGGGTTACATGCGTTTTTTTGGCTTATCACGAATCACTTTTCGCGACCTTGCATTGAAAGGCGAGTTGCCTGGAATACGTAAGGGAAGCTTGTAATACCCACTATATTAATCGAGAGAACTTATAAAGTTGCCAGTAACAGATCCAATATCCGACATGCTAACCCGAATTCGTAATGCGGTTCAGGTGCGACATGAATCACTTCAGATACCTGCGTCTCGCATGAAGTCTTCTCTTTTGAAGCTAATTGCTGAAGAGGGTTTTATATCGAGTTTCGAAGTTGAGGAAACTGATTCGGCTGCTAAAACACTTGAGGTGCGGTTGCGCTATTACGAAGATAAATCTCCAGTAATTCAAGGTTTGAAACGGGTAAGCAAACCTGGCCTACGGGTTTATGTTGGTAAAAATGAAGTGCCTCGGTATTTCGGTGGGCTTGGAGTTGCATTCATGTCAACTTCGAAGGGAGTTATGACAGGGCAACAGGCTCGTCGTGAGGGTGTAGGCGGAGAATTACTTTTTTATATTTGGTAAGACCATAGTTTGGTTGAAATTAGAAACATGTTTTTTGCGAGAGAAGATATACAGTGTCTCGAATAGGTCAAGCTCCAATAAGTGTCCCTGAAGGCATCGATGTTAAGATCGATGGCACTACAGTCACCGTGAAAGGGAAGGCTGGAGAATTGACGCGTACTTTTCCGGTGAGCATGAAAATTGATTTGACTGATGGGGTACTTAGTGTGACTCGGCCTAATGACGAACCTGACCAACGGGCCTTGCATGGCCTTACTCGCAGTTTGATTAATAATATGGTGATTGGTTGTTCGGATGGTTTTTCAAAGAGACTCGAGCTGATCGGAACTGGGTACAGGGTGCAACAAAAGGGTGGGGGGTTGGAAGTCAATGTTGGTTATTCTCACTCTATTGATATTCAGCCGATCGGAACTAATAAACTTACTGCTGATGGTCAGACGTTCATTGTTGTGAGCGGTCCAAGTAAAGAAGATGTAGGTGATCAGGCGGCTCGGATACGGAAGGTTCGTAAGCCAAATCCATACACGGGTAAAGGCATTAAATATTCAGATGAAGTCATTCGACGTAAAGCTGGTAAAACAGCAGTTGGAGCCGGTGTTTAACAATGGGCAATAGGAAGTTCGATACTCGAAAAAGGTGGATTAGGCATCGACGTGTTCGTAAGAATATACGGGGTGTTGCCTCGCGTCCTAGATTAGCCGTTTTTCGTAGTAGTAATCATATCTATGCTCAAGTGATTGATGATGATCGTGGCCATACTTTGGCTGCAGCAACATCACTCGAGATGAAAAGTGATGATGTGAAAACGGATGTCGCAAAAGCAGTTGGTGAAAAAATTGCCAAGTCTGCTCTTTCAGCAGGGATTACCAAGGTTGTATTTGACCGGGGTGGTTACAAATATCACGGTCGAGTTAAAGCGTTAGCTGATGCTGCTCGATCAGAAGGACTTAACTTTTAAATGGTTGCGTCTCAGAATGATTCACGCAGTGGCCCTCGCAGGGGTAACAATTCAGATTCTCGCGGACCAGGTGGTGGACGCAGGCAAGGCGGGGAACGCCGAGCTCGACGCCCAAGGCGTGAAGAAGAAGATTCTGGTCTTGTTGAGCGCGTCGTAAAGATTCGCCGGGTTTCTAAAGTAGTCAAAGGCGGCAGAAATCTGACATTTAATGCAATGGTTGTAGTTGGAGATGGGAACGGAAATGTTGGTGCTGCTCTTGGTAAGGCGGGTGCTGTTCCTGATGCAGTTCGCAAGGGTACAACATATGCCAAAAAGGCGATGGCGCATGTCGAATTGAATGGACCAACAATTCCTCATGAGATCACTTCAAAATTTTCTGGTGCAAAGGTTTTGTTGAAACCTGCTGCACCTGGTACAGGTGTGATCGCAGGAGGTGGTGTTCGCGCTGTTATGGAGGCAGTTGGCGTGAAGGATGTTCTCTCAAAGACATTTGGTTCAGCCAACACCATTAATATTGTTAGGGCTACTCTCGATGCACTTCATCAACTGCGAGATCCCATTACCGCTACTGAACGAAGAAAAGGTACAAGTGTTTCTAGGGAAGAAGAAACCTCGTAGATTTAACAAACTATGGCCCAATTACGCATTACACAATTAAAAAGTGAAATAGGCACTAAGCCTGATCAAAAAGCGACCCTCAAGGCTCTCGGGCTCCACAAGATTCGTCATGTGGTTATACAGAACGATAGTCCCCAGATTCGTGGCATGATTAAAAAAGTTTTGCATCTGGTTGCGGTTGAGGAAGCGAAGTAAATATTCTAGCTAATGATAATTGGCTCCTGGTAGTAATTTAGATATGTCTAGTCTCCATCAATTAAAACCTTCTAAAAATTCAAAGAAAAATCGAAAACGCGTCGGCCGAGGCGATGGTTCGGGGAATGGCACTTATTCCGGTCGAGGTTCTAAGGGGCAGAAACAGCGTGGCAGTGTCCCGTTTCTTTTTGAAGGCGGTCAACTACCGCTTATCAAACGTTTGCCCCATATGCGTGGTTTCACAAATATTTTCCGTGTGGAATCCACGCCTGTTAACGTTCAGGTTCTTGAGCGGTTTGAATCGGGTTCAGACGTCACGGTTGAAAATCTGGTAGCTGTAGGTATTGTTCGCAAGAAAAATACAAACATCAAGATTCTTGGCAATGGCAAACTGACCAAGAAATTGAATGTTACTGCGCATGCTTTCAGCAAAACTGCTCAGCAAAAGATAGAGGATGCTGGTGGAACTGCCACAGTAATTGGGGACGCCGAATCAAGCGAATCAACAAAAGCTGAACCGATTAAGTAATTATGACCCAGGCTACACAAACGTCAGAATCTGCAGTACCGGCATTATTCCGTGCTGCAGCGGATGCATGGCGTATACCAGATCTTCGATTCAGGATCCTGTTCACACTTGGGATCCTTGTTATATTCAGATTTTTCGCTCATGTGCCGGTCCCAGGAGTGGACAGAGAGGCTCTGGCAGCTGCTTTTGAGGCAAACCCTTTGCTCGGTTTTCTCGATCTGTTTTCAGGAGGAGCACTCAGGAATCTTTCTATTGCTGCACTCGGCGTGTACCCCTACATCACAGCATCCATCATCCTGCAGATAATGACGCCGATTATTCCTACTCTGAAGAATCTTTCACAAGAAGGTGAAGGGGGTCGGCAGGCAATAAACCGATACACACATTATCTGACTGTTCCGCTGGCTTTCCTCCAAGGCTATGGTCAATTGAATTTGTTTGCGGGCGGATTAGCTTCACAAAGTGGAGCTGCTATCACTGGTATTGGTTTCGGGGCCGATACTTTGAACACCGTGGCTATCTTAACAGCGATGACGGCTGGAACGATGTTATTGGTATGGATGGGAGAGCTTGTTACTGAAAAAGGTATCGGTAACGGGATATCGTTGATCATCTTCGCTGGCATTGTCTCTACACTGCCACAGGTTGTCGGACAATTATGGTTGTTGCGTGAACAAACGTTTCAAGTTGGGATGCTCATATTCATTGCGATTGCGATTGTTTATTTGATTGTATATTTTGCGGAAGCACAACGAAAAATTCCTGTTCAATATGGTCGAAGTGTATTTCGGGGTGGGCAGATGTATAGACAGTCGGGCGCTACTCATATTCCGCTGCGTGTGAATGCGGCCGGAATGATTCCGCTGATATTTGCTTTCTCGATTTTGATTTTACCTTCAGTGATTGCCAGTTATTTTAATGATGGTTCGGGTGGGTTTATTTCTAACATAGCCAATTTCTTCCAAAATTCGTTTGGGCCGACGAGCACTATGTATTGGGTGGCGGTGTTCTTGCTGGTGGTTATCTTTACATTCTTTTACACCTTAGTTGTGCACAATCAACAGAATCTCGCGGAAAACCTTCAAAAAAATGGTGGCTTCGTTCCTGGTATTCGTCCAGGGCCGCCAACTAAGATTTATTTGATGCGTGTCGTGTTGCGCATTACTTGGGGTGGTGCATTATTTTTGGGTGGTATTGCGATAGTGCCGTACCTCGCTCAGTTAGTGACGAATCTGCCTAATGCCACGACCATACTTCAGAGTACAAGCTTGCTTATTATGGTGGGTGTCGCACTGGACACAATGCGACAATTGGAATCGCAATTGCTGATGCGAAACTATGAAGGATTCGTCCGTTAGCACCGATTATGAGTAAATGCGTATAGTTTTATTGGGCCCCCCAGGAGCAGGTAAAGGGACGCAGGCACGCCGACTTGCGGAGTCGACCGGCATGACACACCTTTCGACCGGAGACATGCTACGTTCTGAAGTTGCATCAGGTACCGAATTAGGTTTACTTGCTAAGAAGTTTATGGATAGTGGAGATTTGGTGCCAGACTCCAACATAATAGCGATGATTCAACAACACATCGCTGACCCCGCAGGTGTGTTGCTTGACGGTTTCCCTCGGACTATAGTTCAGGCGAAATCACTTGATAAAGCACTTGACCAGATTAGCTTGCCTGTTGATCAAGTCGTTCATATGGCAGTTAATATTGATGAACTCATACGGAGATTATCCAGCAGGGTTGTGTGCAAAGAATGTCACACACCGTATAACTTGGAATTAGATCCACCTCTAGAGTCAGGTATCTGTGATCAATGCGCTGGGGACGTTATAGTTCGAGACGATGATAAGCCCGATGCCGTCAAGAATCGCATGAAGGTATACGAAGAGTTGACGGCTCCTGTTCTGGATTATTACCAATTACATAGGAATGTAGCTGAAGTAATGGCTACAGGAACACCTGATGCGGTATTTGCGAAACTTACTAAAGCAATAGGATCTGGTGCACCATTCAACTGAGCGCGTATTTGAGATATACTGAGGGGTGTTCGCTCTTTGAATAGTGAATCGACACCCAAAATCGTTTCTAACGGTAATTCTGCTCTAGGTCCAATTCTGAAGACAGGTCTAGAATTGCAAGCGATGCGTGAGGCGGGTCGTGTTGTCGCGTTTGCTGTCAGGAAAGCGTTCGACGCGCTCGAGCAGGGAATAACAACTCGTGAGCTAGATGCAATTGCTCGCGGGGCAATTGAGTCTGAAGGTGCAAAGCCTGGCTTTTTAGGATTGTATGGTTTTCCGGCGACAGCGTGTGTATCTATTAATGAAGAAATTGTTCACGGGATACCTGGAGATCGAATTGTACGGTCGGGTGACTTAGTCACTCTCGATTGCGGTGCAATTGTGGACGGGTATAACAGTGATCATGCGATTACAGAGGTTGTAGGTGATTCTACAAGTGAAAAAGACAATCTGATTGATACAACTCGTAAGTCGTTAGAGGCGGGGATCAAAGCAGCACGTTATGGTAACCGTATAGGCGACGTATCTAGTGCTATTGAAGGGTATGTGGTTCCTAGGTCTTACGAACTGGTTCGTGAATACGTTGGACACGGTGTTGGCAAACGTTTACATGAGCCTCCGCAGGTACCGAACTTCGGTACGTCTGGTCAAGGACTAGAACTTCAGGTTGGTTTGGTTTTGGCAATAGAACCGATGGTGAATGTTGGCGGGTGGCAAACTCGGATACTTGATGATGAGTGGACGGTTGTGACAGCAGATGGATCTCTTTCCTGTCATTTTGAACATACGGTAGCTATTACGGAGGACGGTCCGCAGGTGCTCACAGTTGAATAACAGTGATGATCGGCAAATGGGCGGAGTGTAACTTGGCAAAAAAGGAAGCAATAGAAGTAGAGGGCCTTGTGAATGAAGCGTTACCCAACGCTTTTTTTAAGATCGAACTTCCCAATGGTCACGAAGTTCTGGCCCATGCGTCAGGAAAAATTCGTAAAAACTTTATTCGTATTCTTCCAGGCGATAAAGTTTTAGTTGAGCTTTCGACTTATGATTTAACACGCGGGCGGATTACATACCGATTCAAATAGTAGTTATCTGAACAGTTCCGGTTGAGCGCGCTATGGAGATAAAACGAGATAGATTATGAAAGTAAAGGCATCAGTCAAGGCTAAACACCCTGGCAGCAAAATTGTTCGTCGAAAAGGTCGCGTCTACGTGATTAACAAACAAACTCCTCGCCTCAAGGCAAGGCAAGGTTAGTGACTCAACAGGAGAAATCGTTTTATGGCGATTATTGCTGGTGTAAATATTCCAGATAATCAGAGACTTGAAATAGCCTTGACTGCGATCTACGGGATTGGCCGGTCGACATCTAAAAAGATTGTTGCGGATTCAGGGATGGGAGATTCAACGCGAGTCCGAGATCTGTCTGATGAAGACTTAGCTCGAGTCAGAAGTGCAGTCGAGAGGACTGGTCTTTTGATCGAAGGAGATCTTCGTCGAGAGACTCAACTGAACATTCGCCGATTAACGGATATTCAGAGTTTCAGAGGTCTGCGACATCGACGCGGGTTACCTGTTAGAGGGCAACGAACAAAAACTAATGCGCGAACTAAACGTGGTCGGCGGCAAACGGTTGCTGGACGTAAACGAGTTGTTGCTCCGTAACCACTTAATCTCAAATGAGCTTATCGTTCATCTACTGTAGAAACATTACGATCAAAATCGGGAACTAAAATAAAAAGAAAGAAATATGCCAAGGCAACGATCTCGCAGGCGTGAGAAAAAATTTGTCCCTCAGGGCAAAGCTTTTATCAGCGCCACTTTTAACAACACTCTTATTACCTTTACTGACCCGCAAGGGAATGTAATTTCTCAGAGCAGTGCAGGAGCGATGGGCTTTCGGGGCTCTAGAAAATCTACTGCCTTTGCTGCGCAGCGTGCCGGAGAAACAGCAGCTCGAGTTGCGACAGAACATGGTTTAAAAACAGTTAATGTGATGGTTAAGGGTCCCGGCTCTGGCCGTGAGGCTGCGATTCGGGCGATTCAGGGGGCAGGTATACGTGTTGTCTCGATACGAGATGTAACCCCTGTCCCACACAATGGATGCAGACCTCCTAAAAAGCGTCGAGTCTAAGTATTTATATAGTTGGATCTATACTTTTATTAGTTAGTTTCATATGCAAAACATTAACACCAATGAGTAATTCAAGGATTTAGATGGCAAGGTACACTGGACCTAAATGTAAGAACTGTCGACGTTTCGGCATGAAACTTTGCTCAAAACCTGCTGGTAAATGCGCGTGGGAGCGCCGCAAGAGTGCTCCCGGCGACAAGTCTACCCAGCAGCGTCGACGACGAATTTCTGAATACGGAACACAACTCCGTGAAAAACAGAAAGCACGCGCGATATATGGCGTATTTGAGCGACAATTTCGTAATTACTACAAAAAAGCTAGCCGTCTTGATGGTGTGACGGGCGATCGTTTACTCCAACTTCTAGAGAGTCGGCTAGACAATGTTGTTTATCGCCTAGGATTTGCTGACTCCCGGCCGCAATCTCGACAGATCGTTGGTCATGGTCATATTCAAGTTAACGGGAAAAAAGTGAATATTCCTTCTTATCAAGTTAAGGCTGGTGATCGTATCAGTTGGCGCGAGCAGTCCAAGAAGACCGGGTTGTTCGAAATCGTTTCTGCAGGCATGGGGTCGAATTCGGTGATCCCCAGCTGGCTTAATGTGGATTCAGATAAACATATTGGTGAGGTTGTAACGGTTCCGGGGATAAATGAGGTTGAACTTGCGATTGATACACGCCAAATAGTCGAGTACTACTCTAGGAGGTAGATTACCCATATGCTTGAACGAATGTACGGCATTACTCCTCAGGAGGAATTGCCGCCTGTAGCACCAGAGATACCAGATCTTTCGATTACTATTCAAGAAAATGAACAGCACTATGGTCGATTCGTTGTGGAACCTCTCGAACGTGGTTGGGGAGTGACATTGGGTAACCCGTTGAGGCGTTCTTTGCTCAATTCGTTGCCTGGTACTGCTGTTACATGGGTGAAAGTTGTTGGTGCTCTTCATGAGTACTCCACAATTCCTCATATGCGGGAGGAAGTGGTCGAATTTTTATTGAACATTAAAGGTATTCGTATACGTTCATTGTCCGAACGTCCTGGCAGATTGCGTCTTGAGGTTGATGGTGAAGGGGAAGTACGCGCCGGGGATATTATGGCGACGGCTGATTTCGAAATCGTCAACCCCGAGCATCATCTTGCTACCCTCGATAATGCTGATGCAAGGCTTTCTGTGGAATTCAATGTTGAGCAGGGGGTTGGTTATGAACCAGCAAGTCAAGATGAAGGCTTGCCGATAGGTGTTCTTCCAGTGGACGCTATCTTCACTCCCGTTCGTAAAGCTAATTTCTCCGTCGAGCCAACGCGCGTAGGTCAGCGGTCTGATCTTGAGCGTTTAATTGTTGAGGTTTGGACTGATAGGACTATCACGCCACTTGAAGCCATACAATCGTCAGGAAATTCCTTGATGGAACGTTTCTTCCTGTTCACGAGACTTGACAAGGAACCCGAGGAAGAAGCCAGTCCTGCCGCAGGCCTTGGTATTTCTCCGGATGTTTACAACACTTTGGTGGAAACCCTTGCTCTTTCTGCCCGAACGCTTAATTGTCTAAAACGTGCTGGATTGAATCGGGTTGGCGAAGTGATTTCTATTCCCAAGGCCGAATTACTCAAGATTAGAAATTTTGGTCAAAAGTCACTCGACGAACTTTACGACAAACTTGCCGAGCGGAATATGTTGCCCGAAGATGATGCCTCCTCTGCGGAGGATGGTGATACCGAAGAGGTTTCTGCTGAGGGTTCTGAGGAAAAAGCTATTGAGGCATAAGATATCCGGCAGGCAGTTTGGTAGGGCTTCAGGTCCGCGTAGGGCTATGTTTAGAATCATGGTGACCGATTTGCTTCGTCATGGTCAGATCAAGACTACGGTTGCTAAGGCTAAGGCAATTCGTCCTTTAACCGAGAAAATGGTAAGTTTGGGTAAAGGCGGGACTCTTCATGATCGGCGTCAAGCAGCAGCTTTCATTACTGATAAATCAGTTGTGAAGGCGGTGTTCGATGAGATCGCTCCTCGTTTTGAGGAACGAAATGGCGGTTACACTCGCATAACTCGTCTAGGTGTGAGAGCTGGTGACGCTGCGGAAATGGCGCTAATTGAATTGATCGATTAGATTCCAGATGCGTATTGGATTAGTCGTGGAATACGACGGGACTGAGTTTCACGGTTCCCAGTTGCAGTCCAACGCGAGAACTGTCCAGGGTGAGATTGAAAAAGCCTTACTTAAGATCTTTCAAAAAAATATAAGAATATATTTTGCTAGTCGTACAGATTCTGGAGTGCATGCAAGAGGACAAGTCGGGCGTTTCGATCAGGAGACTGATATGCCGCCCGATCAGATCAGGAAAGCATTGAATTACCATATGACAAAAGACGTGCGCATCATGTGTGCTCAGCGGGTTCCAGATGGACCCGGGGGATTTGATCCTCGTAGTGACGCCGCATCACGCACATATGTATATACCTTTAATGATGCTCGATCGCAGCCTGCTATGGGACGACATTTCGTCACTCATGTACGTGCAAATCTTGACGCGATGATAATGAATAATGCCAGTCAAGCTTTTATCGGGTCACATGATTTTGCTGCTTTTGCGGGTCCTAGCACTCCGGAAAATGCCCCAACAAGGCGCGTTGTTAAACATGCTTCAGCCATACGACAAGACGATAATATTAAAATCACAATAACAGCGAATGCTTACCTGCATCAACAAATGCGACGTATTGTTGCCGTTCTCTATGACATCGGTCGAGGTAACTCTCCGATTAGTATCGTCGATGAATTACTGAGTTCTGCAGAGCGTGGGGCCGCAAGTAACGTTATGCCTGCAGAGGGTCTTTGTTTAACCAAGATTACGTATAACGGATCTGGAGAGTGTGGATTACCTGTTTATGCTGCTGTTGACTCAGTCGACATAGGCGTAAGATAGAACGTCGAGAATTATGGATTGAATATGGTTACCAATATAAAGCAATATAATCCGAGTGTTTCTGCAGTTGTAAGCGACTGGCAAGTTATCGACGCGAGTGGTCAGGTTCTTGGTCGACTTGCGACCCAAATTGCCACACTCCTTATGGGAAAGCATAGGCCTACTTATGTGCCTCATATGCTCTCAGGTGACTTCGTTATTGTCATCAACGCTAGTGAGGTGAAAGTTACCGGACTCAAGGCAGAGAAGAAGGTTTACAAGCGCCATAGTCAATATCCTGGGAATCTTAAAGAGATACCTTATACGCGGATGCAAGAGCGCCATCCGGAACGGATTATTGAATTAGCTGTCAAAGGTATGTTGCCGAAGAGCAAACTCGGGCGA
>Ga0209034_10000877_pt1 | contig 14914 bp, 9 predicted proteins | sample MarorgKNORR_S2LV_2_FD_188219 | JGI IMG/M metagenome (GOLD analysis project Ga0209034, IMG submission 188219) | Marine microbial communities from the Southern Atlantic Ocean, analyzing organic carbon cycling - 250m_A/KNORR_S2/LV (SPAdes) (version 2) | ecosystem: Environmental > Aquatic > Marine >...
ATTGAGACCCACGGCACGTCGGAGCAACGCGAGCAGTTTCTCCCCCGGCTGTGTGCGGGTGAGTGGCTTGGGTCGATTCACCTCACTGAACCCCACACCGGATCCGACGCTTCTTCGATTTCGACGCGGGCTGTGCGCGACGGTGAGGAATACGTGATCAATGGCCATAAGGCCCTCATCACCGCTGGAGCAACCTCTGATGTTGCGATGATCGTTGCGGTAACCGACCCTGATGCCGGAAAATCTGGAATTAGCGTTTTTGTAACCCCGACGGATAATCCCGGCTATCAGGTAATTAGCACCGAACGAAAACTTGGACACAGAACCAATGACACATGCCAAGTTCGTTTTGATTCGATGCGAGTCCCCTCAACCCATCTCCTAGGAGCAGAGGGGAGGGGGCTGTCCATCGCTCTAGGAGGTTTGTCCCTCGGACGCATTGGGGTAGCGGCACAATCAGTAGGCGGTGCTCGGCAGGCTCTCCAACTCTCGAAACAATACGCGGGGGAACGAGAGACCTTTGGGAAACCAATAATTGAGCATCAATCGATCGCATTTCAGTTAGCTGAAATGGCCACCGACATTGAGGTTGGCCGGCAGATGTATCTGCATGCCGCGGCACTTCACGACCAAAGCCTTGATTCGAGCACAGCTGCGTCCATTGCCAAGCTTTTCGCGTCCGAGATGGCCGAACGCGTTGCATCAAAGGCCATTCAAATACATGGCGGTGCTGGCTTCCTTGAAGATCACCTGGTTGAAAAGATTTACCGAGACGTTCGCGTCTACCAGATCTATGAGGGAACGTCGGAAGTGCAAAAGCTTCTAATTTCCCGTCAACTCGATTCCCTCGATATGTGACCATCCTCGTCTGCCCTAGGCTGCGCAGATGGGTACCGTGCGTCTCGCTGTAGACATAGGGGGAACGTTCACCGATGTCGCTTTGGAAACGGGTGACCGGTTAGCAACCAAAAAGCTGCTCACGACCGCCGAAGCGCCGGCGGTGGCCGTCCTGGAGGGCGTTACGCACGTCTTAGATGAAGCAAGGCTTTCTCCGAGCGATGTCGATGTATTCGTCCACGGCACAACTCTCGCTACCAATGCTTTGATCGAACGGCGTGGAGCTAAAACCGCTTTGCTTACAAGTGCAGGAATGCGCGATTCGATCGAAATGGCGCATGAAAATCGTTTTGAACAGTACGACCTCGCAATGGTGAGGCCTGAACCGCTTGTTCCCCGAGATCGTCGCATTGGCATTCCTGAGCGGCTGTCCGCGACCGGCGCTGTTTTGCTGAAGTTAGATGAACAGTTCCTTCGGGAGAAAGTTTTGGCGTTGCGAGACGACGGCGTTGAAAGCATTGTGATCGGTTTCCTTCACAGCTACATGGACCCACGACACGAAATCCGTGCCCGCGAGATCGTTGAATCGTTGTGCCCCGACGTCTCCATCACCCTTTCAAGCGAGGTGTGTCCCGAAATTCGCGAATACGAACGTTTTTCGACCGCCTGCGCAAACGCGTACATACAGCCTCTCGTTAATGCCTATTTACAAGACCTCGAGACCCGCCGAAGAAACCTCGGTATGCACTGCCCAATGCTGTTGATGCAGTCAGGTGGTGGACTCGGAACACTCGCTGACGCTCTTCGTTTCCCCGTAAGGCTTGTGGAAAGCGGTCCCGCTGGCGGAGCTTTGCTTTCCGCAGAGCTTTCTCGGGCGTTTCAACTGGAACGTGCTTTGAGTTTCGATATGGGCGGAACGACAGCGAAACTTTGCATCATCAATCAGGGGCAACCTCGCACGTCAAGGGAGTTCGAAGTTGGACGGGAGTACCGGTTCTTACCGGGAAGTGGGATACCACTGCGTCTACCTGTCATCGAAATGGTCGAGATCGGCGCAGGGGGGTCCTCCATAGCGCGTCTCGACGAGCTTGGTCGAATAGCCGTAGGTCCGTTAAGCGCCGGAAGCGAACCAGGGCCAGCGTGTTACGGCAGAGGTGGAACCTCACCCACTGTTACCGATGCTGACGTCGCGCTCGGTCGAATCCTGCCGGATCGCTTTGCTGGCGGTGATTTGGCATTCGAAAAGGACGCTTCGCTCACGGCTATAACGTCAACTCTGGTGACTGAGAGCGGTTTCGACCTTGAAACGGCATCGCTCGGGATATCGGAAACCGTAGATGAGAACATGGCGACCGCTGCGAGAGTTCACGCCATCGAACAGGGATGCGATATCAGCGAAGCAACGCTCATCGCATTCGGTGGAGCGGCGCCGCTCCACGCGATTCGCGTAGCCGAGAAGCTTGGAATCGAGGATGTTCTGATACCCAGCGGGGCTGGCGTGGGTTCGGCCATTGGTTTTCTTCACGCCCCGGCTGCACACGAAAACGTCCGGACGCGACATATTCGAATTGAGGATCTGGTAGTTGAAGACCTCCGCTCCATGCTCACAGAACTGCTCAGCGAATCTGAAGAGGTGGTGCGGCGAGCAGCAAAAAGCGCTGACCTAACTAAGAGTGCCAAAGCTTTTATGCGTTACCGAGGCCAAGGGCACGAGATCACGGTCGACCTCGAACTCGAGGAAATCTTCCAGACCCCGACGCCCGACGCGGCACACATACAAAAACTGCTCGAGGAAGCATTTGTCGAGGAATATCGTCGCCTGTACGGAAGGGAGATAACTGGTCTTGGAGTGGAAGCTCTCAGTTGGGTTGTGACCGTCACATCAGTCGAGCCAGAAAGACCTCTAGAACATTCCGATCGTCCCAGCAAAGTGGTCAGCGATTTACCGACGGTGCTGGTTGCCGACATTGGCAGCGGGACAGTTGGTCCAGCTTCGGTAATTGACCGGAACGAGCTGACCGGCGCCCGTATCGAGGGACCATCACTCATAGTCGAAGATCAAACGACCACCGTCCTTCCCGCCAACTATGAGGGCTGGTTGACTCGAAACGGACACTTACAAATACGCCGCTTACAGACGGATGTCATCGCTGATACCCACGACACTTCGCACAAAATTCAGAACCTGCAACGTGACATCATGTGGAATCGGTTGATCGCTGTCGTGCAAGAACAGGCCACAACACTTGTGCGGTCCGCGTTTTCGACTTCGACGCGAGAAGCTGGCGACCTGTCTGCCGGCGTCTTCGATCCGCAAGGCCGGATGTTGGCGCAATCAATAACTGGAACCCCTGGCCACGTCAATTCGATGGCGGCTTCGGTGCAGCATTTTCTTGATGTATTCCCCGCCCACACAATGCGGCCCGGGGATATCTACCTGACAAATGATCCGTGGAAAGGAACCGGTCACTTATTCGACATCGTCGTCGTGACTCCTGTATTTCGCCGCGATCGAATCGTGGCGTTGTTCGCATGCACCAGCCACGTCGTGGATATAGGTGGAGTTGGGTTCAGTTCGGCGTCACGCGAGATCTTTCATGAAGGGTTGCAGTTGCCGATACTTCGCTTCGCCGTCAACGAGGTATTTGACCCAAACGTGGTCGCCGTTATCGAAGCCAACGTGCGTGACAGTGTCCAGGTGATGGGAGATATCTACTCCCTAGCGGCATGCAACCGGGTCGGAGCGAAACGTCTGCTCGAAATGATGGACGAATACGACTTGGAGGACCTCGAGTCCTTGGGTGACTACATAATTCGGACATCGCGGGCGGCAATGCTCGCGGAGATTCGAACCCTTCCGAGAGGCACGTGGAACTCTTCTATGCGGGTCGACGGGGTTGACGTTCCGCTCGATATAGCCACAGAACTGTCCATCGGCCCAGAAGGCATCACCGTCGATTTCGACGGTACAAGTGGCGTGCAACCGCAGGGAATTAACGTACCTATGTCCTACACGGTGGCCTATACGTCTTTTGGGGTGCGCTGCATCATCGGACCCAACATCCCAAACAATGCTGGTTCTTTAGAAGTCATCCGAGTGTCAGCGCCTGAGGGTTGCATTCTTAACGCTCAACGACCAGCCGCTGTGAATATTCGCCACGTCATGGGCCAAATGCTTCCCGACGCGGTGTATGGATGCCTGGGACAAATCCTCCCAGAGAAAGTCCCTGCTGAGGGGACGAGCTCGTTGTGGAATCTCCTGGCGAGTGGACAATGGGACGACCGCAGTGCCGAATCTTTCATGATGATGAGCTTCAACTCCGGTGGCGCCGGTGCGCGCCCAGGACAAGACGGTCTCTCAGCGACAGCGTTTCCAAGCGGCGTGAGAAACATGCCAGTGGAAATCAACGAAGTCGTCTCCCCCCTTGTTTTTTGGCGAAAGGAATTTCGACCCGACTCAGGAGGCGACGGAGAATTTAGGGGCGGTCTTGGACAAGTCGTTGAACTCGGTCACCGAAGCGACGGAGAGTTCCTCTTTAGTGCAACCTATGAACGGGTCAAATTCCCGGCCCGCGGACGACACGGCGGAAAAAACGGAATGACTGGACGTCTGACGTTCGACGACGGGACAGTGCTACCCGCGAAAGGGAATACCATCGTTCCAGCGGGTCGACGCCTAATCATCGAATTTCCGGGCGGCGGGGGGTTGGGGGATCCCGACCGGCGGGACCATCTAGCTCGCCAACGCGATCACCGCTTGGGATACGTCACTGGAACACAAACGGAGGACAGATAACGATGTCTGAATCGGCGAATGACTTACCTCTCGAGGGAATTCGAGTCTTCGAACTTGGTATAGCCATCGCGTCACCGTTCTGCGGAAAACTCATGGCGCACTTTGGTGCGGATGTAATCAAAATTGAATCTCGAGTCAGTCCCGACGTCGTACGCATGCTCGGTTCCGCTTGGGTTCGAGAACGCGAAGACCTTGCGGCCGTTGCGCCCGACACAAGCCCCTACGTCCCCGAAATGAACGCGTCTAAACGAAGCGTCGGCCTTGAACTGAAAACCGACGCCGGACGAGACGCAGCACTTCGTCTAATAGCGGAATGCGACGTTTTTTTGGCCAATTTCGGAGCCCGTGCCCTCACAGATCTGGGCCTGGACTACGAATCGGTCGCTGCTGTCAACCCCAAAATTATCTACGTTCAGCTTCCCGGATTTGGAAGCGACCCTGAGATGCCTTACTACTCCTTTGTGGCCTGGGGCCCAAATCAAGCGCCTCTGGTGGGACTTGACGACTTCACTGGCCACGCGTCTGACCCTCCAGCGGGGATAGCCACCGTGGCTCCTCCCGACTACATGTCGGCGCTACACGCAGCAATTGCAACACTTTCAGGTCTCGAACATCGAGAGCTAACCGGAGAGGGCGTGCACGTCGACATCAGCCAATTTGAAACAACGCTGGCACTTCTCGGCCCCTTCGTCATGGATTACGACCTGACAGGGACGGTTCACAGCCGCATTGGTAATCACTCGCTGTGGGGCGCCCCACAGGGTGTTTACCCCTGCCTCGGACACGAGCGGTGGGTTGCCATCACAGCAACAGATACCCAAAGTTGGGAGATCCTCTCGTCGCTCATTGGCACTGTCGGCGAAGAGTTCGCTGATCCCGATCTTCGAATGGATCAACGAGAAGCGCTGGATGAACAGATTGCTGCCTGGACCTCCAATTTTGATGCACATGATCTAGCCCACCGGCTCCAAACTCTCGGCGTAGCAGCCCACGTCGTCGCTACCAACGAAGACATACTGCACGACACCCACACCATGAGTCGCGACTGGTACCAAGTGGCCCCACATACTCGACTCGGCAGGGACGTGTTCAGTGGGTGTGCCGTAAAACTTAGCGATACTCCCGGACAATGGGCCAACGCTGGCCCATCAATGGGAGAACACACACGAGAAGTATTAAAGGACGTGCTCGGCATGTCCGATGACGAGATTTCAGACCTTGTGACCGCCAATGGGGCCTTTGAACAGGCCGAACCAGAAACTCGTGTTCCACGTCCATGGAATGACTGGATCCATCTATTGGTGCCAGGTGTCGACGACGCGAGGGATCTCTGATGGCGGGACCATATGAAGGCATCCGGGTGGTTGACACGACAGGTTTGGCCGGCGCCTACGCGACCCGACTATTCGCTGGATTGGGAGCGGAGGTCATTCGACTCGAGCCGCCACAGGGGTCGCCGCTGCGAACACTGGCACCATTTGCCGAATCAATAGCGCCACCCGAGAACAGTCTCTGGTGGAGTTATCTCGGGATGGGCACCCAAAGCGTGGTAGTCGACCCTGATGACCGAGAGAGCCTGGCCAAAATCTTGTCCGAGGCTGACGTCGTCTTCGAAGATCGACTACCTGAACATTCACCAATAACGGCGGAATTCTTATCGGGAGAAACGATCAGAACAACCATCGTGCCGTTTGGGTTGACGGGGCCCAAGCGTTCATGGAAAACATCGAACCTCGTGGCCTGGGCAGCCTCCGGCGTCTTGTACACAACGGGCTTCCAAGATAAGCCGCCAATTGCCCCAGCAGGTCACGTACAACTCGCTCTCCATGCTTCGGCCGCTTCAGCCCTGGTGGGAACACTTCTGGCTTTGCGTTCGAAACGCAAAAGCGGGCGAGGTCAGGAAGTCGAAGTTTCCATGCACGAGGCAGCGTTAGCCATCGCACCTGAAACAGGGGTGCCCATCTTCCTAGATGACCGTGTTCACCGGGAACGCTCAGGAAATAGGCGAGATCTAGGCAGACCCTTCGGTTTGTACCCTTGCAGTGATGGGTTCGTTTCGATCATCGTGTTAATGCCCCGTCACTGGGCAGCTATGGCCCAATGGGTGGCAGAAACTACCGATAACGAGACCATCGTGGAAGAGGTATTTCAGGACCTTGCGGTGCGCATGGAGACAAAAGAGTTGATCGACACATGGGTAGAGGAACTGACGCTCAACCACACTCGACTCGAACTTTTCACAGAGGGACAGCGGCGCGGAATTCCGATCACACCGGTCAACACGGTCAATGCGCTCGTCGATGATCCCCATCTGAAGGCGGCGGAATATTGGAGCCAGACTGAGCTAGCAGACAGTTCCGCGGTCACCGTTCCGGGTGCCCCGTTCAGAACGAACAATGACTGGTGGAATATGACACCCGCTCCCCTGTTGGGTCAACACACCGATTTCTATTTGGGCTAAGACCCTGTGAGGTACCCACAGCTATTTTCGCAATGGCCCCATAACGTCAGCTATGAAACGGTCAGCTTCGGCCGCTGATTGAGGATGCCCAAAATCCAAAACGAAGTGGCTCATCCCCAACTCAAATAGCTCACTCAAGAGTTCAAGAAACTCCCTGGATTCAGACGCGTCGGCGGGAAGCGATCGCTCAATGGTCAAAGAGAATTCAACTTCGGACCGCGACCTGCCCAACCGTTCCATCTCTTCTCGGACCACGTTGATTTTGCGGACCAGAGATTCTTTTTTGCCTCTCCATACGGTGTTCCATATGTCCGCGTGACGCGCAGCAAGCGGCAGGCCGATCTTTTCTCCCGATGTCCCAATGCAAATTGGAGGTGGCAACGCGGGCAACGGAGGGGCCGACGCCTTATCGATACTAAAAAACTCTCCTTCGAAACTTGGCTCCTCCTCGGTCCACATCAATCGGCAAATTTTGATGGTTTCTTCAAGTTGGCGAAATCTGACGCTAGGCCGGGGAAACTCATACCCGTAGGCCAAATACTCCTCTTCGCGCCAACCCGCACCTATGCCCAAAATAAATCTGTTGCCCGTAAGGAACTGCAACGTACTGGCCATCTTTGCGGTCAAAGCAGGCGGTCGATAACCGACGCCCAACACGTGATGACACAGGTCAATGTTTGGAAATTTCGCCGCGCACCAAATCAACGTGGTCCAAGCTTCCAAGAAGGGATCCGTTCGTTTGTCAAACCCGTAGAAATGGTCGGCGATCCACAAACTGTCAAATTCCGGAGTCACAACGGGAAGAATGTGTTCACATTGGTATTGGACGATTGGCTGAAAATCGCTCCACTGATTCCCGATCACCGGGGATAACCAACCGAACCTTGGAGAATTCGCGGTAGTCGTCACCTAGATACCTCAGACCTGCTCAGAGCGAATCAACTGTTGACTGTCGTACGCCAACCGTGTCGGTCCTCGCTGCGTCCATTTTGAATCGCTACGAGGCTCTCCCGAAGGCGAAGAGTGTTCGGACCAGGTTCACCGTCGCCAAACACCAGATCTCCTTCGCCACTGAGAATAGTCCCAACCGGCGACAGGACAGCTGCTGTGCCGGAGAGGAATGCCTCGCCCCGTTCGGCCCACTCGCCCAATTCACCAAGCTCAATGGGCCGTTCTTCGACCTCATACCCAAGATCCGCGGCGAGGGCAATAACAGATGAGCGAGTCACACCATGCAAAAACGAACTGTCGAGCTGTCGTGTGACGACTTTTTCGTCGTTCGCCAAAAAGAAATTCGCTGCGCCTGTTTCGGTGATATCCCCTCCGGTCGCGAAAAGGATTTGATCCACAGCAGAATTCCTATCCATCGCGTCTAACGTCGGAGCGAGTGCCATCGCATAATTTGCACCTGACTTAACCATTCCAAATTGCGGTGTGGTTCGCGGAATCTCCTCCTCAATTAGGAGGGTCAAAGGTCGCACACCGCCCTTGAAGTAATCACCAACAGGGCAGTTAACAACGTACAAAAGCGCTTCGGAACTTGGGGTGGCAGCGGCTCCAATGTTGGGCTCCGTCCCGATAATTGTCGGGCGAATGTAGAGAGATCCGGGCGCTGGTGGTGCTTCTCCAACATTGGACTCAACCGCATCGACGATCATTTGCCTCAAAGTCGTCGCGTCTGGAACAGGTAGCCGAAGTTGACCAGCGCTTTGTTGCATTCGAGCTACGTGGTCGTCGAGACGAAAGATCGCGAGCGAGCCGTCATGTTGCCAATGTGCCTTGAGGCCTTCAAAAACAGTACTGCCGTAGTGAAGCGCATGAGCCGCAGGGCTCAAGGAAAAATCGCCATACGCCTCAACCTGTCCTGAATATTGGTACACGCCGTCTTCGCTGGGCGCGGTTGTCATCCAATCGCAGAAAACTGTCCCAAAGGGGACGGTCATTGGATCAGGTTTCTCAGTCACGAGACCTCCCTTCGAAGGCGTGACCTTAGCCCACTGTGAGAAGGGGACGGATCGATTCGGCTGCGCGTACCCACTCCAACGGGACTTTAGGTCGTCGTGTCACCTACGTTGTGCATATGACTCAACTCACTCAATCGGTCCGACTCGAGTTCGATGACGACGTTGCATTGATACGCATTGACAATCCTCCGGTCAATGCTCTCAGCCATCACGTCCGACAAGGGCTTCTCGATGGAATGACGCAAGCCGAAGAAAGCGCTGCGACATCAATTGTCGTCATCTGCGATGGCCGCACGTTTATCGCCGGTGCCGACATCACCGAATTCTCGGGCCCGCCGCAGCCACCAAGTCTCCAATCCGCCCAAGACGCCATGGAGAACTGCTCCAAACCGGTCGTTGCGGCTGTGCATGGGACAGCTCTCGGAGGCGGCCTGGAAGTTGCTTTGTGTGCCCATTATCGAGTCGGTATCAGCTCAAGCCAATACGGCCTACCCGAAGTAAAATTGGGACTGTTGCCTGGGGCGGGAGGAACACAGCGGCTACCGCGGATAACTGGCGCTTCGAGAGCGTTGGAGATGATGACCAGCGGCGACCCGATCAGCGCGGATGAAGCCTTGGCTTGTGGTCTGATCGACGAAATCGTGGACGATTTAGAAAGCGGTGCGATTGCTTTCGCCAGACGCGCGGTGCTTGATGACCTTCCGCTCCTGCGAATACGGGATCGCAGTGACAAGCTCGAAGACACACCCGAATCTTTGTTTAGTGACTTTCGGACAAGTATTGCCAAACGGACTCGGGGCTTTCTGGCTCCGGAATACAACATTCGCTGCGTGGAGGCTGCAGTCGAACTCGACTTCGACGCGGGCCTAGAACGGGAACAGGAGCTATTTCGAGACCTCATGAAAGGTACTCAATCAAAGGCCCAGCAATATTATTTCTTTGCTGAACGCGCCGCTCTAAAAATTCCTGGCCTTGCCAAAGACACCCCGACAGTCGACGTGACTCACTGCGGCGTCCTGGGCGCAGGCACGATGGGTGGTGGCATCGCGATGAACTTCGCCAACACGGGAATAGCGGTGACTATCGTCGAAAGGGACGAGGAAGCCCTAGAGCGCGGTCTCGCGGTCGTTCGGTCCAACTACGAGCGAACAGCAGCGCGAGGAGGCATCACCAGCGACGATGTCGAAACGAGAATGGGACTGATCAGCGGCTCGACAGACCTAGGTGACTTTGCTAACTGTGACCTGGTCATCGAAGCGGTGTTCGAAGACATGTCATTAAAGAAAACTGTCTTCGAACAACTCGACGGCATTTGCAAACCGGGGGCGGTCCTAGCCTCAAACACTTCGGCATTAGACGTGAACGAGATCGCAGCCGCTACCGGCCGACCAGAATCGGTTATCGGAATGCATTTTTTCTCGCCGGCGAACGTGATGAAGATGCTCGAAGTGGTGCGTGGCGACGCGACGTCCGATACAGCTATAGCGACAGCAATGGGCATTGGCCGCTCAATTGGCAAAACCCCCGTGCTGTGCGGTGTATGTCACGGTTTCGTGGGAAACCGGATGCTGTTCATGCGAGGAATCGAAGCGGAAAAGATGATCCTCGAAGGAGCAGCCCCATCACAAGTGGACCAGGTCCTATTCGATTTTGGTTTCCCCATGGGTCCTTTTGCGATGAGCGATCTTGCAGGCCTGGATATTGGTTGGAACGAGGCCACCTCTTCAGGTTCGACGGTACGTGAGCTGTTGTGTGAAAGCGGCCGACGAGGTCAAAAGAACGGTCGCGGTTATTACACCTACGACCCCAACACTCGCGCCGCAACTCCCGACCCCGAGGTCGAGGAAATGATTCTTGCCTTCGGGGAACGGCAAGGAATCGCGAGACGCGAAGTTTCTGACCAAGAAATCCTGGAGAGATGCCTGTACCCAATGGTGAACGAAGGCGCCAAAATACTTGCTGAAGGCATAGCTATTCGAGGCAGCGACGTTGATGTGGTGTGGATCAATGGCTACGGCTGGCCTATGTACACCGGAGGGCCAATGTTTTGGGCAGACAACATTGGGTTACCCGAGGTCAGTGAACGAATACGTCATTACTCCTCCACCCTCGGAGGCGATCATTGGGAAATATCTCCCCTCATCGAAACACTGGCGTCTGACGGGGGCACCCTCAGCGGATTCTCGAACTAATAAGAGAACATGAGCATCGACTTTTGCGAGCTAGCAACGAGATACGTTCCCGAATTACGAACACGCGGCACCGAAATCGATGCTCACCGAGCGCTTCCACAAGACCTCGCCGATCGGCTTGCTGCAGATGGTTTTTACCGACTTTGCACACCGACCGAACTTGGCGGCGCTGGGGCGTCCCCGCAAGTACTCGCGGAAGTCTGCGAAATTCTCGCCACGGGTAACGGATCCACCGCCTGGTGCGTATTTATCGGCGCAACCTCGCAATATATGTTCCCCGCAGTCTCAACCAGGCTGCTTCAAGAGATGCTCGAGAACCCCAATGTAATCACCAGCGGTGTTTTCGCTTATTCAGGTACCGCCACTCGCTTGTCGGATGCCCCCTCACCGAAATGGCGAATTGATGGTCGCTGGGATTGGGGCTCGGGCTGCCACAACGCAGAGTGGATCTCCGGTGGAGTGGTTCTTTGCAACCAGGACGGTGAGCCGATCCCTGATCGCCATCAACGACCAACTGAAGCTCGTGCTTTCTTCCGACCAGAAGAAATCACAATCCTGGATAATTGGCACACAAGTGGCCTCCGCGGTTCCGGATCCAATTCCTACGTTGTTCAAGATTTGGATCTGTCGGACTACCGAATAGCAACCGTCGAAGCCTTGCGAGGCTCTCCCCTTGCGGACCTACCCGTCTACCGGTTTCCCCGATTCGGATATCTGGCCTTACCAATCGGCGCCATCGCACTAGGCATGGCACGTGACTCCATAGACGAGGCCCTCGGAGTGGCTAAGGGCAAAACCCCGACCGGGTCGTCTCGCACTCTGGCAGGGCGTCCAGCGTTTCATCGCCAAGTAGCGACGGCCGATGCCTCCCTGCGCGCCGCGAGACTTGCGTTCTACGCCGCGATTCAAGATGCCTGGCACGAAGCTCACCAACAGATCGGAACGCTCGAAACCCGCCGTCTGCTCCGAACCTCAACCGTTCACGCAGTCACCACCTCAATCGAGGTCATCGACCTCATGTACACAACCGTCGGGGGTACATCTGTATTTGAGGAATCACCCCTCCAACGCCACTTCCGAGACGTACATGTCGCCTCGCAACACATGATGGTCGCCGAACCTGTCATGGAACTGGCGGGCCGCGTCATGAGCGCAATTGATGACACTGCTCTTGGACTATAAATAGCTTTAGGGTTGGACTCCGGAGCACCACATGACCATCGCCGATAGCGCCAAACGCCTCAAATTCACCAGGGACTCGCAGCCCTCACCCCAGCGCGACCACGAAAGCGAACGGTTGCTTCGCAAACAGGAAACCGCTCTCGGCTACAGAATAATGGCGTCGTTCGGTTGGGGTGCCGACGGCTCAGGTCATATCACCGCACGAGACCCGGAACACATCGACTGTTTCTGGTTACTGGGCTACGGCATCCCTTTTGGCGAAGCGACCATCGACGACTTAGTCCTCGTCAACCAGGCAGGCCAGGTCGTCGAGGGCACACTTGACATCAACCCAGCAGCCTTTTGCATCCATGGCCCGATTCACGCAAGCCGCAGCGACGTCGTTGGAGTCGTCCACACGCACACCCCCTACGGCACACCGTTCTCTGCCCTGGCCGAGCCCCTTTCGATGACGAGCCAAGAAGCAGTGGCATTCCATGGACTCCAAGGCGTATTCGAAGGAGAAGAACTCAACGTCACTGACGTACAAACTGGAGAGCGAATCGCCGACGCCCTCGGCGCCGGCAGGCTTGTCGTGCTAGCAAATCACGGACTACTCACCGTAGGTTCAACAGTGGCATCTGCCGTCGGGTTCTATATAAACGCCGAACGCGCCGCAGAGGTGTGCGTAAAGGTGCCAAACGGTCGAATAATTAGCTCCCAAGCAGCCGACGCTGTACATCCTTCGGTTGGACGAGAAATTAACGGCTGGCACATCTTCCAATGGCTCGTGCGTTCCCGTGTGGGCGACCCAACGGTTGTCGGCTAAGCATTCACAATGGGATGCACCTCTTGACCGACTTTGACGTCGTCGTGATTGGCGCCGGCAACGCCGCTTGCTGTGCCGCTCTGGCCGCCTCTGAGCAGGGCGCGAACGTCCTTGTCCTCGAGCGAGCACCGAAAAATGAATCAGGTGGAAATAGCCGATTTACAGCGGGAGCAATTCGATTCGCCTACGACGGTGTCGACGATCTTGTCGCCCTAATGCCCGACCTGACCGAGAGCGAATTAAGTCGCACGGACTTTGGCAGCTACACCGAAGACAAATTCTACGAAGATATGGGCCGGATCACCGACTATCGGACAGATCCAGAACTGGCGAGCTTTCTCGTTTCCCAAAGCAAAGACACCGTGATGTGGATGAGTCGCCACGGCGTGCGTTTCGCTCCAATTTGGGGCCGCCAGGCTTTCCAAGTAGACGGAAAATTCACGTTCTGGGGCGGGCTTACTGTCGAAGCTTGGGGCGGCGGCGAGGGATTGATTGACGCCCTCCACGACGCATTAAGAAAAAATAATGTGACCGTGTGGTACGACGCAGCGGCCAAAAATTTACTTTTCGACGGCCACTCAGTCACCGGCGTGCATCTTCGCCAAAGTAAAAACCTGATCGATGTTTCCTCCAAATCAGTGGTCCTCGCAGCAGGCGGGTTTCAGGCAAACACAGAATGGCGCACGAAATACTTAGGTCCGGGCTGGGATCTAGCGAAGGTTCGCGGCACCCGATTCAATACAGGTGATGGCATCCGAATGGCTCTTGATATCGGAGCGATGCCCTATGGCAACTGGAGCGGCGCGCACGCAGTCGCCTGGGAGTACAACGCCCCAGAATTCGGCGATCTCGCGGTGGGAGACGCTTTCCAAAAACACAGTTACCCGTTTGGCATTGTCATCAACAACAATGGGCAACGTTTCATTGATGAGGGCGCCGATTTCCGCAACTACACCTACGCGAAATATGGTCGCGAAATACTGGCTCAGCCCGAACAATCCGCATGGCAAATATTTGATTCAAAGGTGGACCACCTCCTTAGAGACGAATACCGAATTAAACAAGTAACGAAGGTTCAAGCCGACACTCTTGAAGAGCTGTGCGCCCGCATGGACGGCGTCAAAACTGATGACGCAATTGACACCATCTCGCGTTACAACGAAGCCGTAGAGGTGGCCATACCTTTCGACCCGAACGTCAAGGACGGCCGTTGCACTCGCGGTCTTCAAGTCAACAAATCGAATTGGGCCAACACAATCGATTCACCCCCGTATCAGGCCTACAACGTGACCTGTGGCCTCACCTTCACATTCGGGGGCCTCAGAATTAACGAGAGTGGAGAAGTGTTGGACACTGACCTCCAACCCATCCCGGGGCTCCACGCAGCCGGCGAGCTAATCGGCGGACTCTTTTATGGCAACTACCCGGGCGGGACGGGCCTGATGGCCGGTGCTGTCTTCGGAAGACTCGCAGGCACAACAGCAGGCATTTCAGGTGTGACTTAAACCAACCGGTTCGAATGATCGAGGTCGCTCTTAAAAATTCCTTAACAGGAAGAAACTCGATCGATGTTGACGCAACTTCACGCGGTACCGTTGAAAGGCCCTCAATGCGTCCCCTGGAGTTCCATGTCCAAGATCATCTACACGCACACAGACGAGGCCCCCGCCTTAG
>Ga0209034_10000878_pt1 | contig 14913 bp, 13 predicted proteins | sample MarorgKNORR_S2LV_2_FD_188219 | JGI IMG/M metagenome (GOLD analysis project Ga0209034, IMG submission 188219) | Marine microbial communities from the Southern Atlantic Ocean, analyzing organic carbon cycling - 250m_A/KNORR_S2/LV (SPAdes) (version 2) | ecosystem: Environmental > Aquatic > Marine...
ACACGGTAGAATTGGGCGGTAGGTTGATTATGATAGGTACTCCAAGTTTCTCCGGCATCAAAGGATACCTGGCCACCACCATCGTCTGCAATTATAAGATGTTTTGCATCCATTGGATCTATCCAAAGGTCATGATGATCACCATGAGGAGTACGAATTCGATTAAATGTTTTACCTCCATCTTTTGAACGCCAGAAGGATACATTGAGTACATAAACCAAATCTTCATTCTCTGTATCTGCATATACTCGTGTATAGTACCAGGCTCGTTGACGGAGATTGTTATCTGAACTGGTTTTTACCCATGTCTCTCCACCATCATCGGAGCGGAATAATCCACCTTTACGATTTTCGATTAAGGCCCAGATTCGATCCGAGTTCAGGGGAGAAACTGTCACACCGATTATTCCTACTAGTCCTTCGGGTAATCCCTTATTTCGGGTGATCTCTTTCCATGTATCTCCACCGTCTGTTGACTTCCAAAGCCCCGAGCCTTCGCCACCGCTTTCTAAATTGTACGGTGTCCGTTTTATACGCCAGGTTGAGGCATAAATAATGCGCGGATTATTAGGATCAAGGATAAGGTCGCATGCACCGACCTCGTCATTTATGTATAGAATTTTTTCCCATGTTACTCCACCATCATTACTTCGAAAAACACCGCGCTCTTCATTAGGACCAAATAGGTGTCCTAGGGCTGCGACGTAAACCAAGTCGGGATTTTTAGGGTGAACTCGGATACGAGGAATTCGTCTGGAATCTTTCAATCCCATGTGCTTCCATGTTTTGCCAGTATCGGTGGATTTCCATACACCATTACCATGGGAAACATTTCCTCGGACTGTGACTTCACCGCCTCCTACGTAGATTACATTAGGATCCCATTCACTAATAGCTACAGCACCGATAGATCCACCAAAAAAATCGTCAGAAATATTATTCCATGTCTGTCCACCATTTTTGGTACTCCAAACACCGCCTCCCGTGCTGCCAAAATAAGCGAGAAATTTATTTCCTGGAACACCTGTAGCTGCGGCAGATCTTCCACCGCGAAAGGGACCGATATTTCGATACTTGAGCGCCTTAAATAAATCTTCGCTAAAGCGTTCTTTTGCAGCAAGAATTGTGAAACCAACTAAAAAATAAATAATGAATTGGAATAAACGATTTCCAATACGCATAATGCCTCCTCCTTGGATATTATGTAAAATTTACCCGGGATTGTAATTCAGAATCGTGATTTTTTGCAAGGCATAATAAATTAACATTTACAAATTAAAGTGTCGATTTAATTGCTTTAAACGATACCGGCGTTACTTGTATCATATTTAGTTAAATTTTTTCCTAAAAAAAGTTTAAAATAATTCAATGAAAATTGCATTTTTAACTGCCGGCGGTGTTGCTCCCTGTTTATCTGCTTCGCTTGGTGCCTTAATACAAACATATAATAAATTAGCTCCCAAAGCAGATTTATTAGGATATCTCCATGGATACCGAGGGTTACTTTTGGGTAATTCCATTGAAATCCCATCGAGTATTCGTAACAAAACGGATGTGCTCTTTCAATACGGAGGTAGCCCAATCGGCAACAGCCGAGTAAAATTAACAAATGTAGAAAATTGTGTCCAGCATGGTTATGTGAAAGTAGGAGAGGATCCGGTTAAAGTGGCAGCGGATCAATTAATCAAAGATAAAGTAAATATTTTACACACAATAGGTGGGGATGATACAAATACCATGGCAGCCCAATTATTATTCTATCTTAAAGATATTAATTATGATTTGACAGTTGTGGGTCTCCCCAAAACCGTAGATAATGATATCTATCCAATTACCCAAACCCTTGGGGCATGGACTGCAGCGGAGCAGGGGGCTATTTTCTTTGAAAATATTGCGAATGAGAATACAACTAGCTTTCGTCAACTAATTATCCATGAAGTTATGGGTCGAAATTGTGGATGGTTAACAGCCTATACCGCCAAAGAATACCATGACAAGCTAATACGACGCAATTTTTTGCCTGAGATTTTAATCGAACAGAAGCGATGGGACGTAGATGCAATCTATATCCCTGAAATGAATATTGATTTTGATTCAGAGTATTCTCGATTGAAAATATTAATGGATGAAAAAGATTCTGTCAATATTTTCTTGAGTGAAGGCGCAGGGACGGACACCATTATAAATGAAATGAAAGCGAGTGGTGAAACAGTTGAAAGGGATGCTTTTGATCATGTGGCTTTGGATACGCTGAATCCGGGTCAGTGGTTCGCAAAACAGTTTTCAGAGCGGTTGCAAGCTGAAAAAACATTGGTTCAAAAAAGCGGTTATTTTTCTAGGAGTGCTGTACCGAACAATAAAGATTTAGAATTAATTAAAGTATCTGGAAAACTTGGAGTAGAACTGGCATTGAAGGGGCAAAGTGGAGTTATTGGAATGGATGATGACAAAAACTGTGAACTAAGTCTTATAGATTTTAAGAGGGTCAAAGGTGGTAAGCCATTTGATTATACTGTCAGTTGGTTTAATAAATTATTGACCGATATTGGTCAGAAGTAAAACATAGGAAAGAAAATGAGTCTAAATTTAAATACTTTGGAAGCCGTAGCTCAAGCTATGACGGAGCCAGGTAAGGGCATTCTAGCTGCAGATGAAAGTACTGGCACCATTGGTAAACGGTTTGACCAAATTAATACTGAATGCACCTTTGAAAGTCGAAACGCTTACCGGGATCTACTTTTCAATACAGATGGAATGGAAAATTATATCAGCGGAGTTATCATGTATGATGAAACGTTGCATCAATCTTCATTATCAGAGAGTGTCCCCTATCCAGAATTTTTAGCTGAAAAAGGTGTTATTCCTGGAATTAAAGTAGATATGGGTGTTCAAAATCTTCCTGGTAGTGAAAGTGAGAAGGTTACTCATGGTCTTGATGGACTTGATGATAGATTGAAAGAATATCGTAAACTTGGTGCCCGTTTTGCTAAATGGCGTGCTGTCATAAATATTACGGATAATAATCCCAGTGGTTATTGCATAGGAACCAATGCGCATACATTGGCACGTTATGCATCATTATGTCAATCCAATAATATTGTTCCAATTGTTGAACCAGAAATACTTATGGATGGCACTCATGATATTGATGATAGTTTTGTGGTAACTGAAGAAGTTCTTCATACTGTATTTTTTGAACTCTATTCTCAAGGTGTGGAATATGAACAAATGGTTTTAAAACCAAATATGGTTTTATCTGGTTATAATGCTAGTGATCGAGCCGGTGTTGACGAAGTGGCAGATGCCACATTGCAGTGTTTTTTCAGAACGGTACCTGCAGCTGTTCCAGGGATAGCATTTCTTTCCGGCGGGCAGAGTGATGAAGATGCCACCGCTCATTTAAATCAAATGAACCGAGTATTGGGTGAGAATAAACCATGGAATTTATCTTTTTCGTATGGCCGCGCTTTGCAGCAGCCGGCATTAAAGGCATGGCAAGGTCAAATTGAAAATGTTTCAGCGGCACAAGAAGCTTTTTTGAAACGCGCAAAATTGAATAGCTTAGCCTCAAAAGGTGAATATTCTAAGGATATGGAATAATATTATAGACTTATAGTGGACAAGACTATTGTTTTTATAATTCGTTGGTCAAGCAGTGTATAGCGCCACCACTCAGTCGAAACTGGGTTGTGGGTACCGTAATATGCATCACGCCCAATTCTTTAAGTAGAGGCGCCACTTTATTGGACCGAAAGCGGGTCGGGCCAACTAAAAATCCTGGAAGTGGTTGGCAATTCACTGCGAATTCTCCCAATTCATTATCAGTTCCAATACCATCTTCCGGCGGTACATCCACCAATTCTATATTTTTTCGTTTAACAAATTTTTGAAGATTCTCTACAGAGTCTTTTTCCATGAGTGATGTGCAAGCGATAACAGCAACCAGTTTATTTTTTTTATTAATAACAGGAGTAAAGAGTGTATCAATATGAAATGCATTAGATTTCATGATTACCAATTCTTCCACATTGAATTCCTGAGCTACCCATTCAGCCCCTTTAATATTATTGCGACATGCACCAGCAAATAACACACTATCTTCGGGACAATAATAAAACTCACCTCCTTCAGCAGTAGCAGTTGAATCATGGGGAATGCGAATTGTTTCATAACCCATAGAATCTAGCATAATCTGCATAATATCTGATTCAACTTGACGCGCTTTTTCACTGAATTTGGAAATAATCATTTTACCATTCTGATTGCTAACGAATAAGTCACGTACAAATACAAAGTCATGCTGTCGCTGTTCTTTATTCTTCTGATCTAAAAAATAGGGAAAATCAATCTCAACTACTTCAATAGGAAGTTGGTGCATAAGTTTGGTCATCATAGACATTTCAATTTCTACTAACTCTTGATTTGGTACGACGCCCTCTTTCATAGCAGGGTTATTTTTATAGATTGGAGTACCGTGACCCCACCATTTATGTTTTGGGAGATGTGAAATAAGTAGTTTCAAAATATTAGATTGTCAGTTTAAAAACAACTGTGTAGGTAGGTTTCCAAGCACCATCAATATTGGTTCGTACATATTTATAAAAAATAGATGGTTTTCCATATTTTGATTTTGCTAGATCAAATCCAAAAGAAATCCAGTTAATATAATAATCCCAGGTTTTTGGGGCAAAAAAGAATTCATTACTGATAAATGGAGTGATCTTAAACCGGGTTATAGATTTGGGAAATTTAAATTGGATGCGACTTCGATTTCGCATTTCGTCATCTTTACCTTCTCGAATACGGTAATCCATACGCGTTCGAAATTGCCATTTTGCGTTGGGTCTATTTATAGCTTTGAGAAGTTCAACTTGGGGACGTTGTTCTAAATTCCAAGCATCCTCTTTTGTTCTATATTGACTTCTGTATTTAAAGCCTATAGACCAAGTAGGCATGAAAGGATAATGAATCCCAACATCCAAATGTTTATGGAAAAAACCAGTTTCATTTACGCGACCATCAAAATCGATTGTTGCTGTATACTGACCTAGTTTTCGTTTAATAACTAGTTTATCTTGGTGGTTGAATTGCCCAAAAATAATTGAGAACAAAAAGAAAAGTGAAATAGTTTTATTAAGCATTTATTATTCCATTAATTTGAAGGTGGAGCCAAAATTTTCATTATCTGTCATCAAAACAAGATGCCCTTTATGAAATACCATGGCTTCTACTTTTTGACCTGAAAATACCATGATTGGTTTCAATAGATTAGGGTGGATCGGTATAAATGTGCCAGCATGATTGATTTCGCCTAATTCGTAAATAGCTGAAGTAAATGGTCCATTATTTCCAGGGTCTGATGTAGCGACTGTCCAGATACTGCCATCTTCTTTTAGAGTTAGATCAGCAAAATTTCGTTTATGCTTTTTAGGTATAGGCAGATCATATTCAAATTGATTCAGATCTTTAAATAATTTTTTCTTTTGATTAAAAAAGACTGTGAACAGCGTGGAAGTCTCAGAATCAGAACCTCGATTTCCATAAATAAAAATGAGTCCTTGTCCTGATGGGTAAATAGTGAGCCCTTCCAAATTCATTTTTGGTTTTAACCCTGGTAAGGTAAAAGTATGGAGGACGTCTATACGAAAATCTTTCGGATCGACTGTTACTTCATAACATATTCCCTTACTTCCCATGAAGATATAACGGTTCATTTTCCCAGGCATTTTTACGGCTGACTCAAGGTCGTATGGTAATTTTGGTTCAGGCCAGATTAATTTTTTGATTTTTAATTCACGATTAATATAACTCACTCGAGCCTGGTTTTTCTTTTTGTTATCATGTACAACCAGATAGCCATCATTAAAGTTTGCAATTCCACTAATTGAATATTCTCGTGAATTGTGAATTTGCTTCCACCCATCATTTTGACTCAAAAGAAAAATATGAACAAAAACAATTAACAGTTTATTCATGATCCCATTCTCCAAATGGATGTTTAGATATATAGGCATTGTAATAATGTTCATTACCTGTGACTTCTTTAACTGCCCATGGAGGTAATGTGACCATCTCATCTTCAGCCTCAAGTTCAACTTCAGCCAACCAGAGGCCTTTATTTTTTCCATGGAATTCATCCACATCCCATTGTTTCCCATGAACTGAGATCTTGTATCTTGTTTTTTTAATAATATCATTCTGACACAGATTTAGGAGTGCTTGTGCTTCATCAAGGGGTATCTCATATTCAAACTCATCTCGAGATAATCCAATACCACTGGATTTAACAGTTATGAGAGATGCATCACCTTTAATCCGGACGCGAACAATCCCTTTATTTGTGATGGCCAAATATCCTTGGAAGTAAAGAACACCTTTGACATTGTTGGGCCAATGTTTTAGATCCATTAAAAATTTTCGTTCAATTTCTTTTGCCAAAATTAACTTTCAGAGCATAAATCAAACCCGATGTTAAAATGCCGATATAGAATGGTTCAAGGTCAAATGGATATCCATTTGACAAATTTCCCCATAATAACCATATAAGACCAAAGATTACAGGACAAACCATCATCAGTACTATGCCTGAAGTTGGCCGGTTTTCTGTGAAGGATAATAAAAAGGGCAAAACTAAACCGGGGACTAGAATTGATCCTAACCCATACCACAGATTAACTACAGATGGGACGCTGAAAGCTAATCCCAGAGCGATGAATGCAGTGACAGCTAAACCCTTTCGAATAAATTGAATGGATTTTAAGTGCCATAGCTCTTGATCTATTCCAGATGGTGTTTGAATTCGCCATAATATATCTCGGCCGAAAGTAATTGCACTTATAAGACCAAGTGAATCAATTGTTGACATGATTGTTGCAAGTAATCCAGTAATAAAAATTCCGTATGCTAATGGTGGCAATACCAAAGCACCTAATTTAGGGTAGGCGAATAAGGGATCACTTGCAGTAAGGAGGGCTTTTGCATAAAGACCTGTTGATAGGGTGAGCATATCAAAAATAAACCAGAACGCAATAGAGATAAGAATCCCTTTTTTTGCAATTTTTGGAGACCGTGCAGCAGCGCAACGTTGGTAAAATCCCGGATCAACAAATGTCCATAAAGCGATAAAAAACCAAACCAAAATATATTTTATGGAAGCACCACCAGTCATATCCAGATGGGATTCAGGTAATGAATTTGTCATTTCTAAAAAACTGCCACCAGTTTTAATTGAAAAAATGAGGAGGAGTATAAATCCTAATAACATGAATCCAAATTGGAATATATCGGTGCGGACCACCGCTTTGAATCCTCCCACCCAAATATAACTTAAGCTTAATCCTGTGGCGATGATTAATGATAAACCAAATGAGAGCCCCGTAGTAAATTGTAAAAGGATTCCGATACTAAGGATGTAGGGTGCTGGGCTAGCCAGAGCTAAAATATAAAGTGCACTAATTATACCTGCGTTTTTTCCATACCGTTCATGAAATTGGTCCGGTAGTGAGATCATCTTTAATTGGTTGATTTTTCCCGCAATAAAGAAAGCAAACAGGAAAGCAAATACATAGTAAGGGAATCCGAAGATGAACCAAGTCTGGATGCCGAAAGTATAGGTATTCTCTCCAATTCCAAGGATACCTCCGTACCATGTGGCAACGAGAGTTATGACGAATCCGGGAAGGCTCAGTTTTCGTCCTGCCAGTATATATTCTTCTGGATCTTTACCCGATTTTCTGGATCGGTAAAACCCAAATCCAATAAGTAATCCAACATAGAGGATTAAGATTGAAAGATCTAGCCAGTGCATGGATTAGTTTTTAGTGTGGCCGCGATAAACAAGAATTGGATTAGAGGCATCTACAGAAAAAGTAGCCCCAAGAGACTGATTTGAAACACCACAGGCGGATGGGTCCAATACAAATTTATTAAGTGGATATTTAAGGGCCGTAGTAGAGACCACAGTTCCGAATCTCTGTGGAAAAAGTGAAACTGTTTCTCCAGGAAAAGAATCAAATGATCTAGGTCCGCGGTGACAGGTAACGGTGAAGTGATTTGTGATCATTACAATATTTAGTTTTTCAAAATAATCAAAAAGTATATAATGGTTAGCCATAGTTAGATCTTCACGCAGTCCTGTTGCTCCTAAAAGGGTTACATCTTGAATTCTATTAATCACTACCCAATCTAATGCTTTTTCAAGGTCCGTGTTATCCTGGTTTAAATCCGGAATCTTCAAACCATGGAATCCATAATTGTTAATTGAGTCCATGTCGCCAATAATTACATGAGGCTCAAGGTCAAGAGAAAGAAGGTTATTAGCACTACCGTCAGTACAAATAATTGTACCAGATTTTTTCAGTATATCTAAAGGTATATGATGAGTGGGAAAAGCACCATTAGCAAGAACGGTGATTGGTCCTTTAAATGAATTTTCCATTTTGTATCATCAAAGTTATGAGTATTCGAGTCAAAAATCATAAAAAAGGGTTTGAACAGAATGATTATTATATTTTAAACTAGGAAACGATAAATACGATAATCGTTTCTTAATCAATGAATCAAAAATTACAAGTTGACCAGATATTGAGTGAAGGCTTTGAATCCGTTGCCGATGGTGGTGTGCGAGCTTTCACTGTAGATGCTTTATCTAAAAGATTAGCTATGAGCAAAAAAACGATTTATAAATTTTTTCCTACCAAGGAAAATTTAATTACTGCTATCATGCATTTTGCCTTGAACCAGATTAATAGGGTTTTTGAAACAGTAATGAAAGAAGAACCTAATCCTGCAGTCCAATATATCAAAATCATGGAACATATCTGTAAATTTGTTGGACGGACACCCGTTCATAAATTAGTTGAGTTAAAATCACTCTATCCTCAAATATGGAATCATGTGGAATCCTTTCGGTTAAGCCACCAACAAGATTTTTACACTATTCTTAAATCTGCTCAAGAGCAAGGACTGGCTCGGGGTGACATCGATATGAAAACAGCATCCATTGTTTATGTAAATATTGTAAATAGCACCTTTCAACCAGAATTCTTTCTAAAAAATGATTTACCAATTAGTAAAACCATCCGTGGATTTGTAAAAGTGGTGGCTCGGGGGATTTTTAATGAAAAAGGCCGTGGGGCGATCAATCAATATTATGAGCAAAATCGAATCTAAATATTCAGACCATCCGATTCGGAGATGGATTATTCGCCAGAGTTTGGATCATCCCAAACGTACTCTTTTCGTATCACTGATATTTACATTTATCCTCGTATCGGGTTTGCGATTTTTTATAATCGATGATGATATGTTAAAAATGATGCCGGAAGATCTGCCTTCAAGAGTTTCCTGGGATAATATTCAAGAGGAGTTTGGAAGTACGGAAGTGATATTCATTGCTTTTGGTCGTGAAGGAAAAGATGTATTTACTCCTGAGTCACTTGCAGAAATGTGGGATTTGTCTGAAGCATTGGAAGCATCAAATTGGGTCGATGAAGTCACATCCATATCCACTTCTACACGAATGGATAGTTATGATGGATTCATGGAAATCGATGATCTTCAACTCAACAGGGATCTTTCCCAGGGTGAAGTGGAAGATATACTTAAATACCTGGATAGAAATGAAAAGATCAAAAAACAATTAATGAGTCAGGATGGGGATTACCTTGTAGCCATTGTCCAGCCCTTTGACAGTATAGAAATGGTAGGATTTGTGGCGGAGGTAAAGTCCATTGCAGATAATTTATTGGAAGATTACGATGTGCATTATGGAGGGCAGGCATACTTCACTGGTATCATGCCACCACTTATTCGGGAAGATGTGATAGGACTCATGGCAACAGGTATGTTCATCATGATCACCATCCTTTTATTGAATTTTCGCAATGGTACTGCGGTAACTATGGTAATCATAGTGATCATGCTTTCTTTAGGGGCAATGATGGGTTTTATGGGATGGATGGTTCGGTTAACGGGTTCCGGAAAATTTCTATTCACATTGGCCAATACATCCATGCCCATCATTTTATTAACCATTGCTAACTCCGATGGCGTCCATGTTATGACCAAATTCTTTAAGGAATTCAGGGTATTTAAGGATAAACGTCAAGCGGTAGCATCTACCATGGATTCGCTCCTTGTTCCTATATTTTTAACCAGTATAACCACTGTTGCTGCTTTCTCAGCCATGACCACATCGCCACTTGAACCTTTGATCGGGTATGGCATAACTATTAGTGCAGGTATTTTAATTGCATGGATATTGAGTTCTACACTACTGCCGTCTTTGATCATTTTGAGATCATGGGATCATAATGCCAAAGCTTTTGTGACCAAAAGTTTCTTTGAAAAAACGATAGAAAGATTAGGAAAGCTAGTACTTACTCATACCAAATATGTTTTGTCTTCAGGATTGCTAATCGTTTTTATTGGACTATTTGGTCTCTTCAAAGTATCCGTTGATGTGGACATGTCCAAATTTTTTAAAAAGGGTTCCGAATTGCGGGACAGTATGGATTTTCTAACTGAAAAGTTGAATGGAACGATTGATCTTAGAGTAAGGTTAACTGGAGATATGAAGGATCCTGTAACGCTCCGTAATATGTTAAAGCTTCAGGATCAACTTGAAGAATATCCTCAGGTTAGAACCAGTTATTCGATCGCAAATGTTGTGGAACAAATGCACCGAACAGTAATGGATGATGATCCGGCCTTTGAGTTCATTCCCGAATCAAGGGAAAAAGTAAACAATCTATTCACAATGTATTCCATGTCAGGTGATCCAGATGATTTTTCTTCAATGGTTGATTACAATTACGCTATCGGTCTTGTTACTGCTTTCAGTACAAATTTATCAACGCAAGAAACATTAAGGATTGTTGAATCTACTCAAAGATTTATGAAAGATATTTTCTCGAAAGACATGCTGATTGATTTTACGGGGATAATTGTAATTACCAGGGACCTCATCACTATGTTGATCGAATCAACAATTGTAAGCATTATATTATCTTTAATAATAATTGGAATCATTTCTTCCATATTTTTTAAAAGGATACTGTGGGGAGTTTTGGCAGTTATTCCATTAACATCTGCCATTCTTATCAATTTTGGGTTTATGGGTTACTTTGGTATAGAATTATCTCACGTAACAGCCATTCTTTCTTCCATTATTATCGGGGTGGGAGTTGATTTTGCAGTGCATTATATTGCCCAGTTTCGGAGATTATCTCGAACTATTCAAAAGAATGAATTATCAAGAGAAGTGGTTGATGATGTAGGCTATCCCATCATTCTTGATGCAGCATCGAACATGGGTTTTGGTGCTTTACTTTTTTCCGCATTTGTCCCCATACAATACATTGGTGGCTTGATGGTTTTTGCAATGGTTTCAACATCATTAGGAACACTTACTGTATTGTCAGCTTTAGCTGAACTATTAAAAAATCGCTTGGTTGAAAGGAATTCATGATCATGCAAAAACGTTGGCTAATATTATTTTCTACATCAATAATTTTTGGACAAACAGGAATAGAAATAGCAAAGATGGTTGATGAGAGGAAAATACCAAAAGACATATCGAATATCACCAAAATGGTTTTGAAAAATTCAAAAGGGAAAACACGTACCAATCTTATGGTATCAAAATCTATGGATGGAAATAAAAAACAGATTATTTGGTTTTTAGAACCAAAAGATGACAAGGGGGTAGCATTTCTAAAAATTGAGTATGATAATAAAGATGATGAAATGCGCATGTGGTTACCTGCTTTTAAGAAAATACGCCGAATATCATCCAAGAAAAAAGGGGATGCTTTTATGGGGTCAGATTTAAGTTATGAAGACATGACCTCAAGGGATTTACAGCAAAATGACTATAAAAGATTAGACGATAAAATAATTAACGGTAAAGATTGTTTTGTTCTGGAAGTTAGTCCTACAAAGGAGGCCGAATCATCTTATTCTAAACATATTTCTTGGATTGATAAATCATCCCTGTTGGCAGTGAAAGAAGAGTCATTTGATAAAAGAGGTGCATTAAAGAAAAAGAAGGAATTCTCGTACAATAAGATAAAAGAATATTATGTAATGGAACGGGTTTTTGTGGAAGATATCCAGAAAAATCATACGACAGAGGTAATCTTTGAAAAAATACAAGTTGATATGGGAGTTAAGACGAACATTTTTCAGGAAAAAAACTTAAAAAGATTACCAGCTATTAATTAGCAATGAACAAATCATTGAAAAAAATAAAAATATTATTAATACTTATTATTCTCTCAGTCGCAAGTGCTCAAATAAATTATACTGGAGAGATAAATCCTTTTATCATGACACGAACCGCAGATCAATCCCAGATAAATCTTCCATTTCGACTGTTATCGCTGGATGTGGGATATTCAAAAGGGCCCCTAGATTTAAAAACTGTTTCCGCTCTTGAGCATCGATACAATACATCCGAATCTGTATATGATTTGCGGGAAATCTATCTAGCCTACTACCCTGATTGGGGTGAGGTTAAATTGGGAAAACAGATTCATGCATGGGGTTCTGCTGATGGAAATAATCCTACAGATAATTTGAATCCATACGATTATTATTACCTGTTTAAACTTGGAGTAGGGAAAAAAATTGGAGTATGGTCCATATCAACAAAATTATATTATGGAGATTACCAGATTGAAGGAGTCATTACCCCTAAATATGAAAAGAACAGGATGCCATATGGTGAAAAAGATTTTCCTCTGGCTTTAGCAGAACAGCCAAAAATTGAATACCCTGTTGATGATGAATTAGAATTTGGATTCCGTGTTCAAACCACAATAGGGGAAAATGATTTAGGATTTTCTATTTTTAGAGGGAATGATCGTTCACCAAGCCTAGCAGCCATTAATTACATTGATATCCAGGGACAAAAACCTCAAATGATCCCTCAATTGGGCTATCGAACTACAACAGTTTTTGGATTGGATTTTGTAACGTTTTTTGGCGATTTTACGATTCGTGCAGAGGGAGCTATTTTCCAGACCAAAACACCCATGATAAAATTGAATTTGTTCAAAATCCCCACTTCGCTTTATGAATTTCAAGAGGAAGTCACCTATTCTCAATACGTATTTCAAATAGAGTATACAACTAGTTCTGATATTCTAATTACTGCTCAACTAATTGGGAATCAAGTTGGTTCTAACTCCAACGAGTGGTATCACTCTCTTTCTAGAGAATTGATTGAATTTCCTAATCCGGAATTTCATCCGGGTATGGGAACGCCCTTCGCCATGTTTTCAGATCAAGTTCTATTATTTAGTTCATCTGGGGTTCTTATGGATGATCGTTTAGAGTTAAAAGGAAGTGCAATGTTAAACTTGGATAAAAAAGGGACTATGATTAACGCATCCATAGGTTACTCGCCATGGATAAACTGGAAATTTGAATTAGCTTTTATACAGTTTTCAGGTGATAATAATGATCCTGAAAATGCATTTACAAAAATGGAGAATTTTTCTCATACAAGGCTAGGTCTTTTCTACAACTTTTAATTCTGTATATTCTGACATGGGTAGAAAATCACAAATTCTATTATTCCTTGTAACTAATTTAATGTGGGGTCAACCAACCGGACGATCTATTATAGAAAAAATGGATCAATTGAAACAACCCATAGATGTAAAAATCCTTTTTAAAATGACCTTAATATCTACGAAGAATGGTAAAGAAAGAAGCCGATCTCGGGAACTTACACGTATTGAAAAAAAGTATGAGGACGGTACATTCAAATCCAAATTACTCCTGCGATTCTCTCAACCTAAAGAGATAACAGGAACAGGCTTTCTGATGTGGGATAGGATTGGTAGTGATACCGATGATCAGTGGCTCTTTATTCCTAAGTTGAGAAAAGTAAAACGCATACGCCCTAATGAAAAAAATCGAAGTTTTATGGGGACTGATTTTAGTTATGAAGACCTATCTGAAAGAGATATTAATGATGATATATATGAAATGAATGGTGAAGAAATTTCCAATGGAACAATATGTTATAAGGTAATAGCAAAACCAAAGAAAAAAGGAGTTCAGTACGGTTCACGCATTATCTGGGTGGATAAACAGAATTCACTAATGAAGCGTGTAGAATTTATTAATAAGAAGGGAGAGCTCTATAAAATATTGGATATCCCTGAACACGTGAAAAATCGAGATTATTGGACAGCCACCAAAATGATTATGAAAAATCTAAAAAATAATCACCGAACAGAACTGACTATGTTGAATATTGAATATGATCTGGGTTTAAAAGATAATGTATTTACAGAACGTTTTTTAAAGCGGAATTAAAATTTGAATTCAAAATTAATATTTACTTCACTTTCCTCGTTAGTTTTGCGATAATTTGGTGAGATTATCAAGCCTTTACCGGGACTGAATTCTACACCTAAGATCAAATAGTCTTTGTCCTCAACATATTCTTTTATATTAGTTGAAAACATGTCATAGCGGAGGTAAACGGCCGTTTTGGATTTAATATTGTAGTTTCCATATAAGGATTTGATTTGACTGGTCACTTTATTACCTGAATCATTATTTTGATTCCACTCCAATCCAGCGCGAATGCGTTTACCAGCATAACCACTAAAGAATCCTATTACTGATTTGTTTCTAACTGTGACAGAATCCATATCATATTTTTCGATAGAATACACAGTACCGATATTGAAACCATCATTTTTATTTAGTGTTTGTTCACCATAAACTGCTTGGAATGAGAGTTTTTTATGATTGTCGTTTTCAGATGTTTTGTATCCAGTACCATTGGTTATTAATGTACTAAAACTTAGATTATCGATGGCTCTATAAAGTCCCATGCCCATGTCTGCAGAACTGGAATATTTGAAGTAGTCCATAGAAGATTTTTGTATA
>Ga0209034_10000880_pt1 | contig 14905 bp, 8 predicted proteins | sample MarorgKNORR_S2LV_2_FD_188219 | JGI IMG/M metagenome (GOLD analysis project Ga0209034, IMG submission 188219) | Marine microbial communities from the Southern Atlantic Ocean, analyzing organic carbon cycling - 250m_A/KNORR_S2/LV (SPAdes) (version 2) | ecosystem: Environmental > Aquatic > Marine >...
GAAACCTGGCCAGATGAGACATGGCGTACGGGTGCGGGTCCTGTTTGGTTGACTGGTCATTACGACCCGAGCTTAAGAGTTAGTTATTGGGGCACCGGAAACCCAGGCCCATGGATGGGGGATAGGCGCTCTGGTGACAATCTGTTTACGAACTCAACGGTAGCTTTTGATGTTGATACCGGTGCACTTCGGGGTTATCACCAATATCATTGGAATGGTTCATGGGATTGGGACGAAGCAAACGCACCGTTACTGATTGATATTGATCGAGGAGGGCATACGATTCCGGCGCTCCTTCACGCAGGGCGCAATGGGTACCTATGGTTTCTGCGGCGTTCTGAAGACGAGCTTTCTTTTATTGAAGGAAAACCATTTGTTTACAACAACGTTTTTGAAGGGCTGGATCGACAGACCGGTCGCCCCGAATATAACGCTCAACATGTTCCTCAAACGGGTCGGCAGGTTGAGTTTTGTCCGTCAGTCGGCGGTGGTAAAAACTGGCAACCTGAGGCCTTCAGTCCAGTAACGAGATTGTTGTACATTCCGGCAAATAACAATCTCTGTTCTTCTATGGAGGGCCGAAATGTGGTTTACGAACCTGGGCGGGGGTATGCCGGGGCTGACTTTATTACCTATACACGCGATGAAGCAGACCACGTCGGGGAGTTACAAGCGTGGGATGTTGATAGCGGTAAACGCGTATGGACCAGAAATTTTCTTAGCGGGAACGGTGGGTCCATACTAGCGACCGGTGGCAATGTGTTGTTCTTGGGCGGAGCAGGAAAAGCGGCTTTTGAAGCGTTTGATGCGGAAACCGGACAACCGCTGTGGCGGTTACCCACTAATACGGATCGCTTTGGTGTCCCGACGACGTATAGCGTCGATGGCGTCCAATACGTCGCGGTGCAAATGGGCGCGCAGTCTTTAGTAACTGACGCTAGATCTGTTGTTTCGAGGCTGTCGGGGCCGCAGGACGGCTTGGTTTGGGTGTTTGCCTTGGACTGTCAGTGCTGACTGACCGAATTGCGTGTTACATGTCGTCGATAATTGCGTTAAACGTTTGGCTGGGACGCATTGCTTCAGATGCGGCTTGTTGGTTGGGTCGAAAATAACCACCGAGGTCTACAGGTTGTCCTTGTGCCGCTAGTAACTCACTAGTGATTGTTGATTCGTGCGTCTTGAGTTGTTGCGCGATGTCTTGAAAGCGCTGACTTAGTGTCAAGTCGTCGGTTTGTGCCGCGAGCGCTTGAGCCCAGTAAAAAGCTAGATAATATGTACTACCTCGATTGTCAATTTCATTTACTTTTCGAGATGGATAGCGCGCGTTTTCTAGATAGGAGCCAATCGCAGTGTCAAGGGTGCTCGCTAGTACCGCTGCTTTTCGGTTTCCACTTTTTTGCGCGATCATTTCGAGAGACGGAACGAGTGCGCAGTATTCACCGAGTGAGTCCCATCGCAGGTGACCTTCTTTAAGCATTTGCTCAACGTGTTTGGGTGCGGACCCACCTGCGCCTGTTTCAAACAACCCACCGCCATTAAGCAGTGGCACAATCGAGAGCATCCGAGCGCTCGTGCCAAGTTCAAGAATTGGGAATAAATCCGTAAGGTAGTCTCTCAGCACATTGCCGGTGACGGAGATGGTGTGTTCTCCACGGCGGATTCTTTCTAAAGAGAAGCGCATCGCATCAACAGGTTTTAGGATGCGGATATCGAGGTCCGTGGTGTCGTGATCGAGGAGATACGTGTTGACTTTGGCAATAATTGATGCGTCATGAGCACGTTCACGGTTAAGCCAGAATATTGCTGGGGTATTAGATGCGCGTGCACGCGTGACCGCTAATTTGACCCAATCGCGGATCGGTTCGTCTTTGGTTTGGCACATACGGAAGATGTCTCCAGCGCAGACCTGCTGTTCAAGCAGTGTGCCACTATTTGAATCGACGACACGAATAATACCGTCACCTGCGGGCATGAATGTTTTGTCGTGGGACCCGTATTCCTCTGCTTTTTGCGCCATGAGTCCAACGTTTGAAACACTTCCCATTGTCGATGGATCGAACTGTCCGTGTGCCTGACAGTCTTCGAGGATAGCTTGGTACATGGTTGCATAACTACGGTCAGGAATCATGGCTACGGTGTCCTGCAACTCATCTCCGTCGTTCCACATCTTGCCTCCATCGCGAACAATATTCGGCATAGAGGCGTCAATGATTACGTTATTTGGGATATGGAGATTGGTAATTCCTTTACGTGAGTCAACCATTGCTAAGGCAGGACGCGTCGCATAGACAGCATTGAGGTCCGCCTTGATTGCAGTCTGTGTTTCCGGCGGTAAGGTTTGCAGTTTGTCCAAGACCCCTTGCAGACCGTTATTAAGATTTGCTCCTGCTTCCTTCAGTGCGTCAGCATGTTTGTCTAAGGCTTCTTGGTAGTAAACACTGACACAGTGTCCGAACATCACCGGGTCGGACACTTTCATCATCGTGGCCTTTAGATGAAGCGACAGCAGAGCACCGTCACGCCGCGCTTCACCCATGGTGTGTTCATAGAACTCGCGCAGTGCCCTGACGTTCATAACGGCAGTGTCTACGACTTCGCCATCCTGCAGAGAAATATTGTCTTTAAGTATGGTGATCGACTCGTCGTCACCAATAAATTCGATGCGTGCGTCACATGAATTACTGATAACAAGAGAACGTTCACTATCAAAAAAATCCTTGGCTTGCATATGCGCGACTCGGGCACGTGAGTCGGTCGCAGGCCATTTCTTCATCATTTTGTGAGGGACTTTTTGCGCGAACGATTTTACGGAAGTAGCCGCGCGGCGATCAGAATTCCCTTCACGAAGAACCGGGTTGACGGCCGATCCGAGTACTTTTGAAAAACGATCATGGATGTTTTGTTGTTCTGCGTTAGACGGTTCTTCTGGAAAATCTGGGATGTCGTATCCCTGGCCTTGTAACTCTTTGATGGCTGCCTGCAGTTGAGGTATCGACGCACTAATGTTGGGCAATTTAATGATGTTGGCATCTGACGTCTTGGCCAATTCACCGAGTCGCGTCAATTCATCGTCAATTCGTTGCTCCGAAGTCAGCCGTTCCGGAAATGCCGAAATGATACGGCCTGCAAGGGAAATGTCCCGCGCTTCAATGGTGATACCGGTGCCTTGAGTAAACGCCTGAACGATTGGTAGTAAGGCATGACTTGCGAGAGCGGGTGCCTCATCGATACTTGTCCAAATAATGGTTGCGGATGACATATTCGTCTGTACCTCTTAATGATGACAGGATCGCGTGTTGCTCAGCCCAGTATCGTACTGTATTCCGCTTTCTTGGTGCGGCTAACGGCCGTATCTTCACGGCTTGTGACGGCGGCATGAGTGATTGGTGGCAATTTCCAATGAGTATAGGGAGGTCGTTGTTTTCTGATTGTCGTCGAGACTCTTGAGTCAGACCGTTGACAGCAGGAGAACACGCCCTTATAACGGGTCTAGAACTTTTTCTGTTATGAACGTCTCAAACACGTATTTCAACGCTCGGTGCTTCTTATGACCTATCGTCAGACCTTATTTTGTACCGTTACTGCCTTATTACTGTGGTTGCCCTCTGGCGTACATGGACAAACAGTTGACTTTCAGCGAGAGGTGCGACCGATTCTGGCTGACAATTGTTTCCGATGCCATGGTCCAGATGAGAGTACGCGGCAGGTGCGCTTACGGCTTGATACGGAAGATGGAGCGTTTGCTGTACGCCCCAACGGACGACCGGTAGTTCCAGGGAACCCGTCTTCAAGTTTGTTGTATCAGCGTGTGACGCATGACAACGAGCAACTGCGGATGCCTCCGGCGACTGCGAATAAAAATTTAACTGATGAGCAGATCGATATTTTGCAGCGATGGATCGAGCAAGGCGCATCATGGGACCAGCATTGGTCTTTTAAAACTATTGCCAAAAGTACGCTACCAGCTGTGCGGAATGAGTCGTGGGTGCGGAATCCGATTGACCACTTTGTTCTTGCTGAACTCAGTGCAGCGGGACTCGACCCGGCTCCAGAAGCTGATAAACGAACGATCGCCAGACGTGTTGCACTTGACCTCACCGGATTGCCACCGGACCCAGCGTTGTTGGAACGTTTTCTTGCAGATAGTTCGGGCCGAGCTTATGAAACGTTGGTTGAAGAGCTTTTAGCATCGGTGCACTGGGGGGAACATCGGGCACGTTTCTGGCTGGACGCTGCCAGGTATGGCGATACCCATGGGGTTCACATTGACAACTATCGTGAAATGTACCCCTACCGTGACTGGGTCATAGATGCGTTCAATGAGAACAAGCCGTTTGATGAGTTTACGGTTGAGCAAATCGCCGGCGACTTACTGCCAGACCCTTCCCTTGATCAACTTGTGGCTTCTGGGTTTCAACGAAATAACATCACGACGAATGAAGGTGGTGTTGTTCCGGAAGAGTACGAAGCTATTTATGCCAAGGACCGAGCCGAGACCATTGGCGGTGTATTTCTTGGGCTGACTGTCGGATGCGCGACGTGCCATGACCATAAATTTGATCCGATACAGCAGCGCGAGTTTTATGCCATGACGGCCTTTTTCAGAAATACGACGCAGTATGTGATGGATGGCAACGTGTCAGATCCTCCGCCCATTCTTGTGGTTCCACAGGAAGCGGACCGTGCGCTGTGGGATAGTCTTCGCGCAGATGCAAGACAGCTGGACAGTCGGATCGCTCGAAGAGCCGCTTCAGTGGAAGATACTTTTTCGGAGTGGCTCGCAACCGGTGAATATCGGGGGGTGGTATCGCCCCTTGAAGCAACAGCGGAACGGATGCGGTTGGTACTTGATGACAAGGCTACTCCCGTAGTCGACCTTGATGGAACGAGTTATTCCGTTGACCTTGAAGGTGATGCGCGCATTAGTGAAGGTCCACATGGTCAGCCAGGCCTGGTGTTCGGTGCGGAGTCGTGGGCGCGCTTGCCTTCGTTGTCGCTAAATACGGACACCCCATTTTCCATGTCGCTTTGGATCTATCAACCAGAAGAAGAGGGGAACTTTATCGTTGCGGGACAGTACGACGTTGAAGAAGGGTCTCGTGGTTGGTCGATGAATATAAGTTCTCGACAGTTGTCGTTTCGACTTACCGGCGAAGAAGATTCTGAGACCGGGCGGCGACCGGCTCCCCGGGTTGCCCCCTCGAATCTCAGGAGGATGCCACCTGGAGAGTGGACGCACATCGTCATTACTCACGATGGTTCCGGTGAACGTGCTGGGATGAATGTGTTTCGGGACGGCGACGTCGTCGAGGCTTCTGGTAGTGAGTACTTTACAAAAGCGTTGGGTAGCATCCTGACTGACCGTCCTCTTGAGCTTGGACGCGGAATGCAGAGCGTTCGCGGTGAGCTCGGTATGAGCCATTTTGCCGGCGGGGGGATTGCCGATCTTCGTGTGTTTAATCGTCCTTTGACGGTTCAGGAAGCGAAGGTTGTGTCCTCGTGGCCTCTACTGATGAGGGCACGTGAAAAAGAACACCTCAATACATTAGGTGTTGATGAACGTGACGCGCTTCGGTCTTACTACTTAAGTGTTAAAGACGAGCAATACAAACGTTTGGTCGAAACCCGTCAGGAGATCGACAACGAGTGGCGAGAGCTGCGGCGACGCGGTGGCGTGACTCACGTGATGAACGAGCGACTGGATTCTGAGCCTGAGGCCCATGTCCTCTACCGCGGCATGTACGACCAACCCAGGGAGCGAGTTGCGGCCGGGGTTCCGAGTGTGCTGCCCCCGATGTCAGAGTCAATGCCAAGGAATCGACTTGGTTTGGCGGAATGGCTGATTGATGCGAACAATCCGTTGACGACGCGCGTAACGGTCAATCGGTATTGGCAGCAGGTTTTCGGGACGGGCCTTGTCACGACAAGCGAAGATTTTGGAGCACAGGGTGATAACCCAACGCATCCGGAACTACTTGACTGGCTGGCCGTTGAATTCCGTGAATCTGGATGGGATATCAAGCAGTTTTTCAGGACGCTTGTGACATCAGCTGCGTATCGTCAGTCGGCTCATGTCACTCCCGACAAACTCGAGCGTGATCCACAGAATAGGTTGCTGTCGCGTGGCCCCAGATTCAGAATGGATGCGGAGATGGTCCGTGATTATGCGCTTGCCACGAGTGGACTACTGGTTCGGACGATTGGCGGGCCAAGTGTACGGCCGTATCAGCCGGAAGGGGTCTGGTCGACTGTTGCGATGCCGCAGAGTAACACCGGTGTGTATGAGCAGGATGGTGGGGAGAACCTGTACCGGCGCAGTCTGTATACATTCTGGAAACGATCGGCTCCGCCACCCTCTATGGAAATCTTTAATGCGCCAACGCGAGAGCATTCAGTTGTACGGCGAGAGCGCACGAATACGCCGCTTCAGGCATTAGTTACGATGAACGACCCGCAATTTGTTGAAGCGTCTCGCTATTTGGCACAACAAGCGATGCGAGACGCTGGCGATGAATTTCAAGATCGATTGAATTTTATTACTACCCGGTTACTTGCGCGTCAGTTTAGTGCCGACGAGCGTTCGGTCGCACGGCGTACGTATGATCGGTTGTTGGTGTCGTATCAGTCCGATAGCAGTGGTGCAAATCGTCTCATCCATACGGGGGAGTCGGCGCCGGATTCAACGTTGCCTGCTACCGAGTCGGCGGCGTGGACGATGTTAGTGAATCAATTAATGAATTTGGATGAAGTACTGAACAAGTAGTGTGGGTAGTTACTGCTGGATAGAGAGGGTTAACCATGGATCCCGTTCGTGAGCTCATTCTCGCTGAAACGAGACGACAGTTTTTTGGGAAGGTTGCCAAAGGTATTGGTGGAGTGGCGCTTTCCAGTCTACTAGCTGGGGACGACGCTGCATTCGCGTTGCCGACACTCGGTCAAGACCAGTCTACTGGCGGGTTGCCGTCATTGCCGCACTTTGCGCCCAAGGCGAAGCGGTGTATTTACCTCCATATGATGGGCGCGCCGCCCCAGATGGACTTACTCGATTACAAGCCAGGTATGAAGGACTGGTATGACAAGGATTTACCGGAGTCAATTCGGCAAGGTCAGCGACTAACAACCATGACATCAGGTCAGGCGCGGTTTCCGATTGCTCCATCGGTATTTGAGTTCCAGCAACATGGTCAAAGTGGTGCGTGGATTTCAGAGTTGTTGCCTTACACGGCGAAGATGGTGGACGACATTGCAATTGTGCGTTCGATGCATACTGACGCAATTAATCACGAGCCAGGGATTACCTTTATTCAGACAGGTCAGCAAATACCGGGCCGTCCCTGCATCGGGTCATGGTTTGCCTATGGGCTTGGCAGTATGAACGAAGACCTTCCTACTTTTGTCGTAATGAATGCCGAGAAAAGTCATCCTAAGTCTGGTGTGCAGGCGATTTCTGCCAAATTGTGGAGTGCAGGATTTCTGTCACCTGAGTATGCCGGTGTCGGTCTGCGTGGTGGGGCTGAGCCGGTTCTGTATTTGCGTGACCCGGACGGTGTCTCGCGGGATGTTCGTCGAGAAATGCTTGACGGGTTAGGTGAATTAAACCGCATGCAGCACGAGGACCTGGGAAACCCAGAAACTCTTGCACGCATCCAACAGTATGAAATGGCGTATCGGATGCAAATGTCGGTGCCGGAGATGGCCGATTTGGCCAGCGAACCCGACAGCACGTTTGACCGGTGGGGAGAAGAAGCGAAGCAACCTGGTAAATTTCAGAATGCTGCTCTGATGGCGAGGAGACTTGTTGAACGCGGTGTGCGGTTTGTGCAGATTTATCATCGGGGTTGGGATGTTCATTCGTTTGCCCCTGAGGTGCTTCCTGCGCAAGCGCGCGATGTCGACCGGGCGGCATGGTCTCTCATTCAGGATCTTAAGGAGCGAGGTCTGTTTGATGAGACGTTGGTGATTTGGGGTGGTGAGTTTGGCCGTACGATTTATTCTCAGGGACGGCTGACACCGACCGATTACGGGCGCGACCATCATCCTCGATGTTTCAGTCTCTGGATGGCTGGTGGCGGAGTCAAGGGTGGGGTTGTTCACGGAGAGACGGATGAGTTCTCGTACAATATTGTTAAAGACCCGGTGCACATTCGTGATTTCCAGGCAACCATTCTTCATCTTTTTGGAATCGATCACGAGAGATTTACGCATAAACATCGTGGGCTGGATGCCCGTCTGACGGGTGTTGAGCCGGCACGGGTGATTCCAGAGCTGCTTGCCTAGAAGGCCTCATTAGTCGAGTTTCCACGCGAGGTATCGATTTTGAAACAGCGAGTAAGCATTATTTGTGTTCTCATGTTTTTGTGCCTTGCAATTCAGCCGGTTAATGCAAGGGTGACAATTCGGGACTGGCGGGGAGCGTCTGTCAGTGTCGAAGAGGGGGTTGTTGATTCAGACGGGGTCCGAGTCGTCTATCACACTGCCGGCGAGGGGCCTCTTGTCATCTTCGTACACAGTATTACAGGGCCATGGTTTGACTGGCGTCATCAGATGGTCAGTTTGTCAGAAGAGTACCGGGTTGTTGCGATGTCGACTCGTGGTACTGACAAGAGTGATAAACCCGAGGGTGTTGAACACTACACGATGGCTAGGATTTCTAGTGATATTGACGCCATCATTGCGCACTTTGGTGAAGAACGAGCGATTATCGTTGGGCAAGATAGCGGTGGGTTTTATGCGTGGCACTTTGCGATGACGTATCCGGAGAGGACTGAGCGCCTGGTCTCGGTTGGCACAATCCATCCGGCGGGTCTCCTTCGTGAACTTGTTGATAACGAAGAACAGCAACAAGCGAGTACCTTTCAGCGTGGAATGCAGGAGAATCCAAATGCTGGGGAGGAGTTTGGCGCCCGCATGCGCAGCCTGCCGGCTAATCCAGGAGATTCTCCAGAGCTGTCTGCTTTGAGAAAGGCGGCCTACGAACGTCTTGATGCAGAATCGATTGTGAATTTCTACAAGGCAAACTGGCCACGACCGCCATTTTCGCTGGACACGCAAGGGTTTGGTTTTCGCATTGGTGAGTTTCCACATGTTCAGGCGCCGGTGTTGCTTATCTATGGTGAAGAGAGCGGGCCATTCAAGCCTCAAACACTGAATGATACGTGGCGCTGGGTCGACGGAGCTCTTACGGTTGAAGTGTTGCCAGAGGTGGGACATGGGCCTCACACACAAGTGCCTGAAATTGTCACTCCGCGCATAATGCGATGGCTAGCAAATATTGGAGCTGACTCGCAATAATGACTTCGGGCCGAAGTGTTTGTCGCGTGCTTCAATTTTATTTAATTCTGCTTTTTGCTGTCGTCGGCTCACCTCAACTGCTTGCGCAAGATGAGACTACTAATGGTGAATGGCGTGCGTACGCTGCCGACAGTGCTGCGTCGAAGTATTCGCCCCTAGATCAAATCACAGCAGATAATTTTTCTGCTCTTGATATCGTCTGGGAATGGGAGAGTGCCGATACGCACCTTGTTTATGCTGACGTGCACGGAACGTCGCTTGTGTCATCCGATGTCGTATTTGATCGTCTTGAAACGGAAGACCCTGACCTTTGGGTGACGCGTCCTCGGACGACACGCATTGTCGCAACGCCGATCATGGTTGATGGGGTGCTGTATATCAGCACTCCGCTTTATCAAGCGGCGGCTATTGACGCGAGGACAGGGAAGACACTTTGGGTGCATGACCCACGAACCTATACATCCGGAACGCCGGCACCGGCTCCGTGGGTGCATCGAGGTGTTGCGTACTGGGAAAACAACGGGAACGCCAGAATCGTCTGGGGAACCGGGGATGGCTATCTCATTGCGGTGGATGCGCAGACGGGGATTCCTGCCGAAGATTTTGGCGAAAACGGACGCGTCGATCTTCTTGACGGGCTTCCGCGAGCTACGCGTGGCCAGCGGGATAATTTAAATCTTCTTCCGCTGGCATCGCAATCAGCACCTCTTGTGATCGGGAACACCATTATTGTCGGGTCATCGATTAACGATTACTCAATTACTAAGGAGATGCCGCCTGGTTTTGCGCGAGCCTATGATGCGCGGACTGGACGACATCGATGGGATTTTCACAATATTCCGCAGAGTGCAGATGAATTTGGTGTTGACACGTGGCTAAACGACTCATGGCGCTACTCCGGTAACGCCAACGTCTGGGCGAATATCAGCGCAGATGAAGAGCTTGGGTATGTCTATTTGCCGACGAGTACGCCCACATCTGACTATTACGGGGGGCACCGCCTTGGCGATAATTTATTCGCTGAGAGTTTGATCTGTGTTGACCTAGAAACTGGCGAACGAGTTTGGCACTTCCAGATGGTGCATCATGGTGTGTGGGACTACGATAATCCAACTGCACCGAATCTCCTCGATATTACCGTTGATGGGCGTCGTGTGAAGGCCGTTGCTCAAGTCACCAAACAAGGTTTTGTTTATACGTTCAATCGCATTACCGGCGAGCCGATTTGGCCCATTGAGGAGCGTGCGGTTGCGATAGATACTGATTTGGACGGAGAGGTCTTGGCCCCAACGCAGCCGTTTCCCACGAAACCGCCAGCATTCGATGAACAGGGAGCGACGCTGGATGATCTTGTCGACTTCACACCAGAGATCCGGGAAATGGCGGTAACGGCGGTTGATGGATTTCGGCTCGGGCCGCTGTATACACCGTTATCGTTGAATGGCACTATCTTTCGCCCCAGTGCCGGCGGTGGTGCGAACTGGTCTGGGGCTGCAGTTGATCCTGAAACAGGCGTGCTCTATGTTCCGTCTCGGAATGTGCACAGTGTTATGCGATTTCGTGATCCGGAGCCGGGAGAACCGTCCACGCTGCGATATATTTTGAGTCGAGGGGATGCATCATTTATCGAAGCAGGGAATCCTGCGCGGCGTCCAGTGATGCCGCAGGGGTTGCCGCTATGGAAGCCGCCCTACTCGCGGATGACTGCGATTGATATGAATCGTGGTGAGCATCTCTGGATGACCCCGCTTGGCAATGGTGATCGTTACCGGAATCATCCCTTACTGCGGGAGCTGGGTTTGCCGCCTCTTGGTGGTGATGATAGTCGGAGTGGTCCATTGTTAACGAAGACCTTGTTAATCCATGCATTGACTGCTGGTGGTAGTGATGGCGGGCCACACCTTGTGGCGTATGACAAAGGGACTGGTGACGTCGTGGCTTCCGTTGACCTTCCTAGTGGGGCCATTGGCACGCCGATGACGTATATGCTCGATGGTCGTCAGTACATTGCATTAACGGTTGGCGGTGAGGTGTCGCGCTTAATGGCTTTTGCACTACCTTAGTGACGTGGAATTTCTAAGAATCATGAATTTCTTTTCGTGTACCGTGGCGGCGGTAGTACCTGATCAAGTTCGTGCTGCGCGTGAGCGGGACCGACGCATGGCTGAGGAATTTTCGTCAGAAAGTACTGGCCATTAGTACTCTTGTGGAGAATCAGTCGGACCTACATGAAGAAATAGCCTGGCGAGGCCCTGAGCTGTTCGCGTCCGAGGGTTGGTCGTATCGGCTAACAAAGTCGGAGCGAGATGCTTTGTCGGTTGTTGTCGATCGTGCGAGTGGGCAGGATCTAGGGGCGATTTCTGAGGTTACCTCAGTATCAACAGTTCTGACTGATCTTGCAGGTCGCCTATCCAACATTCTTGAACGCGGGACCGGTGTGGTGCTGCTGCGTGATTTTATTTCGAGTGAGTGGGATGAGCATGGCGCAGGGCGTGCGTTTTGGTATTTATCAACCCTACTTGGAACCCCCGTATCGCAGAGTGCTGAAGGGGACCGACTGTTTCATGTACGTGATGCGGGATTTTCCGCAACAGACCCTCGCTATCGAGGCCCCATGTCCAGAAAGCGTCTCAGTTTTCACACAGATCGCTGCGACGTAATTGCGTTTTTGTGTCTTCAGCCTGCGCTGCAGGGCGGTGAGACATTCATTGTCAGTTCCGTCGCGTTATGTGACGAGTTGCGGCGTTCTGCCCCAGAGACTCTTGAAGTCCTCCGTCAACCCTATCCGTATCTTCGGCATACCGTAGACGTCGGGAATACGCGGTCGTATTGTGAGTTGCCTATTTTTTCAGAGCACGAAGGCTACTTTGCAGCGCATTTCTTGCGTGTTCTGATTGATCGTGCCGACGTTTCCGATGTGGCTCCAACCCTGACGACATCTCAACGCCTTGCGTTGGATGCTCTCGAAACGCTTGCTGAGGACCCAGGCTTTCATGTGTCTTTTGGTATGGAAGCTGGCGATCTTCTATTACTTAATAATTGGACCACTTTTCATCGGCGCAATGAATTCATTGATACGGAGGCGGCTGGTCGAAAGCGACACTTGCTTCGTATTTGGCTTGCGATGGCGGATAGCCGGCCGATCGCACCGTGTTTTGTGGATCATTTTGGGGCTACGGCCGCTGGCGTTGTGCGCGGAGGAATGCGTCCGGTACCGAGCAGTAACGACTAGCGGTCTGTGTGGCAGCGCCGGTATGTCGGTGTTGTTGCCAGTGTCCAGGTAATGAGGAATCAGCGATACGTGAAGAACCGTTACAATAGCAAACTGAGCGCAATCGCAGCGTCGCTCGAACAGAAAGTGCTTAACTAAACCGCTACGCAGGTGTCAGCGAGATGGAAATAGGAGAAACAGGCTTGGACAACACCACGATGGTTTTTGGCAATCGCAGTCAAATTGCATGGAGCACTCTTATCGTGATGGTGGTCTTTCACGTTCTGGCGATCGCCGCTTTTTTTTATATGACTGTTGATGCCGTGCTGCTAGCTGTAGTGTTGCACTGGACCTGTATTGGATGGGGCATTGGGATGGGGTATCACCGACTTCATACGCATCGGTCGTACAAGGTCCCCAAACTTCTTGAGTATTTTTTTGCGCTCTGTGCCGTGCTGACCCTTCAGGGTGGTCCTATTTTTTGGGTGGCGGTACACCGTGTCCATCATCAGTATTCAGATGAAAAGGGCGATCCCCATACTCCTCGAGACGGTCGGTGGTGGTCTCATATACTGTGGACTATTTTTGGCGAAGCATTGCATTCAAATACTGCTGTGACAGGTAAGTACGCGCCCGACCTCGCGCAAGATCGGTTTTATCGTGTGTTGAATACGTGGCACTGGGTGCCACTCGTATTACTTGGTGTTGGACTGTACGTTGTTGGTGGATTGCCTTATGTGTTGTGGGGTGTTTTTTTCCGGGTTGTTTTTGGACTACACGCCACGTGGTTGGTTAATTCCGCAACGCATCTGTGGGGCACACGGCGTTTTGAAACCCCAGATGATTCAAAGAATTCGATGTGGGTGGCTCTTTTGACCTTCGGAGAGGGATGGCATAACAACCACCATGCATTGCCTCGGTCTGCGCGTCACGGTTTAAGTTGGAGTGAGATTGATTTGACATGGATGCAAATCAGATTGCTCGAACGACTGGGCCTTGCATGGGATGTCCAGGTGCCGACCGAGGCTCAAATAGAAAACAAAATCGCGCTTACTGCTAAACGTGTTGCGTAAGGTTGGAATTGTTGCCGTCGTGGGAGCCGTACTTGGCTGGCTATTCTGGCAGTCAGTTCAGGGCAGTCTATCGGAGCCATACGTAATCGAGCGTGGGTTGGTCGCCGAGTGGCAGCTGGTGTTGCGTGGACCAATGCAACCAGGTGTTGGTGTGTTAGTTCTTCAGCCGACAGACCTTTTGCGGGCAGAGTTATTTTCGCAGATCTTTGGTCGGACGATGGAATCCATGACGTCGCCGGCTGTGGCAGCCATCCCCGTTCTGCTTCATTCTGAATATCAGTCAGTGCAAGAACAACTGTCATTGATTGAGTTGGAAGTGAGTGCTCAAGAGGCAGGATTAGACCGTGTCTTGCCGACGCCGATATGCATTGGGCATCTCAGGCGTCCACCAACTCACCAGTTGTATTACGCCTTATTCAGTGCGCCTGCGGTCGATCAGTTTAGGCAAGGATTGAGCCAGCGGGAAGGGAGCGCCTCTTCTCTTACGGAATCATTCCCCTTGGTTATTCCTTTGGCTGCGTCTGATGGTAATTTTTCGAGTTGGTGGCCTCTAGATGTGTCTGAAGCTGATTGTCAGGCGCCACTTGAGGTTCAGTAGGAGTCCACGGGTTCAGTTGATGACGGCGTCGTAGATAGTGTTGGTAAACGCTTCTCGGAAGCCGTTTCCATCGGCTGGTGAGACCGCGGCCATAATGACCGTCACCATGTCATAGACCGGATCGATAAAAAACCTGGTTCCCGACGATCCGTCCCACCAGTACGTGCCTTGGTTCACGGGATAGGGAAAGTCAGTTGCGTCCATGACTACGCAGAACCCAAGTCCCCAACCGCGTCCCGGTTGTGGTGACCCAAAGCCGATGGGTAAAACGGCAGCAGGTAAACGATTTGTCGTCATGAGCGCCACCGTGCCTGGGCGAAGAATTCGTTGTCCGTTCCAAGTTCCATCGTTCAAAAACATCTGTGCAAATCGAAGGTAGTCAGGCACGGTCGATACTAGACCGACCCCTCCTTCTGTTAATGTGGGTTGCTCAGTAAACGGAACCAATTCGATTTGATGTGGCTGCAGGATGCCGGTCCGATTCGGTCTGTAGGCTGGACCAAAGCGCTCCATGCGAGCGTCATCAACCCAAAAGACCGTATCGGTCATTTCAAGTGGTTTGAAAATTCGCTCTTTGAAAAATGTATCGAGCGACATACCTGACCACACTTCAACGAGGCGTCCAAGAATGGTGGTCGAGATGCCGTACCGCCAGTGTGTTCCAGGGTGCTCATAGAGCGGCACGCGAGCAGCGTTTGCAACCATGTCTTCAATTGAAATCGATCGGAGCCG
>Ga0209034_10000881_pt1 | contig 14899 bp, 15 predicted proteins | sample MarorgKNORR_S2LV_2_FD_188219 | JGI IMG/M metagenome (GOLD analysis project Ga0209034, IMG submission 188219) | Marine microbial communities from the Southern Atlantic Ocean, analyzing organic carbon cycling - 250m_A/KNORR_S2/LV (SPAdes) (version 2) | ecosystem: Environmental > Aquatic > Marine...
AACTCCATGAATTTAATCCTGTTGAAATTCTTCGTCAGTTGTGAACTGGCTTTTCCAGGGGGACAAATTAATAAACTCTCTTCAGGCCATGAATCTTCGGAAAACTGGGTTATTGATTTGTTGAAAGTCACTCCCGACTCAACGTATTTAAGAGTTATGTCGTAAACGCTTTTTTCCAGCAAGACGTTGAAGCCAGCTAGTTGTAGATGGTGTAGTATTTCTTGAGATTTACCAAGTTTCCAGGAATTAATGACTGGCCGGATCCCGCGGTCCAACCACTCTTTAAGTTTTGTAATAGCTATATCTAATACGGTTGATGGTTCGGGAAAAGTGTATTCTGGACGCCCGTATGTAGATTCAATGATAAGGGTGTCACAAGGTACGAGTTCAAAAGGTTTATTGATCGGGTTAAATCGTGTTTTAAAGTCTCCGGTATATAGTATCTTTTCTCCGGTCTCTAGTGACTGTATAAGAGTTTGAGCAGACCCCAAGCAATGACCTGCAGGATAAAAAGTAATTGTATGGTTCCCGTTTTCATATGTCTGATAATATGGCAAGGGTATGGGGATAGACTTCTTGTAATATTCTTCTAGTAATAGACCAGATTGCGGAGTCAAAATAGGTTCTATGTGGCGTGCAACATGATCTGAATGTGCATGAGAGACCACACATTTATCTTTTTTCCTTAAAGAGTCAAGCCATAAATCTAGCTCTGGTAGGTAGATGCCTCTGTCGAATACTGTGAGCAAGGTGACTCCAATTACGTTAGAAGTTGTTGATTGTGTGATATCATCTGGGGTATCGCAACATTAGTATAGCAGTCCGGTATGAAGAGGCTATATGAAGAAGTTAGTTTAAATATATTTGCCAAGGAGGTTGGTTATGTCTTTAGACATCGGAGATAGTGCCCCAGATTTTAAATTGGCATCAGTTAGTGATGGCGATATCACCTTGAGCCAGTTCAAAGGCGAGAAGTATGTAATCCTGTCCTTTCACGTTTTGGATTTTACAGGTGGTTGAACCGATCAAGCGACTTCTTTTCGAAAATATAATGCTCAGTTCGAAGAGAGTGATGCCCAAGTTTTGGGTATAAGCTGCGATCATGTAGCGGCTCACAGAGCATGGACAACTGCAATGGGAGGTCTTCCGTATCCAGAGCTTTCTGATTGGCATCCCAAAGGACAAGTTACGGCATCCTACGGACTATGGAATGAAGAACGTGGCGCGGGCACTAGGGCTGTTATGGTAGTGGATAAATCAGGAGTTATAAGGTTTATGGAGAAATATGTTCCAGGAACATTGCCAGATCCGAATGAAATACTTCAGTTTGTAAAGGGTCTATAGAAAAAGGACGGCTGCCCAGCCGTCCTTTTTCTATAGACCCTTTGTTAATGACGGAGGTCGTCTACCCTCCGATCTTCTCGATTCGGTAACTCACAGTGCCTTTGGGCACGCTTATCGATATATCTTCCCCTACTCGTCTATCCAACAGCGCTTGTCCTACCGGAGACTGCGTTGATATCTTTCCGGCAGACACATCAGCTTCTCTCACATCTACTAAAGTATATAGAATCTTTTTCCCCGAATCACCGTCTTTTAATGTTACAGTGCAACCCATTGATACTTTCGCCTGTTGGGCTTTCCTACCTCTCTGGGTTATTATTTCCACCCTGCTTAATGTATCTTCTAATTCCCGTATCTTTGATTCTATTAGACCTTGTCTCTCCTTAGCCGCGTCCAAGGGTGAATTCTCTCGAAAATCTTTATCTTCCATGGCGTATTTGATATCTTCAACGACTGACACCCTATCTATTTTGAGTTCGTCAAGTTGAGTCACGAGACGCTCATATCCTTGTTGACTTAGTTGGGTGCTTGGTGTGTCGTCAATCATTACTGTTTTACTGCCACTGGTGGTTTTCCTATTGCGAGGTATTCTGAGGTGTGTTGCTAAGCTAGCTTCAATCCAGCCTTGGGTTTTTAAAAATGCTAGAAATTCTTTCACGGGACTAAGTCTAATTCCCGCATCAGAACCTCCTAGCCCCACATATTGGGCGTAATCAGCTATTTCCGCGGGTGCTAAGCTAGTCACTGCTCGCTCGCGTCCTAGCCAGGCTATAAATCTTCCAATCTCGTGATGTCCCTCAGTGGGTTTCTTCCCGTTCTTTTTTGCGGAAACGTATTGGCTTAAAGCCTCAGTACATGACAAACTAGTAGGTATTACCAAAGTAGAACTCCTTATAGACGTGAGACGTCTGTCCCGACGATTTAGGATTTATTAACTGAACCTTAATAGAGAGTCCTTAACAGAGGTTTGCCGAGTCGACAGGAGCTCTCTTTTGAAAGTTTTTAACTTTGTTTAAGACCACCCGTCTTTGGTAGATTTCTTGATCTTGTCTGGCGACAAATAACAACTATTTATGCACAATCTACAGATACTATGATAGCATCTTACACTTATCGTGGCAAACGTGGGCCAAGTAATTTGACCGAATGCTAAAACCTGACTTTAGTATTTTTTGTTCTATTCCGAGTGTATACTGGCTTGTAATCCGTGATACTGAAATACTGTGAATGGAGGTCATATGAAAGCCATACAAATTACAGAATATGGTGGGCCTGAGGTTATGAAATATTCAGAAGTTCCAGACCCAGTTGCTGGTCAGGGTGAAGCACTGGTGAAGATCGAAGCTGTAGGAGTTAACTTTACAGATATATATAGCAGGGCTGGGGTAAACCCTCCTGGATTACCCTGGATTGTTGGAGTTGAAGGGGCTGGAGTTGTTACTGCGGTAGGATCTGGTGTTGATTCTATCCGTGTCGGAGATAATGTTGCCTATTCTGGTGTGTTCGGTTCGTACGCCGAAATTGCATCTGTACCTGCTTCTAAATTGATCAAACTTCCGGATGGACTTGATGCCAAGGCTGGAGCAGCGGTGATGTTACAGGGTATGACAGCACATTACTTGTGCCATAGTACATACGCAGTACAGCCAGGTGATAAGGTTCTGATTCATGCAGGTGCTGGAGGAGTAGGACTCTTATTGACGCAGATGGTAAAGAAACTGGGAGGGTATGTTTTTTCTACTGTATCTACAGAAGCGAAAGCACAATTATCACGAGAAGCGGGATCCGATCAAGTGATACTTTACGGCGAACAGGATTTTTCTGAAGAGATAAAGAAAGCTACTGATGGTAAAGGTCTTCAGGCTGTGTACGATGCTGTTGGTGAGACAACCTTTGAAAAAAGCATTACTTGTTTAGGTAGAAGAGGTCATATGGTATTGTATGGCCAAGCAAGTGGGCCGCCTCCTCTAATAGACCCACGTCGCCTTGGTAATGGGTCCTTGTTTTTGACACGACCTGGCCTGGCAGATTACACAGCCGACAGAGATGAGTTAGAGCATCGAGCTGGAGATGTATTGAACTGGGTTAAATCTGGTGATTTAAAGCTTAGAGTAGAGCACGTATTTCCGTTAGAAGAGGCTGCAGAGGCACATTCTCAATTGGCTTCACGAGCTACAACGGGAAAAATTTTATTGATACCGTAATCGGTCGGCTTTTCCCAGATAATTGTATATAATGGTTATCTGGGAAAATAATAAATCAGAAGTAAATTAAATAACTTCTTGGAGGTTAAATGGCTGAAGTAGTTAGTCAAGAGGAAGTTTACGAGGCTTTAAGGACTGTTTACGATCCGGAAATACCGGTTAACGTGGTAGACCTGGGTTTGATATACGACGTTCAGGTAAGCGATGAGAATGACGTTTTTGTTCAGATGACATTGACCTTTCCGGGGTGTGGTATGGGGCCTCACATAGCCCAACAGGCTGAGTGGGCCATACAGGATGTAGAAGGTGTTGAGGATGTCCAGATAGAGTTGACATTTGATCCGCCTTGGAGCCCTGATCTAATTAGTGATGAAGCTAGGTCTTCTCTAGGTATATAGTTGGTTAGCCATTGTTTTCAGGTCCACAAAAATATCAGTAGTTTGCTAGAGGTTGAATGAGTACTCCACAAGAAAATGCCCGCTTGGAACAAATCAAACGTAGTTGGGACCAAAGACGTCAGATAACTGATCGTTTATCAGGAATTAAGTCTAAAATTGGTGTATACAGTGGTAAAGGCGGGGTAGGTAAAACCACGGTGTCAGTCAACTTGGCGGCCAGCTTGGCTTCAGAAGGAAAAAAAGTAGGGCTGTTGGATGTAGATATAGATTGCCCGAACGCTAATAAAGTTTTAGGTGTAACAGAACCTGCAGACTATGTTGATGGTCAGATAATACCTGCCGAGAAGTGGGGCGTTAAAGTCGTGTCAATGGCGTTCTTCCAGGAGAAAGAGGATGAAGCGATAATATGGCGTGGGCCAATGGTACATAATGCGATTAACCAGTTTCTCCAATCTACAGAGTGGGGAGAGCTGGATTACTTAATCGTGGATCTACCTCCAGGCACATCAGATTCCCCTCTTACAGTAATGCAGACTATACCTATGGATGGGTTTGTAGTAGTCACTACACCTCAACTACTAGCCAATGTTGATGCGAAACGTTGTATTAATATGATTCGCAAGTTAAATTTGAATATAGTAGGTGTAGTCGAGAACTATACTGGAGATATATTTGGACAGGGAGCAGGATCTGTGTTGGCCAAAGAAGTGGACACTGAATATCTAGGTAGCATAGCACTTAGGCAGGCGTATCAGGATACGAGTCGGCCGACTGTGTTACTGGATGATGAAGTCTCAACTGAGTATGATTCTATAACGACAAAGTTCAGAGAAAGCCTAAAGGCTTTGGGCAGAGAAGCCCCTTAGGTTCCTTCAATGAGTTCCACATTGCCGGAAGTATTGGGAAGTATTTTCGAATATTCATCGAAAATATTGGTATGAACTACCTCGGTATTGGGGATACTAGTGTTTTTATTGGCAAGATTAATTAGTAATTGAATTTCAGAATTGACTGCTTCTTGCGCATAGGTACTCATCTCCCCCATCTTGCGGTATTTCTTGTACCGTTCTCGTAGTAGTTTGGAAGACGATAGTCTTTCAATCTCCAATAAACTCTTCATTATTTGTATCTTCAGCGCATCAGCCGCGTCTTGAGGATTATTATGTGATCCTCCAGAAGGTTCATTGACCACGGTATCAACTAATCCCAATAGTGAGCATTCTGGGCTAGTTAACATAAAATCTTCTGGGGTTTTCTGAAGTATTTCAGAGGTTGTTGGTCGCCTTGTAGATGTAATGCTACTCACTGCAACAGGAGAATATATAGCGTATTCCTGCATCAATATTCTATCGGAAATTCCCAGAGCCAGAGCACCTTCGCTGCCGCTTTCTCCTATAATTGCTGATATTATAGGAATTGGCACTTCAGCCATTAACGCGAGAGTGCCTGCAATCGCATTCCCTATTCCTTGTTCTTCTGCTTGTATTCCAGGGTCTGCCCCTTGAGTGTCTATCAGTGTGATAAGGGGTAAATTAAATTTCGTTGCTAGTTTTATAATACGTTGAGCCTTACGAAGCCCGTCAGGGTATGTATGATACGCCGACTGTCCTGTTTTAGCCGTCCGTTGTTGTCCTATAATAGCAACGGATTTACCATGTAGGGATCCTATTCCTCCGACGATAGACCTACAGTCACTATTAAGACGATCTCCATGTAGTTCTATGAATGGTTGTAGCATAGACCTCATGTAGTAGAGAGATGAGGGTCTTTCGGCATGTCGTGCTGTCGCTATAGGATCAGATGAACTTTCGTTATTGGCGCCCGATTCAGTTAGTTTTATAGCCTGTTTTATATTCTTGTTAGTCTGCTTCTGATTTGTTAAAACAGCGAGCAGGGACGCGATACGTGGCTGTAGGTTTTCACGGTCAACAATATTGTCTATCAAGCCATTGTTTAAGTGCGCTTCTGCAGTGTGGGCGCTGAAAGGAACTTCTGTATCAGAGACATTTCTTAGTGTTCGTAGAGGAGATAACCCAATAAGCGAACCAGGTTCTGCTAGGATGACATCTGCCAGATTAGCGAAACTAGCGTAAGCCTGTCCTGTAGATGGGTTTGCTAGGACTACTATGAATGGAATGTCTTTTTCTCTGAGTCGATTAGCGGCCGACACGGTTTTGGCCATTTGCATAAGGGACATAACTCCCTCTTGGATTCTGGCCCCTCCACCAGTGACTAGCGCTACTGTTGGAATATCTCGCTTGGCAGCATCTTCCAGAGCAAGGGCGACCTTTTCGCCCACTACGCTACCCATACTGCCGCCCATAAAACCAAAATCTAGTACTATTAGCATAGATTCTAGTCCTTCTATTTTGGACCGTCCTGTTACCACTGCTTCTGTTAGGCCAGTTTTGGTTTGGCTCTTTGATAATAAGTCCTGATATTGTTTCCTGTTTGAAAAGGACAGTGGGGCTACGGAGCTTAGGAATTTATGCGATTCTCTAAAGCTATTATGGTCCGCTAGCAGCTCTATCCGCTCTCGTGCTGAAAGCGTGTAATGGAATCTGCAATATGGGCACACTTTGTAATCTGAATATGTGTCTGAGTCGTGTATATCTTTTTCGCAGAGAAGACATTGCTGGTGCAGAGTTGATATGTACGATTCACTATCAACATTTTTACCTAGAAGTGATGTTATTATGAAGCGAAAAAGATTCAAGGTTCTGGCCTTACAAACGTGTGCCGGGATATTCTAATTATACGGAAAAGAGTATTAAGTGAGTATTACGGCTTGCAGGTTATCGCAAGGACGTTTGTTCTAGGGATATCATTTTGTATTTTTACTGTGTCTGATATCCTGTGTCCGACTACCCAGATTATCTCATCATCCACCTCTATTAGAGGTATATGGTGGCGTTGGACTCTGCTAATCTTTGAGTCAGTAAAGAAATCCTGCAATTTTTTGTGTCCTTGCATTCCCAATGGTCTGAATCTATCGCCCATTTTCCAAAAGCGTATCGTAGCCCTGGAGCTCATCGCATGAGTGCTGAAATACTGTGTTAATCCGGCTGGATTTACTTCCTTGTATTGATCATTATTAGAGAGAAGTTCAACACAGAAGCTCATTTTGCTGAGGTACACATAAATTGGTCTATCCATCTGAGTGGGCAGGCTAAACTGTGTTTCAATACTGGCTGATGGCAAATGGTCACTGGATGATTCGCTACGGTGACTGATACAGAGTGTGACGGCATTTGATTCTGCCATTAACCCAAAAGGGAGATGTACAGTTTTACTACCACGTTTGCTACTCAATAGGTTGATCACCGCGGTTATATGCTTTTCAGTTAGCCTCCTTGTATCACAGCAGACCCGAGCATAGGCTCTTCTGATCAGATGTCTTTGCATAGAAGGATGAAGTGAGGAAATTTTGTCAATATCAAATTCCACAGTAAATCCTTTTGTAGGGGAGATGTTGCTTATGGCTAAGTGGTTCCACAGTTTGTCCGTTTCCTGCTCAATGTAGTCGAAATCTAGTGATGAAGATCTAGATAGCCTTATAAGGGCATTTTGAATTTGCGGATTATATTCATTCGCCAAAAGTGGAATCAAGGTTTTACGAACTCTGTTCCTAGTAAAAGCAAGCATATCGTTTGTTGTATCTTGACGGAAACTCTGGTTAAGCCCAGCGCAATATAGGCTGGTTTCTGATTTATTGATCTCCAAAAATGGCCGGAATAATTTGACTTCCGACTCTGTGGACGGCCATGGCCAGTCAGAGACTTCAGACATTCCTCTTAGGCCATTTAGTCCGGATCCTCTTAAAATATGTTCAAGAACCGTTTCCGCAAGATCATCAGCTGTATGTGCCACTGCAACAAATTTTGACTGTTGTTCATGGGCCACTCTCAATAAAAAAGCATACCGTAGTTCACGCGCACCTTGTTCAAAGGATGAGATGCCGTGTTGCCGTTGGTACATATCGGTATCCTGATACTCAGAAGTGCTGTTTAGTCCTAATTGGCTAGCTAGCGACAATACAAAAGTTTCATCGTCGTCTGCTTCTTGCCCACGAAAATCGTGGTTCAAATGGGCGACATGTAGTTTTAGTGGAAATACACTTGCGATTCTTGCTAGGCAACACAATAATGCTGTGGAATCGGGACCACCGGAAACTCCTACTACTATCGTATCGTTATAGGTTACCCCTGATCTCAAAAGCGATCGGATAGTATGGTTTTCTAATAACGAATGTCTATTTTCACCATCCGTAGTCATATGTCAGATCCGCTAGTTGTGCTTAGGTGGGATACTGAATTATACCTAAGTATGCGCCATGAATTTCTAAAAAGTTCTACAGTGGTTATGGAACTCAAGCTGAGTGTCATACTATGGAAATTAGATAGAGGCATTTTTAGAATCTTGGCGCAAATACAACGTATTGCAAAGTTGTGGGAAACGATGGCAATTTGATCATCGTCCGTGTGGGTTTGTTGTATGTTTTCAAATGATTTCCAGGATCGATCACTTAAATTAATTAGGGACTCTCCTTTTGGCATACTGACTAAAGACGGATCTAGCCTCCATTGGTTCCAAACCTCAGGCCAACTTCTACGCATATCATTACCTGTGATCCCTTCTAATGAACCGAGATTTAATTCCATGAAGCCAGAGTCCTGCTTGATTGGTACTCCAGTCATTGATGATATCTGACGTGAGACTTGCATAGTGCGTTTGAGAGGGCTCGAATACAGGGCTGTTAATCCCCATTGTAGAGATGTTCTAGCAGTTGCTAATGCCTGAGAGATTCCAACGTCGTTTAATGGTATGTCTATTTGGCCTTGGAATAGCCCCTCATTATTCCACTGTGTTTCTCCGTGCCGAATTAGAAAGATTTTCAATATTTTGTGTCCTGAATGTGACTAGGAAATGAACATGGTTATAGTGTTCTTGAAAAGGGCTGTTTGTGGAGCGTAACAACTCGGATAATACCATTCGCCCATTTTCTATGTAAAGTTGTCATAGTAATAATTATATATGAAGTAGAGTTGTCTTTCAGGCCTAGTTGAGCAGTGTAGCAAATTCACTCTATAATGATGGATATGATAAATGTACTTGGAATAGAAACATCGTGTGACGAGACTGCAGTTGGCGTAGTAAGTGATGGTCATGTACTTCGGTCAAACATAATAGCTTCACAAATCGAAATACATGCTCAATATGGCGGGATTGTTCCCGAATTGGCTTCGCGCCAACATATTAGGGATATTTCCGCCACGGTAAGTAGTTCTCTAAAAACCGCTGGTATTAATATGGAAGATATTGACATAGTTTCTGCTACGTATGGGCCAGGTTTAGCAGGATCCCTGATAACAGGGTTAAATACGGCTAAAGCCCTAGCTATGTCTCTTGGTGTTCCGTTCATAGGTTCTAATCATTTAGAAGGGCATTTGTATGCATCTTGGTTAAAAGAATCAGGGGAATTGCCTGACACTGAGCCAGGATTTCCTCTGGCATGTTTAATCGCATCAGGTGGGCATACTGATCTAATACTCATGGAGAATCATGGGAACTATAAGCTAGTTGGAAGGACTCGCGATGATGCTGCAGGAGAGGCTTTTGATAAAGCTGCTAGAGTCCTGGGATTAGGGTTTCCTGGAGGTCCAGAAATACAAAAAGCGGCGGAACAAATGATTGGAGAGAACGATCTCGAGTTACCTAGAGCGTGGATGAAGGGTACTCTGGATTTCAGCTTTAGTGGTGTTAAAACTGCGCTACTTCATATGGCCCAAAACAAAGGTATATATCCACTTGACCAATGCCAATTTACAGATGATCAAGTACGCTTGTTAGTAAATCAAATGTCTTATGCGTTTCAGGAGGCCGTCGTTGATGTGATGGTGGAGAAAGTTGTGAGTATGGCCGAACAATACCACGCGAAAGGAATATTAATTGGTGGAGGAGTTGCGGCAAATAGTAGACTACGCACTAAGGTTGTGGACCGGTCTAATATCCCTGTTCTTATTCCGCCTCCGGTATTATGTACTGATAACGGAGCAATGATAGCCGCCTGTGCCTATTACCAGTATCAGAGGGGCGAGCAATATGGGTTCGAATTGGACGTTAATCCTAGCCTGCCACTTGGATAGTTTGTCATATCAAGGGTGAGTGCTTACTTGCCTTAGGTCGTGATCCAGAAACTTTTTCGCTCAAAACGTTTGCAAGTTCGTATAAGTCTGATTCTGAATTGGATCCACCCGTTGACGTAGTAATCGACCATGACTGACCCTTTAGTGTAATGGAGGCATTTCTTTGTCTATAGTAGCGTTGTGATATTAGCCAGAAGCAAACCAAAATGGCTATAAGAAGTATTAGTGGTCCGGCATCTATATTGATTATTGGTACGGTTGGGCCATTCCATTTTCCGGTTATCCAATAAGCTAAACATAGGTATATGAATAGTCCAGAAATGGTCATAAAAATAGCTTGGTATAGGTTCCAATAATTTTTTTTAACATCTGTGACGATTATTTCGTCTATGTCTTCTACTCTAACAACATCGCCTGCGCGGTTTCCTCTATCGTCAGTGAAGGAGAAGACTCTCTCTGATGTTACGATTAGCAGATCACCGTTACTAGTCGGCTCGGAAACGAGGCCTTGTTGTGAAGAGAATGAGAGGGCTATATCTTCACCGGGTAAGATAGCAATTTTCCTAACCTTCTTTAGAAAACTATGGGGCTGTTGCTCTTCTATATACAATATAATCCTCCGGAAATATACTACCATATCTAATCCGTGGTACCTTCGTATTCTGTGGAGGATTTGATGGAAGAATTAACTAGTCAAGATATAGCATCCTTAGCCAGGTCCGTAAATATGAATATTCCAGACAATGATTTGGATCAGGTAGCTATGAGTCTTAATGCCATACTTCAACTAATGTCTGAGATTACTGTTACTGATGTTAATTTGGTTGAGCCGTTGCCGATAAGGCATATAAAGGAGGATGGTATTTATGAATAACTCAGATATACCTTTCCTGTCTGCTACTGACCTCGGAACTTTAATAAAATCCAAGGACTTGTCCCCAGTAGACGCTGTTACTGCTTATTTAGATCGGATTCAAGACGTAAATCCTAAATTGAATGCATATATCACTGTTTGTGGAGAAATGGCATTAGCCCAAGCTAAACAAGCGGAGAAAGACATCAATAATGGCAACTACATTGGTCCTTTACATGGGGTGCCCGTTGCAGTCAAAGACCAAATCCATAGCGCAGGCATACTGACTAGCGATGCATCCAAGATTCGTTCTGATTTTATACCCCAAGAAAATGCTACCGTGTTGGAAAATCTTACCAAGGCAGGAGCGATCTTACTTGGTAAACTTAACATGAGCGAATTTGCTCTTGGTGACCCAATCAGTTCAGCATATGGTCCAGCTAGAAACCCATGGGACATAGAAAGGAATCCTGGAACTTCTAGTACTGGGTCGGGGGCTGCTACTGCGGGATTTTTATGCGCTACTTCATTGGGTGAGGATACTGGAGGGTCAATTCGTGGACCTGCGGCCAATTGTGGTCTGGTAGGACTACGTCCCACTTGGGGTAGAGTTAGCAGGTACGGGGTAGATGGGGCGTGTTGGTCAATCGACACGATCGGCCCTATCTCAAGGACGGTGTCGGATTGTGCTGTGACTATTGGCTCAATAGCGGGACATGATCCAAAAGATAGATATACGAGCAACATCCCTGTTCCAGACTATGTGAATCTTCTAAATGGAACGTTAGATGGATTAAAGATAGGCTTAGTAACGGATTTCCTTGATAGCGACGAGCTAGGAGTAACTACGCCAACTAAAGAGGCAGTTGTGGCAGCGGCGGCGCACTTTAGGACCCTTGGAGCCGAAGTAGTAGAAATATCTATTCCTATAGCAAAATACACTGGTGCTGTGATACGTACTATTACCCATACAGATAGAGTTAGTCTGTTCCCTGATAGAATTCGAACAAGAGCTTCGGATCATCATCAAAACACTAAAATTGCTTTCATGGCGGCAAATCTTATACCTGCGCAGGTATATTACAAGGCCCAGAAAATACGTGATCTGGTTAGGACCCAAGTTATGGAGGCTTTTAAATCAGTCGACGTATTAATTCAACCGACATCTTCGGGTCCAGCGGGCAGGATAAATCTAGAGCCTGGTGTAAGAAGTTTAGACCAGGCCAAGAAAGACTTAATTGAAGGAAGTTTCAGAGGAATCTACAGTTTGGCCGGTGTTCCAGCTCTCTCAATATGCTGTGGATTTTCGGATGTAGATGGCAAAAAATTACCGTTGGCACTTCAAATTGCCGGAAGACCATTTGACGAGGCCACAGTTTTAAATACAGCATACGCTTATGAGCAAAGTAATACTTGGAAAGATATACAACCTGATTTTTAATCGTCTAGCTTTTAATAAGATAATTGTAATTTAGAACCGCAATAAACAGTAATAAGGAGAGTAAAATGACGTTACCAAACCCTGGTTCATGGCAAGGAATAATTGAGGAGGCATCACCTCAATTATTTAAGGATGTTACTACTCTTAGGGATAATGTGCTTACTGATGGAGCTCTCTCCATGAAAGTGAAAGTTTTAATGACGATGCTATGCGATGCTTTGTTGGCACATGATCATGGTGTCGAGAATATAGCCAATAGAGCACGAGCTATCGGTGCAACTGAAGAGGAGATTGCTGAGACTATAGGAGTTGCCTTTGTAATGGGTGGTACTCCTGCCTTGGTAACGGGAGCTAATGCTTTTAAAAAGTCGTAATCTGTTTGCTGAGGTGTATTGACAGTGATTTTCATGAATGATACGCTCAATGTAATAGCGTTGATGGAGACGAGTAGGTTAATCTAAATCGCAAAGCGAGCCTGGTATGGTGTGAGCAGGTGCGTATAAATTACCGAAAATCCCTCCGGAGCTGCCAGCAGAAAGGGCTAGAATCCTGAGTAAGCCAAGGCCGAGTTCGTCGTCCGTTACTAACGACGGGGCATGATGGTGTCCTTATCGAGAGGCCTGAATTTTCGGGCAAATAGGGTGGTACCGCGGGATTAATAAAAAAGTCCCGTCCCTAAGTGGGACGGGACTTTTTTACGTCTCATAAAAACGATAAATTCGTCTAATTTTGGCTTATGAGGCCATGGAGGATTTAATTGAAACTTAAAGGTTCGGAAATAATTTGTGAAAGTCTTCTCAAAGAGGGTATTGATGTAATTTTCGGTCATCCGGGAGGCGCGATTCTGCCCTTCTATGATGCTTTGTGGAGTTATCCTCAACTAAAACATATTTTAGTGAGACATGAACAATCGGCAGCTCATGCCGCTGATGGATATGCTCGTATGACTGGTAAACCAGGTGTGTGTGTCGCTACCTCCGGCCCAGGAGCTACTAATTTGGTAACCGGTATCATGAATGCTCGGGCGGATTCTATTCCTATGGTTTGTATAACAGGACAGGTATCAAGACCGGTTTTAGGGTCTGAAGCTTTTCAGGAATGTGATATCTGTTCTATAGCAGCAGCATGTTCAAAGCGAACATATATGGTGATGTCGACCGATGACCTGGCGTCGACTATACACGAAGCGTTCAGGACTGCAGTATCTGGGAGGCCAGGGCCGGTTCTGGTAGATGTCCCACGAGATGTACAACTGGAACTTGCTGAATTCACTTATCCTGAAACACCAGGTTGTGTTATTGAACCTGAGCCACTATCCGAAGAAATACTTAGTAATGTTAAGCGAGCCGCACAACTTATAAATCAGTCAGAACGACCAGTCATTATAGGTGGCCATGGTGTGGTCATGTCTCGGGCTTTCGAGGAAGTAAAAGACCTAGCAGAGACTACTGGTATACCGGTTATAAACACATTGCTCGGATTAAGTGGGTTTCCTAGAACCCATGAATTGAGCTTAGGGATGCTCGGTATGCATGGTATGTACTGGAATAATATGATCATAGAGCAATCTGATTTGATCGTTGGTCTTGGTATGAGATTTGATGATCGAGTTACCGGAAAGGCTTCTACTTTTGCGCCACATGCTAGGATTATTCATTTAGATATTGAAGGTTCTCAGATAGGGCGTAATGTACCTGTAGAAGTACCACTTCAAGGAGATGCCAAAACCATACTCAAGTCACTAGTACCCTTGGTGGAAAAGGTTGATAGACCAGAGTGGATGGCTTATATAAATGAGACTAGGGACAATCATCCTTCATTGGCTATTCCTAGCTCTGAGAATCTACAAGCCCAAGAGGTTCTGGTTGAAATCAATCGATTGATCCAGGAAAACCCAGAAACGGTTGTTGTAACAGGTGTAGGTCAGCACCAAATGTGGGCAGCTCAATTTCTGGAGTTCAACAATAGTAATACTTTTGTGTCTTCAGGTGGGTTAGGTACTATGGGATTCGAACTTCCTGCAGCCATGGGAGCTCAATTGGGTAGACCGGGTGCTCCTGTTTGGAGTATTGCTGGGGACGGAGGCTTCCAAATGACTTTACAAGAGCTAGCAACTGTTGCTCAAGAGAAAATGCCTTTGAAAATAGCGTTATTCAACAATGGTATTTTGGGAATGATAAGGCAGTGGCAAGAACTGTTTTTTGAACAACATTTGAAAGAAACTCCTATTCCTGGACCTGACTATGTCAAATTAGCTAATTCTTTTGGTATTCCAGCGGTCAAGGTTAGTCATCAAGAAGACGTAATGCCGGCATTACGAGCTGCAAATGCGGAAGACGGGCCTTACCTGATTGAATTCGTAGTTGATTCTGAATCTCATGTGTATCCCATGGTTCCACCGGGTGGTGGACTTGGCGACACTCTAGAAGACCCGTTGACACGAGTACAGTAATAGTAATAATTTATGGTGGATATAATCCAATAACATGGGGATAATATTTTTATATTCTGAG
>Ga0209034_10000882_pt1 | contig 14894 bp, 15 predicted proteins | sample MarorgKNORR_S2LV_2_FD_188219 | JGI IMG/M metagenome (GOLD analysis project Ga0209034, IMG submission 188219) | Marine microbial communities from the Southern Atlantic Ocean, analyzing organic carbon cycling - 250m_A/KNORR_S2/LV (SPAdes) (version 2) | ecosystem: Environmental > Aquatic > Marine...
TCAACCTCGTGCACCGCACGTCGGTGGTGAACAACGTCCTGATGGGACGCCTCGCCCAGGTTCCGGCCTGGCGATCCACGCTCGGACTCTGGCCAGCCGACGACCGGGAGGCCGCCATGGTTGCCCTCGAGCGGGTAGGCATTGTGGAAAAGGCCTACGTCCGGGCCGCCGACCTGTCCGGTGGCCAGCAACAGCGCGTGGGCATCGCCCGGGCGCTCGCCCAGGAGCCGTCGGTCATGCTTGCCGACGAACCGGTGGCCGCCCTGGATCCGGTAACCAGCCGCCAAGTGATGGGCGATCTCCAGCGCATCAACCAGGATCTCGGCATCACCACGCTGATCAACCTCCACTTCCTGGATCTGGCCCGCGAGTACGGGCGGCGCCTGGTCGGTCTTCGGGAAGGCGAGATCGTGTTCGACGGCGACATCGACGACGTGACCGACGAGACCTTCCGCGAGATCTACGGCCGGGCCATCACTGACGACGACCTGAAGGCGTCCGGCGGGTGAACCCGCCACCGGAAACCGGTCGAGTCGACGACAGGGGCGCCGGTCGCACGACGACTCCTTCCCGACCCACCCGGCCACGAATCCGACCACGGACCTGGATCGTGGCTGCCCTGGTGGTGGCCTACACCGTGGCGGCCGGACGGACGGTCGGATTCAACCCGTCCACCTTCTGGCAGGTCTGGTCCAATCCGCTGTGGGAGAAGTTCTGGCCCATCCCTTGGGACTGGGTCCTAGACCGACACAACGTGATCGACCCGCTGATCGAGACGTTCCAGATCGCCATCGTGTCGACAATCCTGGGTTGCGGACTGGCTCTCCCAGTAGCGCTCGCCATGTCGCCTCTGACCTCGCCCAACCGAGTGGTGCTCGTGGTGACCCGGTCGATCATGAACGTGGTGCGGGCCGTACCCGACCTGTTCTGGGCCAAGCTGTTGGTCACCGCAGTGGGTATCGGGGCCTTCGCCGGGTCCTGGGCCCTATCGGTGTTCTCGCTGGCGGTCATGGTCAAGCTTTTCAGCGAAGCCGTCGATGGGGCCGATCCCCGACCATTGGAGGCCGCCCGGGCCGCTGGCGGTCGCCACATGCCGGTGGTGCGGAACGGTGTGCTACCCACCGTGCTTCCGGAGTACGTGGCCTACGGGCTCTACGTGTTCGAGTTGAACATCCGGGCCTCCCTGGTCCTCGGACTGGTGGGGGCCGGCGGCATCGGACGAGTGGTGGAGGCCCAACGGCAGTACTTCAGGTTCGACCGTGTACTGGGCGTGTTGGTCATCGTGTTCGTGGTGGTGTTCGTGATCGAGCAGGTCAGTGTGGCCATCAGAAAGCGACTGGTCTGAGGTGGCCTCCAGCCCGCCTCCCGTCGATGGCGGCTCACCACCACTGACGGAGGGTTCCTCGTTGATGGAGGCCTACCCGTCCGGCGGCGACAGGCCGGTGGCACCGCGGCGGGCAGGCCGTCGGTGGGGGCTGGCCGCCCTGGTAGTCGTTGCCGTGGTCTGGTCGATCTCGGGCCTCGAGGTCACCATGGACCGCCTCCTCAATGCCCCGGGCGACGCGTGGAATGTGTTCCGTCGGATGGCACCGCCCGCGTTCAGTGAGGCCATCGACCGAGGTGTACCCGGCAAGGTCCTCGAGTCGGTGCACATCGCCTGGATCGGCACGATGATCGGAGCGGTCATCTCACTGCCCTTGGCCTTTCTGGCCGCCGGGAACGTCTCCCCCGCGTGGATCCGAACCCCGGTCCGACAGCTCTTTAACGTCATCCGGGCCGTTCCCGAACTGATTCTGGCCGTCATACTCATCCCCATCACAGGCCTCGGCTCGTGGGCCGGGGCCCTAGCCATCGGCATTCACTCGGTAGGGACGCTCGGCAAGTGGGCCACCGAGGCCATCGAGGGCGTCGACCCCGGTCCGCTGGAGGCCGTGGCGGCGACCGGTGGACGGTGGGCGTCGAGCATGCGTTGGGGCGTGCTCCCGCAGGTACTACCCGTGGTGACGTCCCAATGGCTGTTCCGCTTCGAGATCAACGTTCGGGCATCCACGGTGCTGGGAATGATCGGCGCGGGCGGTGTGGGCTCCGAACTGGTGTCCCAACTGGTGTTCCGGAACTTCGCCGCGGTGGGTGCGGTGCTGATCATGACCATCGCCGTGGTAATGGCAATCGACACCGCCTCGGCCGCCGTTCGCCAACGCATCATCCGTGGTGGTACCCGACCCGGCGGGCCCGACGTCGACGACGAAGACCGCAACGCAGCCGTACTGGCCGACCTGACCGGCCTGCCCACCGGCGGCCCATCACGCGATTCCTGACCATGAGCGGCGGTAGGGCCACCATCGGATTGGACGTCGGTGGCACCAAGGTCGCCGCCGTGCTCCTCGAGCAGGGCAGCGGCACTGTTCTGGACCGGGAGCAAGCATCCAGCGGGGGATCGGCGACCGATCTGGTGGCCACCCTGGCCGGCCTCGTCGACAGCCTCCGGACCCAGGCGAAGACCGGCCGGGGAACGGTCGCCGCCGTGGGTCTGGGCATCGCCGGGCTGGTGGACCGCCGAGGCGTGGTCCGGTGGTCACCCAACCTTCCCGCAGTGGTGGACCACCACCTGGCTGACGAGTTGGAGGCTGCTGTCGGGCTGCCGGTGACCACCACCAACGACGCCGCGGCAGCCACCGTGGCCGAGACACGGTTTGGGGCCGGTCGCGGATGCGAGGACGTCGCCCTGGTCACCCTGGGTACCGGGATCGGCGCCGGGTTCGTAGTCGACGGGCGACTGCTCCGGGGGGCCCACGGTTTTGCCGGTGAGCCGGGCCACATGGTGGTCGACGCCCACGGGCCGCTGCATCTGACCGGTCACCAGGGCCCGTGGGAGGCCTTGGCCTCTGGTCACGCTCTGGGTCGGATGGGGGCCGAGGCCGGCATCGGCCAGGGCCCCAAGGTGGTCGCAGCCATGGCCACCGGAGATCCGACCGCTACCGACGTGTTCGATCGCTGGTGCCGGGAGGTGGCCCGGGGCCTGGCCAACCTGGTCGTGGTTCTGGATACCCGCCGCATCGTCCTCGGTGGCGGCCTCGTCGAGGTCGGCGAGCCGCTGCGCTCCGGCGTGGCGTCGTGGTTGGAACGATTGACCCCGGGTGCCGACGCGCGACCGGCTGTCGAGGTGGTGCTGGCCGAGTTGGGAGCCGAGGCCGGTGCACTGGGTGCCGGCCTACTGGCCAGCGACCTGTTGGCCGACGACGACTGACGACGGCCCGATGGCCGGTGGCCGCTCCCGACTACAGGTGGGCGTCTAGCAGGGCGAGGGTGCGGCTCCAGGCGAGAGCGGCCGCGTCGGCGTCATAGGTGCCGAACGGGTCCTCCTCGTTGGCGAACGGATGCCCCGTCCCGTCGTAGACGTGGAAGGTCACGTCCCGACCCATCGCCCGGAGGTCGTCACCCAGGGCCAGCACCGCCTCAGTCGGGAAGAAGTCGTCGTGTTCTGCCATGTGGCCCTCGACCACGGCCGTCAACCCAGACCAGTCGGGTGCGCCGTCTCCCAGCGGGGCGCCGTAGTAGGGGGCGGCACAGGCCACCCGGTCGCCTTCCTGGGCGGCGATCAGCAGGGTGAGCATTCCACCCATGCAGAAGCCGACGACTCCGACAGCTTCACCGTTGGTGGCCTCGTGGGCCAGCAGGTGGTCGATGGCCGCCGACATGTCCCGAGCCGCCCGCTCCGGCGGTAGCGAGGTCATCAGCTCCCCGGCCTTGTCCATCTCCGTGTGCTCGGCGAACTCGCCGTGGTAGAGGTCGGGGGCGAGAGCCACGAACCCCTCACCGGCCAGGCGATCACAGACCCCCTGGATCTGGGGTACCAGGCCCCACCACTCCTGGAGTACGAGCACCCCGGGCCCCGAGCCGGACGCTGGAACGGCCAGATAACCCCCAGCCGTCGATCCATTTGCCGCGAACTCCACCCGTTCCCCGGCACGTTCTGGGTCCGGGCCACTCTGCGTATCGCTCATCGGTCCTACTCCTTCTCAGCCGGCTACTCGTCCGACTCCTGATCGTCGGATTCTGCCAGCCACGCTGGATAGTCGTCGGGGTCTCGGCTTGGGGCGCGCGGTGGAGGTGGGCTTTGGGCGGCCATTCCGGATGGGGGGCTTTCGAGGCCGAGCGGGGGGCCTGCTGAGGGGCCTGCGACGGCCGGGATGTCCTTCGACTCCAATCTCGTGGCTAGGAACGGCTGTTCAAGCCTCGAGACTTCACCAGCCGAGAAGAGAGCCGCCGGCCGTCCTCTGGAGCCGCTCGGGTCGGTGGTCCGCCCGAGGTCCCGCACGAAGCCCGGCTCGGACCGCACCTTTCGCTGGAAGTTGCCCTGATCGAACTCGGTCCCCCACACCGCCTCGTAGACCCGTCGCAGCTGCCTGATGGTGAATTCGGGAGGACAGAATCGGGTGGCCTCCGTCGAGTACTCCAGCCTAGACATGGCCCGTTCGACAGCGTCCAGGACGATGGTCCTGTGATCGAAGGCCAGCCGCCGCTCTCCCCGCTCGATGTCGACCACTGGAACGAGTGCGGCCTCAACCGCATCGCCACCACCGGCCAGGTCCCCGACGTCGGGCAGGATCGTCCAGTAGGCGACGGTCACCACCCGCATCCTCGGATCCCGATCCGGCTCTCCGTAGGTCCGGAGCTGCTCGAGCTTGTCGGGCTTCAGGCCGAGCTTCGTCTCCTCCTCCAATTCCCGCCGCGCAGCCTGATGGGGAGCCTCATCTGGACGGACGAACCCACCGGGCAGCGCCCAGCGGTCCTTGAATGGCGGCTCGCCCCGACGCACCAGGACCACTTGGAGCACGTCGTCGACGATGGTGAACACCACGACGTCGGCCGTGACTGCGAACGGAGGATACGCGGAAGGGTCGTAATCACTCAGCGACGGATCGCCTGAACCATCGTCACCAATCGTATTTATGTCAGAGGTTGACATTATTACCTATTTTCCTATATAGTGATGCTGACACAATATAGAGCATCGACACACCGCATCAACATGGACTGTCACAAGGGCTCTGTAAAACGGTGTCAGAGACGGGTACCCGGATGGGGCCCGGTCAGCAACAGGGGAAAGAGAAAAAAACACACACATGACGACTAATGAAACCTACATCGCACGGCTCCGCAAGTTGATCTCCGAGGCACCTGACGGCCTCGACGTCGGCCCACTGGAGGTCGCCCTGGCATCGGCCGAGGCCGCCCTCGCCAGCTCGGACTCCACCGGTGACCGCACCAAAATCTGGTTCCTGTTGGACCGCTCCGGTTCCATGAGCGGCCTGACCGGCGACGTGATCGGTGGGTTCAACGAGTTCCTGGAGCAGCAGAAGGCCCAGCCGGGGAAGGCCCGGATGTCGGTCATCCTGTTCGACGGCCAGGGCCCCTACGAGGTGGTGGTCGACGGCCGCCGCATCGCCGAGGTTCCGGCGCTGACGTCCGGCGTCTATCAGGCCCGAGGCTCCACGCCCCTGTTCGACGCCCTGGGCACCCTCCTGGAGCGGGCCGACCAGCGCATCGCCAGGCGGGCCGAGACCGGCCGGAGGGCCGAGGACCAGCTGGTTCTCATCTTCACCGACGGCCACGAGAACGCATCGAGTCGATTCGATCGGGCCCGGATCTTCGAGATGATCAAGGACCGTCAGGACGCCGGCAACTGGACCTTCGTTTTCATGGGCGCCAACCAGGACTCCTACGCGGCGGGCGGCGGCGTCGGCTTCGGCGACGGCAACATCCAGGACTTCGCCGCCACCTCAGCCAGCGTGCGTGACTCGTTCTCGGAGTTCGGACGCAGCACGGTTGCGTACCGGTCCAAGGACAGCCATCGGCGGACGGCGGACCGGCACGACTTCTTCGAGGGCCAGAAACTCGCCGAAAAGGCTCTCCGGGAGCAGGACCAAAACTGATCGGACCTCCCCGAGAGAAGCCGGTCGGGTCCACGGACCCGGCCGGCTTCCTTCCCCCTCCCGACACATCGCTCGCCACACAATCGACCAACACAACCAAAACAAGAGGAGACTCCTTGACCATCACTCCGCTCGACTCCGCCCCCATCGGGCCGCCCATCACGCGCGGTGGCATCTCGATCTACCCCATCTACCTGCCCGGCAACACCCTGCCCCCCATCGGTACCGGACGGGGATCCGGCCTGACCATCGACGAGTTACCAGACGCCCAGGTTCCCCATCTAGTAGTCCACAACCCCACCGACCGGCCCATCCTGATCGTCGAGGGTGAGCAGTTCGTGGGCGGACGTCAGAACCGCACCGCCAATGCCAGCGTGCTGGTGCCAGCCGGCGAAGCTCGGGAGATACCCGTCTCGTGCCTCGAGGTGGGCCGCTGGGGTCAGCACCGGGCCTTCGAGCACGCTCCGACCTTCACCCCCCGTCGGGTGCGCCGCACCAAGCAGCGCGAGGTGGTCCGGAGCATGGCCGAGGCCGGCGTACGGTCCGGTGACCAGCAGCAGGTCTGGCAGGCCATCCAGGTGGAGATGAGCAGCTTGGCCGCGCCGTCGAGCACCGGGGCGGTGGCCGATGCCGACCAGGTCTTCACCCGGGACAGATACCGCCAGGAGGCCGTAGACGAGTTGGTGGACCGTGGACCGCTCACCGGCCAGTGCGGCATCGTCGTGGCCCACGGCTGGCGGGCCGTGGCTGCCGAGGTATTCGGCTCTCCTGCACTGCTAGCCGCCCATTGGGGCCCTCTGGTGCGTTCACACCTGCTGGAACACCCCACAGCCACCGGTCAACGGTCGGCCACCGGTGCCATGAAGTTGCTTCGGCGCTTCGCCGAGGCCAACTCGGTGGACTCCCCCGGCCTCGGCCTGGGCACCGAACACCACGTGAACGCCGAGCGGGTAACGGGACAGGCGCTGACCCTGGAGGGCGCGTTGGTCCACGCAGGGATCTTCCGGCGGGGCTAATCCCATTAGGCCCCGCCGGTACCGGCCGGTGGGGCCGTGGAGCGGTCCGGTAGCCTGACCCGTTCCAGCCCCTGTAGCTCAGCGGATAGAGCATCGGCCTCCGGAGCCGTGTGCACAGGTTCGAGTCCTGTCAGGGGCGCAAGGTCGCTCGGAGAGGCCGTTGTCTGGTCGTGACGTCCGACCTAGATCCGGTAGCCCTCTTTAAGTTTTTCGGTCGTGAGCCCCTCGGCTTCTCCTGTGAAGAAGACCTCTCCAAGGCTTAGCACCATCACTCGGTCAGCGACCTCAAGGGTCTTAGTGGCATTTTGCTCCGCCAGAATGATGCTTACGCCACGGCTCTTGCGTATCTCAATGATCTTTTCGAAGAACAGATCAACGTAAAGGGGCGATAGCCCAGTGGTTGGCTCGTCAAGGAGCAGCAATTTCGGTTCCTGCATGAGAGCGCGCGCACACGCCAGCATCCTTGACTCACCGCCGCTGAGTGTCCCGGCCATCTGATCAGACAAATCTGCCAAGACAGGGAACCACTCAAAGATCTCGTCAATTCTCTCGTTGAGAGGCCGAGTCCCAATCATTCCACCGACGTTCAGGTTCTCCGCAACCGTCAAATCAGCGAAAACGCCTGACTCCTGGGGCACGTATCCGAGCCCACGTGCCGCTGTCTCCCAGGCGGGGACTTCAGATACCACTTCCCCCTCGAAGGCCAACTCACCATCCATCAGTGGGATGAGCCGCGCCAGGGTCGCCAGCAAAGTTGTCTTTCCCGCACCGTTGGCACCCAGTACAGCGAAGATCTCGTTCTCGACCTCGAGATCGACTCCCTTGACCACAGTGACGCCGTCGTAACCGCTGTAGAGACCGCTAGCCCGCAACATGGCCCTTACCCAAATATTTCTCGATGACCGTGCTGTGCTTGCGGATCTCCTCCGGATCGCCCTGCAACAGAACCTGACCCTCGGCCATGAAGTTGACCCTTTCGCAAACGTCCCATATGAGAGACAGGTCGTGCTCCACGATCACAACGGTTGTCCCTCCTTCCGAGAGACGTTTGATCGCCTGCATGACCTTTGCAGTCAACTCATCCGGCAGGCCTGCAGTGGGCTCGTCAAGCAGCAGGAACCGGGGCTTGAGCAGCAGGCAGCGGACAATGTCGAGCAACTTTTTCTCGCCAGCCGATTGAGCAAATCCAGTCGGATCGACAAATGGGAAGAAATCGAGCCAGGCACGGATCTCTTCCTCGTGCCGGCTGTAGACAGAACGCTCACTGAGAATCCTGTGGGGCCGTTCAAACCTCGCTTCCGCACATGCCAGGAGAAGCGAATCCCAGATGGTCAGTTTGCCGAAGTCCATGATCACCTGGTTGCTCTTGACCACTCCCAGTTGCGCCATCTGATGGGTTGGGAGGGCAGACAGCAGCACCGACGAGTCCTCATGCTCGCCAGTCTGGAACAACTCAATCGTTCCGCCATCGAGCGGAGTCGAGTGCATGATCATCCTCATTAAAGTCGTCTTTCCGGCGCCATTCGGCCCGATCAGGCCTTCAATGGGTCGTTCCCCCAATAGGAGTTCCTTGACATCGACAACAACTCGACCAGAGAAGCTCTTCGTAGCGTCTTTGACCAGGATCTGAGGACAAGACAACAGCGCTGGCGCGCAATCCTTAGTCACGGTGAATTCTCCGCATCAACTTGTCCCGCCGCATGTCGCCCAAGAGGCCAAGCGGCTGAATGATCAGAACCACTATGAGAGTGCCACCAAAGACCATTTCCCGGAGCACCGGAATTGCCTGCGTATACCAGGAACGCGGAAGAGGCAGATAGGACTGAACGACGACGTCGAAAAGCCCAACTGCAAGGATCACGCCGATCACGGCACCCCAGACACGGGCCATTCCACCGAGCACCAGCCCGACCATTGCCGCGAGGGTCACGTTGATACCGATGGACTCTGGAAGCAGTAAGTGAGCCATCACTCCATGGATGGCCCCGAGAAGACCCATGCCTGCAGAACCGACTGCGAACAACCACAACTTCGTTCGAAACGTCGGCTTTCCAAGACTTCCTGCCAACGGCTCGTTTTCTCCCACGGCAATCAGCAACCGCCCATAAGGCGACCGGTGCACTCGAGAGACATACAGGAAGATCAAAGCGACGACAGCGAACAAGATCCCGAACCAGAGAAGTTCGTTGGCCTTGGTTTTACCAATATCGAAGGGGAATCTCAGCCCTCCCATACCTAGAGCACCACCGGTGAGATCCTGCTCCGTAACAGCCAGGATCCAGATTGAGCTGGCGAATCCGAGTGTGCCAACTAGCACTCCTTCGGTTTCCAAGTCAGCAATCAGCCAACCGACCAACAACCCAGCTAAACCAGCGACGACGGTGCCGAACGCCATAGAAATCAGGAAAGGCCAGGGTGCGCCGAGTGACCAGTCCACCTTCACGAAGAGAACTGCAAAGGAGTAGGCCCCAAGCCCCCAGAAACCGACGACGCCGAAGTTCGCAATCCGGGCAAGGCCCATCTGCAGATGAAGGAGTAGGGCCAAACCCATCACCATCACCACCTGAAACACACCCTGGAGCAGGAAGGCATCGAGCCAATCAAGGTTCATGATCTAGACCTTCCCTGCTCCAACAGTTCGCCTAGCTCTCAACTTCATGAAGACCACGAAACCAACGATGAGGGCGAGCTGGGCATAAAGAACTTGGCCGAACTGAAGGGTCATCGCAGCCAGAGCAACCCCGGTGACGGCCCCGACAATGATGACCCCGCCAATGTTCTTCGCTCCTCCGACCATGACCACGAGGAAGATAAAGAGGAACTGACGCCAACCGAGCAAGGGCGCCACGTTGGAGCCCACGCCCCAGAAGGAACCAGCGAGACCACCTGCAGCTCCGGCTATGAACCAGATCAAGACCGTGACGAAAAGGGGTCGAATACCGCTGACCTGTGCTAAGTCCTCATCGCTCGCCAGGGCACGGATCTGAAGGCCCAACCTGGATCGCTGGACGAACCAGTACAGCAGGAGAGCCAGGACGACGACACTGACCAATGCCATCAGGCGGAAAGTGGTCACGCCGACATCGAACACTCGGACGACATCGGGCCGGGGAACCTTGTAGAAGCGAACCGGATACCCGAAGACGAACTGAAGACCGTGGCGCAGAAAGATCGAAAGTCCAAACGAGATGATGATCATCTCGAGGACACCGGCACCGCGCTGCTTCGCTGGTCGAAAGATCGCGAGGTAGGTGACGACGCTGAGCAGCCCCGCTGCAATACCAGTCGGCAACAAAGTCGCATAGAACCCGACTCCGAAGGTCGTATTGATCCACATCCCGATATAGGCACCGAGAGTGATCGTCTCCGCATAAGCGACGTTGATCAGACCAGTCAAACGGTAGATCAGGGCGAGTCCCATAGCAGAGAGAATCAGGGGCGCATACTGCGTCAACCCGATCACGAGCGACTCCGTGACGAACTCCATCAGGAGATACCGGACCGCTCTACCGGATCAGCCAACTCGCACTGAGGCGGGTCCCCTTGCCAACCGGTGATCAGATTCACCAGTTCCCTCCCTGGCCACCGATGGTTCCAACGACCACCGATGGTTCCAACGACCACCGATGGTTTCAACCAATCAGGCTTCTTGAATTGATTGGTCCGGAGAGTAGGCCAACTCACTTGATACCCGCAAGGACCCGCTTATGCCTGCAAGGGAGCGAGACGTAGCCGTAAGTCACACGATCAGGAAAGACCCTGTCGGCACGCGAGGCAATGACTTGCGTACACAGTCAAGAAAAGCAAATGTACGCCTATGGATGAGACGCAGGCTGCTGGGGCCATACGGGAATACTGCTCAGAGAACGGCCTCGACAGCGGGGATCGCCTTCCGCCCGAACGAACTCTTGTTGACCTCCTCAAGATGAGCCGAACACAACTTAGACGTGGCCTCGCTCGTCTTGAGGCGGAGCGTGTCATCACTCGGACCGTAGGGCGAGGAACCTTCTTGGCCCAACCGACCATCGGTGCCGAAGACATGAGCCCTCAAGACGTCCTGGTAGTCCGCTCCCTTCTTGAGCCAGCAATCGTAAAACTGGCTGTAGCCACTGCAACACAGACTGATCTCTCAATAATTCAAGAGATCTTGGAAGCTTCGGAGAGGGCCGCTAGTCCTGATGAGTGGGAGCGGCTGGACGCGGCGCTCCACACGGCAATCGTCAAGGCAACACACAACTCCTTGATCGTTGACCTCTATGACCGGATTACAAAAGCCCGCAGTGCATCGGTCTGGGGAGAGTTGAAGCGCAAGTCCTACAGCCCGAAAAATCGAGCGGCCTACGAGCATCATCATCAGACAATTGTCCAGGCACTGACGCGCCGCGACCACGCGGCCGCCGAGGCCGGGGTGCTGGAGCACTTGAGATTCGTCTCAAGAGCGATGCTGGGATCGGACCTGACCTAAACGCCGAGGCTCGTAGATGCGCCAGCCCAGCCCCTGATCCCAGCAACAAACCAGCCTCCTCTAGACACCAGGGCTTCCACCCGTTGACGGGTATGGCGAGCCATGATTAGTGTCTCAACCAATCTTTGCAATTGGTTGTATTGGTTCGGGGGGGCAATGCGATTTGTGACGGTTCGTCATGACGACCATCAGCGCGTCGCACTAGAAGCCGAATCAGATCCTCACCAACTGGGGCTGATTCCGCTGCCGTTCAGTTCACTTCTGGATGTCATCGACGCCGGAGACGCACTTCCCAGCCCACTCGAGTGGGTGAACGTCAGTGACGTGCAATTGTTGGCGCCGGTTCCGAGCCCGAGACGCGGCATTCTTTGTGTGGGAATGAACTATCGGGCACACAGCCTTGAGTTCTCGCAGAGCGGCTTTGACTCGTCCTCGTCCAAGGTCACTGAGCATCCAGATTTTCCAATCGTCTTCAGCAAGTTCGGTGCATCCGTCGTAGGTCCTGGAGCAATCGTCGACCTTCTGCCCCAAGCAACCTCGCAGGTTGACTACGAAGCTGAACTGGGTGTGTTCATCAAGAAGCCTGGACGCGACATACCCATCGAAGAGGCGATGAACTTCGTTTGGGGCTACACGGCGATCAACGACATCACCGCCCGCGACCGTCAGAAGCGGCATCAGCAATGGCTGCTCGGGAAGACCCTCGACGGCTTCTGTCCAATGGGACCGAGGGCGGTGACCACCGACGAGGTGGACCTTGCAAACACACGCGTGACCTGCCACGTGAACGATGAGCTCCGTCAGGATGCCAACACCAGCGATCTGATCTTTTCCGTGCCAGAAATCATTTCAGTGATCTCGGAAGGATTCACCCTGCAACCCGGTGACCTCATCGCCACCGGAACGCCGGCGGGTGTCGGCATCGGCCAAGACCCGCCGCGCTTCCTTAAAGCCGGCGACCAGGTCCGAATAGAGATCTCAAACGTGGGAGTTCTGGAGAACTCCTTCAAATAAGCCCTAAGGAAACATCGCCAACCAAAAGAAAGAGGCCCGAACGATGTTGACCACAATCAACGGCAAGGAACTATGGCTAGAGACCACAGGCGAGGGGGACCCGGTCGTGATGGTTCATGGCCTCGGTGGGACAAGCACGTTCTTCGACGCCGTGTCAACGCGACTGGCCTCAGGCAACCAGGTGACTGCCTTTGACCTTGAAGGTCATGGCCGCAGCCCCCTCAGCGGGGACCTCTCCATTCCAGGCTGGGCCGAAGATCTCGGCGCGGTTCTCGACCATCTGGGGGCAAGTTCCGCAAGCATCGTGAGTCATTCAATGGGAACCGTGATTGCACAGGAATTCGCGGCACATAATCCCGACCGCGTCAAGAAACTCGTCCTCCTCGGACCGATCCGCGAGCTTCCAGACGGTGGACGCGACGGCCTACGCGACAGGGCTACCACCGTTCGTGAGAACTCCATGGGAGCAGTCGCGGCGGGGATAGCCAACGGAGGAACCGGGCCCCGCACCAAGGAGGCTCGCCCAGAGATCGTTGGATACGCGCGAGAAAGCCTTCTGCGACAGGACAACGAGGGGTACGCGGCCGCATGTGAAGCACTAGCTGCGTCTGAGGATGCCGACCAAGAGGCCATCTCCTGCCCAGTGCTGCTGGTCACCGGGACCGACGACGGTCTTGCCCCACCGGAAAAGGCTGAACGCCTGACCGCCGGCTTCACCAACGGCCACCTAGAGGTCATCGACGGAATCGGCCACTGGACAGTTATTGAGGCCAGCATCGAGGTGGCAGCCCTAGTAGCGGACTTCCTCGCGTGACGCCGCACGCACCGCCTCAACGAATCGAAAAGCCAACAAAAGAGTCAATAACAACAAAGGAACCGACATGAGTAACCCACAGAACATCATCTTCAGGAACGTCCAGGTCATAGACGGCAACGAGGACGAGGCCTTCGCCGCGGACGTGCTCGTTCGAGACGGAGAGATCGCCGCAGTCGAACGCGGAGGTGACTTGCCTGAGACCGACGACCGGTGCATCGATGGACAGGGTCGAACACTGATGTCAGGGCTCTGTGACGCCCACACCCACCTCAGTTGGAACAGTGGTGACCTGGACTCCATCGCCGGCCTCGAGCTGGAGGAGCACGTGCTGGTCTGTGCTGAGTCCGCCCGAATCCTCCTCGATTCGGGCTACACCATGGCCATAGGAGCGGCCGCCGCCAAGATGCGTCTGGACGTGGCCACTCGCGACGCCATCAATGCAGGCATGATCCCGGGTCCCCGATATCTGGCTGCGGTCAGAGAGATCTGTTCACCCGCCGGAATGCTCGTTCCAGGTATCTCGACGCAGGTCAGTGGTGTCGAGGAAATGCGCAAGGCGGTTCGCGATGGCCTCCGGCTCGGTGCAGACATCATCAAGATCATCCAGAGCGGTGAGTCCATCACCCAACGAGCGTGGGCCAAGGACGACTACCTCACGGACGACGAAGTTGCCGTAGCGGTCGAAGAAGCCCACCGTCTCGGTCGTCGGGTCGCAACCCACGCTCGCAGCACGGAAAGTTGTCTGAAAGCTGCCCGCAATGGCGTCGACATCTTCTATCACATGAGTTACGCCGACGAAGCGTGCATCGACCTGATCGCCGAACGCAAAGACGAGATCTTCGTTGCGCCTGGTCTTCACTGGCTCTACGCATCCCTATATGAAGCCGGCGACTTCGGATTCCCGCAAGAGGCAGCCGAGGCGGTGGGGTACAAGCTCGAACTCGACGCTGGCATCGAGGGCCTTAAGGAGATGCACAAGCGGGGAATCCGTGTGCTGCCGGGGGGCGACTACGGATTTGCCTGGACGCCACATGGGACCAACGCCCGAGATCTCGAGCACTTCGTGACGCTCCTCGGCTTCACGCCCATGGAAGCAATCAAGTCAGCCACCGTTCATGGCGGAGCGATCATGCAGGACGACAAGTTGGGCAAGGTCGAACGGGGCTACACAGCGGACCTTCTCCTGGTGGACGGCGACCCCCTCTCCGACATCGCGGTTCTGCAGGACTCGTCAAGGATCGTCGGAATCATGAAGGGGGGGTGCTTCCACAAGGACCCGGACGTCTCCGACCTCCTGGCTCAGACCAACTGAATTTGAACACGACAACTGAATCTGAACACAAAAAAGAAAATCTCTACAAGCAACCGGGTTATCTGAGAAAGGGGATCCTGATGCTGAAAAAGTTCACAATGGCTGCGGTACTGATCGCTGCCACCTCGTTCGTCGTGGCCGCCTGCGGAAGCGATGAAGAGGCGGCTCCGACCACCACAGCGGCTCCGACCGCTACCTCCGCAGCTGCGGCTGCGGATACTTCAGCTCCGGCTGAGGACGTGGTGGTTTGCGAGTTGGCCTATTACACGGGTGAGTTCGGTTCTTACGGGCCGTTCCTGACCGCAGGTCTAACGTTCCCGATCGACAACGTGAT
>Ga0209034_10000884_pt1 | contig 14887 bp, 16 predicted proteins | sample MarorgKNORR_S2LV_2_FD_188219 | JGI IMG/M metagenome (GOLD analysis project Ga0209034, IMG submission 188219) | Marine microbial communities from the Southern Atlantic Ocean, analyzing organic carbon cycling - 250m_A/KNORR_S2/LV (SPAdes) (version 2) | ecosystem: Environmental > Aquatic > Marine...
TGGTGCCCAGAGGTGGAATCGAACCACCGACACAAGGATTTTCAGTCCTTTGCTCTACCAACTGAGCTATCTGGGCAAAATGTGGAGCGGATTGTATACAAATATACTGCCTTAAAGAAGGTGCTATTCTTTTGGAGGTGTATATCCTTCCGGCCTCGCGTACTCTTCTCCTGAAAGAAATAAATCCATTTGTTCATTTAACCACTTCCTAGCCTCTTTATCCGTCAAGTTAATCTGGCCTTCATTTATAAGCATTTTTTGATGATCAAGCCACTCTTCCCATGCTTGCTTTGAAACATTTTCATAAATTTCTTGTCCTTTAGGTCCTGGATAAGGAGGTTGATCTAAACCTGGTAATTCCTTTTGAAATTTTTTACAGAGTACTGATCTTGTCATGGCATTGTTATTTGATTAATAGTTTTTTTAATGGGTGCTGGTAACCCTAAAGATTCTACATTTTTGAAGTTAACCCAAACAGTGTTTTTAATTTTTTTACCTTTCTTTACTTTTACGAGATAAGGGATGGCCTCTAAATTAAAGTGACTGAAATTATGTTTAACTTTTTTGAGTTTTTTTATATTTGAGATATTTGAATCAAAATTACGAGATAGTGCTAACTCTAATTCCGCTTTTTTTTCGGTTTCTATAAATGACCAAAGACCACCCCAAATTCCTTCTTCTTTTCTTTTTTCTAACAATATCTCTCCAGAGGGGCCTTGAGGTAAAAGCCAGAGCACCTTTTTGGTAAGTTTTGATTTTCTTTTTACCTTTAAGGGCAGGGTATCAACCAGACCTTCTTTAAAAGCTGAACAATCTTGGTTAACAGGACAGTTTGAACACAAAGGATTTGATTTAGTGCAAACAGTAGCACCCAAATCCATAATAGCTTGCGTATAAATATCAATTCTATCGCCAGGCAATAGACTTTCGGAGATTTGCCACAATTGTTTAGTTGTGGAAGAGGCTTGAAGGTTGCCTTCGATTTTAAAGTGTCTTGCCAATACCCTCTTTACATTACCATCCAAAATAGGAGCTTTCTTCTTGAAACCCAAGGACAGAATAGCCCCCGCAGTAGATTTACCAATACCGGGTAATTCAACTAATTCATTAATAGAACTCGGGATCTTTCCTTCGTGGTTAGAGCAGATTAGTTTAGCTGCTTTATGAAGGTTTCTGGCCCTTGCGTAGTAACCTAGGCCTGACCAAAGTTTTAGAACTTGATCTGGGGTAGCTTTAGAAAGGCTTTTTACTGTAGGAAACTCCTGAATAAATTTTTTAAAATAAGGTGTAGCGGTAACAACTTGTGTTTGTTGGAGCATAATTTCGGAAACCCAAACTTTGTAAGGGGTGATTTTCCTCTGCCAAGGGAGGTTTTTTCTACCATGCAATTCATGCCAAAGAACTAATCTGGTACTAAATTTTTTCATTTAACTGTGATTTTCATACTGATAGCATTCCAGTAAGAATGGTTTAGTTTTACATTATGGTTTTAGCTACAACCTCGCCCAGTTTGTTTACTTGGTAGCAAATAGGCATCCCTGTTGGGATTTCTAGCTTTACTACCTCTTCTGGACTCAGTTTATCTAATTCCATGACAAGAGCACGAAGAGAATTACCGTGTGCAGCTATTACGATTTCTAAGTTATCAATTAACAGGGGAAGAATATTTTTTTTATAATAAGGCAGTACTCTCTCAGCAGTCATTTCTAGGCTTTCTCCACCCGGGGGTGCTATGTCAAAAGATCTTCTCCATTTGTGAACCTGGTCATCTCCCCACTTTTTTCTAGCCTCATCTTTATTCAAACCTGCTAGATCTCCGTAATTTCTTTCATTTAAGGCCTCATTCTCAACAATTTTTATATCTTCTTGGGCCATTTGTTTAAGAATAATACTTCCCGTTCTCTTAGCTCTTAACAACACAGAAGTAAACATAATGTCGAATTTATAGCCTGATGCTTTTAAGGCCTTACCTGCTATTAAAGCCTCTTTTTCTCCTTTATCAGTTAGGTCAGGATCCTTCCACCCAGTGAAAAGGTTTTTTTCATTCCATTCACTTTGACCGTGCCTAATAAGAACTAGAGATGCCATTTATAATGTTTTAATCTTCGAAATTAATTCTTTGAAAGAAACTATTCTAACTCACGAACCTATATAATCACGATCCAAAATGAATACATTCTTTCTATTTATTTCCCAAAATTTCATAGCTGTAACACTACTATTGCTAAGTATCATAGCTTTAATTGTTTATGAAGGTAGAAAGGGAGGCAAAAAATTAAGTCCGAGTGAAGCGACCAGAAAGATTAACAAAGAAGGGGCTTTGGTAGTGGATCTACGGCTCTCACAAGAATTTTCTTCAGGGCACATTGCAGGGTCGATTAATATGCAGGAAGATAAACTGGAACAACACTTAACTACTAAAAGGCACCCTAAAGAGACTCCAATAATTTTGGTTTGTAGAACAGGAACGAATTCAAAGAAATCTGGTATTTCCCTTCTTAAATTAGGTTACCTTGATGTCAATATAATTGGCGGAGGGATGATGTCCTGGGAAGGGAATGGAATGCCGCTCTCAAAATAAAAAACTATTAACTCATACCTAGGTCTTTTATTTTTCTAGTTAGGGTATTTCTTCCCCACCCTAAAAGCTTAGCTGCCTCATTTTTTTTACCCATTGTCTTACCTAAAGCGGCCTCTATCATTGTCTTTTCAAATTCAGGTAAAGCTAAATCCAATAATTCTGTTTCTCCTTTTGCCAGGGAATCTTCAGCCCAAGTTTTTAATGTTCCTGTCCATTCCGTTTTAGACTCGGTACTTTCACTTTTTAGATCAACAGGCAAATCTTCTAATTTAATTTGTCTTGAAGGAGCCATAACAGTTAACCACCTGCAAGCATTTTCTAATTGCCTTACATTTCCAGGCCACGATAACCTAGAAAAATAATCTTCTACTTCTTCTGATAAGAATTTGACCTCCTCGTTTAATTCTTGGGCACTAATTTTTAGAAAGTGCTTACTAAGGGCTGGAATATCTTCCCTTCTTTCACTCAAGTTGGGTAAAGAGATTTTTATTACATTCAAACGATGAAACAAGTCCTCCCTAAAAACTCCCTTTTCTACTTGCTCTTCTAGGCTTTGGTGAGTGGCAGCTATTATTCTTACATCAACTGTTATTGGTTTTCGACCGCCAACTCTATAAAACTCTCCATTGGAAAGAACTCTCAATAATCTGGTTTGAGTTTCTAAAGGCATGTCACCAATTTCATCAAGAAAAAGTGTTCCCTCATTGGCTTGTTCAAACCTTCCTATCCTTCTTTCATCTGCTCCTGTAAAAGCACCTTTTTCGTGACCAAATAATTCTGCTTCTAATAATTCTTTTGGTATGTCAGCCATATTTAAGGCTATGAATGCTTTATCTTTTCGCGGACTGTGTTGGAATAAAGCTTGAGCTACTAGTTCTTTCCCCGTTCCCGAATGTCCTACCAATAAGACAGTCGAGTTTGAATTAGATAACTTTCCGATGGCTCTAAAAACTTCCTGCATAGCAGGAGCTTCACCGATTATCTCAGCTTTAGGATGGTTCGCAGGTTCTTCTTCCTTTTCTTCTTCTTCAGAAGTAATCGCTCTTCTTACAATTTTTATTGCTTCATTTATATCAAATGGTTTAGGAAGATATTCCCATGCGCCATGTTCGTAAGACTCGACTGCACTTTCAAGGTCAGAGTGGGCTGTCATTATTATGACAGGTATATCAGGTCTAATTTCTTTAACTTGGTCCAAGAGAGCTAATCCACTCGTACCCGGCATTTTAATGTCAGAGAGTATTGCTCCAGGAGACTCTTCTTCTAACTTTTTTATCACTTGATGAGCTGATTCAAATGTTTCTACCTTTAAACCGTTTTCTGAAAGTCCTTTTTCAAGAACCCACCTTATAGATTCATCGTCGTCGACTACCCAAACTAAATTCCTTTCAGGCATTTGCTCTCCTTAGTTCTTGCTCACTGAACTTGTGTTCAATCGGAATTAGAATGCTAAATTCTGTTTTACCTGGTTCACTTTCAAATTTTATAGTGCCATTATGTTGAGAAATAATTCCTTGCGTAATAGAAAGACCCAAGCCTGACCCTTCAGACTTTGAAGATATCATGGGAAAAAATACTGAATCCTTAAGATCTTCGGGTATTCCAGGCCCATTATCAATCACAGAGACTCTACAAACTGTTTTGTGTTGAGTTTCTCCAAGTAATTCTTGATGAAGAACTCTTGTTATAATCTTTATCTCTGGAGATAGCACTTCTCCTTCTATCAAAGAATCCCTGGCATTGTTAACTAGATTTAAGATACTTTGTTCCAATAAATAAATATCTATATAAATTTCTGGGATGCTTGGGTCATAGTCTTTAAGCAAATTAATACCGTTTTCACTTAAGTTTTGTTTTAACAAAGTTATAACATTTTCTAAAGGCGCATGAATGTTCTGCATTTCAAAAGCAGGCTTCCTATTTGGACCAAGAATGTCATCAACTAATGAAGAAAGCCTGTCGGTTTGGTTAATTATCATTTCTGTGTATTCTCCCAAATGTTCTTTTGGCAGTTTTTGACTTAATAATTGAGCTGCACCTCTAATACCACTTAAAGGATTCTTGATCTCATGAGCAAGACCTTTAATAAAAGCAGAGGTCACTTCTTGATTGGCTTGAGATCTGAGACTTTCGCGGACTTCATGAGAGTAGTCTTTATTTATAATCTCCAAAATAAAGCCTTCGCCAATTAACTCATCTTCAAATGGTTGGATATGGTAATCACATAACAGTTTCTTTCCGCCCTTAATAAATAAAAGGACATCAACTTTTGAAAAAGTTGTTTTGTTATTAAGATTTTCTAGAAAGCTGTCAAAGTCTTCTGACTCCTCAAAGAATAATTCTTTGAGCTTTTTGTGTTTAGAAGATTTAAAACTAGTATCTAATAATGATTGAGCAGAAGGATTTAGATATATAATTTTTAAAAATCTGTCTAAAAGCAGAACCCCGGTTTTTAATTCATCCAGGTAACGTCTATCTAATTTTTTCATGGACTCTTTAAGAAAAAAGGGGAAGGTGTTCTCCCCTTTTTTTATTCTTTAAAGTAACAGTTCAACTTAAAATTTTTAGTTATCAAAAGCATTTAAGTTAAAGTTCCCACTATATGAGCAATGATCTTGTAAGGATCTGCATTTGAAGCTGGTCGCCTGTCTTCCAAGTAACCATTCCAGTCATGTTCAAGAGTGTAAATGGGAATACGAATACTTGCTCCTCTATCACTAATACCATATGAGAATTCAGAAATATTTTGTGTTTCATGAAGGCCCGTTAGTCTTTGATCATTATCCGAACCATAATTAGCAATACCTTCCTCGTGGACTTCTCCAAGTTTTTCACACATTGACGTAAAAAGATTTTCTGAACCATTTGTTCTCATTTCTTCATTGGAAAAATTTGTATGCATTCCAGAGCCGTTCCAGTCACCACTCTTTGGTTTAGGATGAAGGTTGACGCCAACTCCAAAATCTTCAGCAATCTTGTATAGCAAATATCTACTTATCCAAAGATCATCTCCAGCTTTCACTCCTTTACCAAAGCATTGATATTCCCATTGTCCTAATGCTACCTCGGCATTTGTTCCTGTAAGTTCAATTCCTGCATCAATACAAGCCTCTAGATGAGCTTCAGAGATTTCTCTTCCTTGAACATTATCTGCTCCAACACCACAATAGTAGTCGCCCTGTGGTCTGGGTGTGCCATCTTCCCAACCCAAAGGACTTCCATCTTTATTAGTAAAGAAATACTCTTGCTCAAATCCAAACCACCATTCGTCGCTTAATATTTTTTCTGCAGCAGCCCTGGTATTAGAGGGATGGGTTTCATGCTCTCCCGTTTCTACTTGACACATAACAAGATAATCAGCAAATAAAGGACAATCGTAAGTATTTACTGGAAGCAGTAAACAATCTGAACTCGCTCCCTCTGCTTGTTGAGTTGAAGAACCATCAAAGGACCACTCTGGGGGTGTGTCATCTGTAGTTGTTTTAATTTTACTTCTGATAGAAGGTTCTGGTTGATATCCATCAAGCCAAACATATTCATAGATTTTTGTTTCTGACATTTTAATTTTCTCCGTAGATAAGAATGAAATGAAATAATATCATAAAAAAAGCCCTAGTACAGGGCTCTTAAAGTTAGTATAGAGTGCAAAATGCACTATATAAAAGCATATGCACTATCAAGGTGCATTAATAGGAACTACTTTTTCTGCTAAACCTTCTTTTTTAGAAAAAATTAACCACTCAGAGAAGAACTTATTCCATTGATATTTTTCGTCTTTATGAAACATATTTGTGTTGGGGTATTTATTTCTTGCCCAAAATAATTGCTTTCCATTAAATTTTCTTACCTCTGCCATCCTTATGTCATGGTAAATGGCTACAACAATTTCAGTCGCAATCATTTCCTTAGTTGCGAATCCTGATTGTTTTATAACCAATGTAGATGTATATCTAGAATCTTTATTTAACTCTAGAGTTACTCTTGAGTTAAGGTCGCCTTCTGGAAGCAGATAAGACAAGTTAAGGTTTTTCTCATAACTAGGAATAATCTCTTTTATAAGCGTAAAGTTCTTCTCATATAAAAATAGAAGGCCCTTAAGATTAGTCTTTGGCTTTCTTCTTAATGTTACTCCTAAGTTATTTTTATTAGTCATAAGATGACCATAATATTAACGCAGCTATCGATCTAAAGGGTTTCCAAGATTCAGCAACTTCTTCTGTTGTCAACTTTTGAGGTCTAGTTTTTAGACCTTTTAGTCTTTGTATGGCAACCTGTAATCCTAGGTCTGAAGAAGGCCAAGCATCCTTCCTAGACATACATCCAAGCAAGTAACACTGTGCTGTCCACTCTCCAATTCCTTTAAACTTAGTTAATTCAATTATTACCTCTTCATTTGACATCAGTTCTAGTGAATCAAAATTAAGATCTCCTGAAAGGCATGCTTTTGCAATGCCAACACAGTAATTAATTTTTTGAAAACTAAGGCCCGCTTCCCTATAAACCTTTTCATCAGTTTTAATGAATGCCTTTGCAGAAAATGGAGTAATAGATTGTTTTAATCTTCCAAAGATAGCTTTAGCTGAAGCAACAGAAAGCTGTTGTTCCACAATAAGATTTATCAACCCCTCAAACCCTGAAGGCCTTTTAAATAAGGTTATTTGACCCTTTCTTTTTTTTACTAGTGCTTTTAATTCAGGATCGTTATCACATAAAAATTGAAGCCCTTCTTTAAGAGAACTAGAGTTTAATTCTTGCTTCATCAGGATAGAGTTCATTAATTACTGAACTTTTAAAGGGTAAGAGAGATTTGCATCTCTCGTTATATTCCAAGACATGTTCTCTTTCCCTTACCAAGAAATCATCAATAGCTTTTTTAAATCTTTCATCTTTTATCCAATGGGACGAGTAAGTTTCAACTGGTTGAAATCCTCTTTTAATCTTGTGCTCTCCTTGAACCCCAGGATCAAATTTATTTAACTTTAGCTCTATACAGTGTTCTATTCCCTGATAGTAACAAGTTTCAAAATGCAAAGAGTCGTATTCTTCAAGACAACCCCAATATCTTCCATAGAGATTCTTCGAGTCACAAAAGTTTAAGGCACCAGCTACGTAGTCTCCTGTTTCAGTTTCCTTAGCCATCACTAATAATATTGATTCGGGAAGGCATTCAGAGATTTGATGAAAGAATTCTAGGTTTAAATATGCCTGCATGCCTCGTTTTAAATAAGTTAGTTGATAAAACTTAAAGAAACTCTCCCATTGTTTTTTTGTAATATCTTTCCCTGAAATTCTTTCCATTTGAATCTTTTGGTCATAAATCTTAGACCTTTCTTTTTTTAGATTCTTTCTCTGCCTCGAAGTCAACTCTTCAAGGAAATCATTGAAGTCAGAGTAGTTGTTGTTGAACCAATGAAATGAATAGCTGGTCCTCATGCTAAATCCGGAATCACTATAAGCTGTGAGTTCATTCTTTTCGGGCAAAAGAATATGAGCACTAGAAATCTTTAGTTTAGAAGAAATTTCTTCTAATCCCTCTTTAATAAGCGCACTTATTGCTGTTCTTTTACTTTCGTCCGAAATGCATAACCTTGGACCTGAAGCAGGAGTGAAGGGAATTGCGCTTACTAGCTTGGGGTAATAATCTAAGCCATTTCTGTAGAAAGCGTCAGCCCAAGACCAGTCGAAAATAAATTCTCCATGTGAATCAGTTTTTATGTACATAGGCATTAATGCAATTACATCTTCATCTTCCTTTACAAGGAGGTGAAAAGGGTACCAGCCTGTTCCTTCTCCAACACACCTGCTTTCTTCTAAAGACAGCAAGAAAGAATGTTTCATAAAGGGATAGTCAGAATTGACTAAATCATCCCAAGTTGATTTATCGATGTTTTTAATAGATTCAATGAAGGTTATTTTCATTTATTTAATATAAGTTCACATTTGTATAATGTAGGGAAGCATTGTGCCTACTAAAATTGAAAAACCTATCCAATTATTCTGCTTAAAGGCTTTAAGGCATTTTTCTGGTTCTTCATTTCTAACAAGAAGAAATTGCATAAAAACTAGTCCCAGACAAACAAAAATACTTAAATAAAAAATTGGACTCATTTTTTCTAGTAAAGCACAGAGACTCCAAAGAGAAAGAGATATCAAATGGAATACAACTATTAAGGTTGGTGAGTGCTTTCCAAATGTTATGGCAGAAGAATTAAGACCAATGGATAGATCTCCTTCTTTATCACTCATAGCGTAAGCTGTGTCATAGGCTAATATCCAAAAAAAGCATGCTGAAAACATAATTAAAGATGTAGAAGAGATCCTGTCTAACTCTGCAGCTGAAACCATTAGTATTCCCCAGGAAAACGCCAATCCCAAAAAAAACTGAGGGACTTTAAAAAATCTTTTTGTTAGAGGATAGAAGACTGCAATTAGTAGACCCATGCTCGCAATAAGAATAGTAAGTTTATTCGTCCAAAGTAATAGAAATGCAGAAAGGCTTATTAAAATAAAAAAGAGGATCATTGCCTCAAGGCTACTTACCTCACCAGTTACAATTGGCCTCTCTTTAGTCCTCTCTACCTTGCCATCAAAATCTTTATCAAAAAAATCATTAATAACACAACCAGCTGAACGCATTAAAAAGGTTCCAATACAGAAAATAATCACGAGTTTCAGAGTGGGCGAACCATCCTTCAAAATCATAAAAGCACTTAAAGTTGGCCATAGAAGCAAAAAAGTTCCAATAGGCTTTTCAAGCCGTATAAGCTTTCCTAACCCAATTAACTTACTAGTCATTTCACTTTTTCTATCCTAAGTACTAAAGAAGGAGTACTTTAGTCTAGGTTGCCAAGAAAGTTGAGTTAGAATGTCGCATTTTATTAATAAGTAAAAGTAAAAATAAATGAAAAAGTGGGAATGCATAGTATGTGGTTTCACCTATGATGAAGAAGAAGGCTGGCCAGAAGAAGGAATTGAACCGGGAACGGCTTGGGATGATGTACCCGAAGACTGGGTGTGTCCAGATTGTGGAGTAGGCAAGGAAGATTTTGAAATGGTTGAAATATGAACGCCTTATCTGCTCCTAAAAACCTCACAAGAAATGTTTTGATTGGAATGGCTGCTGGTGTTCTAGTTGCTTCAGTCTTTTATTACACATCGGGATTTATTTCTGAAAATATATCACTCGTTGTAGAAAAGTATGTTTTTAATCTGGGTGGGCAGATTTTTAAGAATCTTTTGATGCTTGTAGTTGTCCCGCTTGTTTTTTTCTCACTAGTGTCAGGAATATCTTCTCTATCCAACATGGTAAAGCTAGGATCTATAGCAACCAAAACTATTGGACTTTATTTGTTTACCACTGCTATAGCGGTGAGCTTGGCTTTATTTTTTGGCTGGGTTTTTAATCTTTCTGGATTTGAAGGAACAGTAGACGCATACGTCCCCCCATCAGGCGATTCAAGTTTATATGGAACGGTTTTAAGAATTTTCCCAAATAATATTTTTGGTGCTTTTATTGAAAATAATATGTTGGGAATAGTATTTATAAGCATTTTATTTGGAATAGCCCTAAATCTCACAGATGATTTAACAGATGGACTTTCAAAGTCCTTTGAGAGACTTAATACAGTTTTTCTGAAGATAGTTTTGTTAATAATGAGTTTTGCTCCGATTGGTGTTTTCTGCTTAATGGGCAGTTATGTAATGGCTAAAGGGTTAAATATTTTTGGTGATTTAGCTCAATATGTTCTCTTATTAATTTTTGTATTAGCCTTTCATTCTTTATTTACTTATTCATTGATACTTAAATCTTTTGCTAACCTCAGCCCTATAGTTTTTTATCGAAAGATGAGAAATGTAGCCCTGTTTGCTTTCTCTACTTCTTCAAGCGCGGCCACGATACCTGTAACTTTAAAAACAGTAACAGATGATCTGGGCGTTAAGAAAGATGTTTCTTCTTTTGTTGTTCCTGTTGGAGCAACTATAAATATGGATGGAACAGCTATCATGCAAGGTCTTGCGACTATGTTTATTGCCAGCACTGTTGGTATAGATTTATCTTTAGTTCAGTACGGACAAATTGTATTGTTGGCCATAGTAACTTCGATAGGAACTGCAGCAGTACCGTCTGCTGGTACAGTGACTTTAGCACTGATTCTTGGATCTCTTGGCCTGCCTTTAGATGCAATAGGCTTAATATTAGCTGTTGATAGAATTTTAGACATGATGAGGACTGCAGTTAATGTGTGCGGTGACGCTGCGGTATCTTGTATTGTGGCCAAATCAGAAAATGAACTGGATTTATCAATCTTTAATTCTAAGTGATAAAGATTAATTTAAATTGCCTTCTTTATCTTGTAGACTTCGCCGCTGTTAATAGTTCTCAACATAGTTTTTGATTTAAGGAGAAATAATGATAGAGAGTTATCTTGCCATACCCCCTTTATTAGGATTTGTAGGTCTTCTAGTTGCTCTAGGACTTTATATTATTGTTAATAGATTTCCTGAAGGGGATGAAAACGTAAAAAAGATTGGAGATCAAATCCACCTTGGGGCTATGACTTTTATGAAAACCGAATATCTGTATTTAACGATATTTGCGGTTGTAGTGATAGTTTTGGTTTGGATGTCTTTAGGACAAGATACAGCCTTAGCCGTTTTAGCAGGCGCTCTTTCTTCTTCTATTGCCGGTTGGATAGGAATGTACTCAGCAACAAAAGCAAATGTTAGGACTGCAACAGCAGCTTCAGAATCTGGTGCAGAAACTGCACTTTCAGTTGCGTTTTATGGTGGTTCAATTATGGGGCTCTGTGTAGCTTCTCTTGGGCTAATAGGATTAGGATCGCTTTATTATCTTTTAAGTGGAGATGCTCATTCCATAGAAGGATTTGCTATGGGCGCATCCATTGTTGCTCTATTTTCAAGAGTAGGTGGAGGAATATTCACAAAGAGTGCAGATGTTGGGGCAGACCTTGTTGGAAAATTGGAAGCTGGAATACCTGAAGATGATCCAAGAAATCCAGGAGTTATAGCTGACAATGTTGGAGATAATGTTGGAGACATTGCTGGAATGGGTTCAGATATCTTCGAATCTTACTGTGGGTCTATGGTTGCGTGTATTGCTATTGCTGCAACCTCCTCTTTAGCTTTTATAGTGGAAAATAGAGAAGAAATGATGTTTTTACCCTTGGCCTTAGCTTCTATAGGTTTGATTTCTTCAATTATTGGGATAATTATAGTTAGAATTTTTTCCAATTTATCCCCTGCTTTAGCAATGAGAATTGGCACAATTGCAGCACCAGTTATTTTTGTATCAGCTGCTTATTTCCTTATTAACCTCCTAGTTCCTTCAAGTAATATTTGGTTAGCAGTCTTAAGTGGTTCTGCAGGAGGCATAGTAATTGGTTTAATTACCGAATATTACACAGGTTCGAAACCCATCGTTAAGATTGCCGAATCAGGCCAAACAGGACCTGCAACTGTAATGATCACAGGATTAGCAGTTGGAATGCAATCTGTCGTAGTTCCGATTGCCTGTATAGCACTAATTATTTTTGTTTCTACTTATTTTGCAGATCTTTATGGAGTTGGAATAGCAGCAGTAGGAATGCTTTCTACAGTGGGAATAACTATGGCCATAGATGCCTATGGTCCAGTAGCAGATAATGCTGGGGGCATAGCCGAAATGGCAGGCATGCCACCTGAAACTAGAGAAATTACTGATGAGTTAGATGAACAGGGAAACACGACAGCTGCGATAGGAAAAGGTTTTGCAATAGGAGCAGCTGCATTAGCAGCTTTAGCAATAATAGCTGCTTTTGTTTCAACAGTTTCTGCAAACAGAGGAGAAGACCTTCAATTGCTATTGGATAATCCCATGGTATTAATTGGGCTATTTATTGGTGGAGCTATTCCTTTTCTTATAGCCTCGATAACAATGACAGCAGTTGGTGATGCTGCTTTTGAAATGATTAATGAGATAAGAAGACAATTCAAAGAAATACCTGGTCTTCTTGAGGGCAATGCTGAGCCGGATACTGCTAAGTGTGTTGATATAGCTACCTCTGCAGCGCTTAAAAAGATGCTTATACCTGGAATTATTGCTGTATCTGCACCTCCTTTAGTGGGTTTTATATTAGGTCCAGAATCTTTAGGGGGAATGCTAGCAGGGGGTTTATTAGCTTGTGTTTTAATGGCTTTATTCATGGCAAATGCTGGAGGGGCTTGGGACAACGCTAAGAAATATATTGAAAAAGGCAACTTAGGAGGAAAGGGCACCGATACACACACGGCTGCTGTTGTAGGAGATACGGTAGGTGATCCGTTTAAGGACACATCTGGTCCTTCCATGAATATCTTAATTAATGTAATGGCAATAGTTAGTCTTGTAATAGCACCCTTACTCTAATTAGATTAATTCTTTTCTCATTGTAGTATGGGGTATGCCAGTGTCAGATTCATATGGTTCTATCTCTTTATAACCTAAAGATAAGTAAAAATTTATAGCATTTTTTCTAGCATTTAGAACCATTTCTCTTGCTCCTTTCTTCTTAGCAATCAGTTCTAATTCTGAGACTATTGCTGAACCCAAACCTTTTCTTTGAATAGATTCACTTACTGCCATGTATCGTATTTGTCCTTCCTCTTCATTATTGAAATGTAATCTACCCGTTCCAATTACTTCTTCTTTATTATCTACAGCAATAAGATGACAACTATCTTGTTCTTTATCATCCTTCAGGGTGTCCTTTGGCATACCAAGTGGTTTTCTCAGCTTTTCCCATCTGAAGTTAAAATATCTTTCCCACTCGGATTCAGTTTCTGGTGACTTAATGATGTAATTCATAGAATATTAATCTTTTATACTTAATTTAGTAATGGCAAAGAGAGACAACATTTTTAAAGCAAGTAATTCTAACGACTTACCTTTTTCTTTCAATGAAGAAGTGACTGAAGTTTTTGAAGACATGATAGATAGATCAGTTCCAGGCTATAAATCCAGCTTAAAACTTATTGAAAACTTAGGAAAAAATTATTATCAGAATAACAGCTCTTGTTATGACTTGGGATGCTCACTTGGAGCTTCTACTTTAAGCCTTCTGAAGGCAGTAGAGGAAAAAGATGGACAAATTTATGCTGTAGATAATTCAAAGGCAATGATCTCAAACTGCAACTCAAAATTTAAGAATTTAACTGATTCCAATAAATTAGATTTTATTAATCAGGATCTAGAAGACGTTGAAATTAAAGATGCCTCTGTAGTGGTCATAAACTTTGTTTTACAGTTTATTGACTCCAGCAAAAGAGAGGGATTATTAGAGAGAGTTTTCTGCGGGATGAAAAAAAATGGACTACTGATTTTGTCTGAAAAGACACATTTTGATAATAAATACAGAAACCAGGCTCTTTTTAACTTGCATCACAGCTTTAAGTTTAAAAACGGGTATACAAAAATGGAAATTTCAAGAAAACGAGACGCTTTAGAAGGGGTTTTGATAACTGATTTAGAAAAAGACCATCGTCAAAGGCTTATTAAAATTGGTTTTAGAGAAATAAGAAAAGTTATGAGTAACCTTAATTTCTTTACTTTAATTGCTCAAAAATAATGATCAGATTAAATGAGCACTGGACAACTTTATTGAATAGTCTTGATTTAGATCCCTATGGACAAGTAAAAGATAAGCGAATCGAAAATTGGAAAAAAATAATCTCAAACTTACCTCTAATTAACACAACCAAAGTAGATTTGTTAAATGGGATTACAGTTCAGGGGAAATGGGATAGTAAAGACAAACAAAGAACTGAGGAAGACTTAATGCAACTTGTTCCTTGGAGAAAAGGCCCTTTCATGATTCAAGATATATTTATTGATGCCGAGTGGCAGTCAAATATGAAATGGGAACGTGTTCTAGATTTAAATATAGAACTAAAGGGAAAAAATATTTTAGATGTTGGATCGGGAAATGGTTATTACGGGTTTAGGATGTTAGGGAAGGGTGCGGAGTTTGTTGTTTGTCTAGAGCCCAATGTAAGTCATTTAACTCAGTTTCTTGTATTAAATCATTTCATTAACTCAGACAGAATAAAAATGGTTCCACGAAGGATTGAAGAAATATCTTTTCTAGATAAGTGTTTTGATTTGGTATTCAGTATGGGGGTTTTGTACCACCAGAGAAATCCTGAAAGTCATCTAAATTTACTAGCCTCGCATTTAAAAGAAGGTGGGCAAATAATACTAGAAACATTAATAGTACCTGATGAATATGGACAGGCTCTTATACCTAAAAGCAGTTATGCAAATATGTCTAA
>Ga0209034_10000885_pt1 | contig 14874 bp, 18 predicted proteins | sample MarorgKNORR_S2LV_2_FD_188219 | JGI IMG/M metagenome (GOLD analysis project Ga0209034, IMG submission 188219) | Marine microbial communities from the Southern Atlantic Ocean, analyzing organic carbon cycling - 250m_A/KNORR_S2/LV (SPAdes) (version 2) | ecosystem: Environmental > Aquatic > Marine...
TACCATCTCGATTGGATTGATCTTAATCAATAGTGAGATTAGTTACTTGGATTATATACAATTTAGTAAGCTAAATTATGGGATTTCTAATATTTCATTTGCACAATGTTTGTGTACCCAACTTCCATCCTCATTTTTTGCAATCTCCTTTCCTTTTTCTATTAATGCATCGCAGGCAATACATTTAGTTGAAAATCTTGCTTTCATGCTAAATTATGTATTAAATTACTAAAAAGACTGGTTATTCAATATGTGTACACCATAACTTGACTAAAATTCAATTAATTACGCATAAGAAAGCAGAAAAGATCAAATTTTTTGAGTGTTTAGGTAAACCAAAAAAGGCAAAGTTGGTCTTATAATATAATTTTGATAATGACTGAAATGATGCAAGCAGAATCTAATCCATTTTGGAATGATGCTCACAAGTATGCATTTACTACAGGCGAAGAACAATTTGTTAGTGAAATTGCATATATTATGACAACATTACACGAAGAAGGCTATGAAAACTAGTCTACTTTAGAACCAAAATATATAGAAATTATTGTAACATCTAAGAAACTTTTGATGCTAATTCCAAAGTTTGATCTACTAGTTGTTTCAATCTAGTTTTTACATCTTCATTAGTGATTTGATCACCATCAGCTGTATCAGCCATAATAAAGACAGCCTGAGGATTAGTAATGACATTGAAATATGACATTAACTGAGTTAGCAAGGTTTGTACATCAGTAAAACCACTATTACCAGCTGCAATGATAACTAATCCAGCTGTCTTACCTGCTGTTTTTTTGTAATCGATATATTCAAATAGATTTTTCAATGCGGAGCTAAAAAATGAGTTGTAAATTGGAGTTCCTACAATCCAGACATCAGCTTCAGTAATCTTCTTGATTGCTTCTTTAGTTGTATCACTAAAATTTCCATCTCCAGTATAGTAATCAATTCCACCATCTGATAGATTGATTAATTTAACTTCTAATCCTTCCAAACTTGAATTATTAAGATACTCAGTAATGTATTTCATAAAAACTTGGGTTTTAGCTATTTTTCTTGGACTAGCAGAAATTACAACAACCTTCATATGAGAATTTTTTTCCTAGTATATTTAAAGTAAAATGATCACCGGATATGCCACACCTGAAGGAACAAAAAAATTTGCAGAAAAGCAAAATGAAAATACCCAAAAAAATTATAAAAATATTCAAAATCTTACATTATCTAATGTAGGAATTGGTACATATCTTGGAAATCCAGACATTGAAACAGACTACCTAGTTCAGAATGCTGTTAAAAAATCAATTCTAAGTGGAGTTAATGTTATAGATTCTGCCATTAATTATCGTGCACAAAAAGCGGAACGATCCGTTGGAAATGCAATATCACAGTTAATTGATAATGATGATATTTCTAGGGAAGAGATTTTTGTTAGTACAAAAAATGGGTACGTTACAAATGATGGTGACATTAAGGAGGATCTAATGCAATATGTAATGAGAGAATACGGTAAAACTGGAATTGTAAAAGAAGGAGATATTTCTCCTGGATATCACTGTATGACCTTGCCCTACTTGAATGATCAACTTGAAAGAAGTCTGAAAAACCTTGGATTGAATTGTATTGATCTCATGTATTTGCATAATTCTGTAGAGGGGCAAACCCATATTTCTAGGGAACAATTTTTGAAAAATCTTAAGGATGTTTTTAATTTTTATGAAAAAAAGCGAAAGGATGGAAAGATTAGATTTTATGGAATGGCTACGTGGGAATGCTTTAGGGTAACAGAAGAAAATCCTTTGTTCTTACAATTATCAGAAGTTATGGATCTCGCTTTTGAAGTAGGAGGTGCTGAACATGGATTTAGATTTATACAATTGCCATTTAATTTGATGTTAGACCAGGCATATTTAACAAAAAATCATAATGTAAATGGAAAAACTGTTTCATTCCTAGAAGCTGCGCAAAAATTCAATCTTGGTGTGTTTACAAGTGTGCCACTATTACAAGGTAAACTGTTAACTGCAAATGTAATGCCAGAATTTGGAGATTATAGTACATCTGTACGTCTTTTACAATTTGTGCGGTCTGCACCGGGAGTGACTGCACCATTAATTGGTCAGAAATCAGAATCTCATGTAACAGAAAACATGAATGTAATGAAAATACCACCGCTATCAGAATCAGAATTTAATAATTTATTAAAAAAGATGGTTAATAGAAATTAGAGACAGAAATTTTCTATTTTTAGTCTCTGTCGATAAATTCACTGGCTTGTGGCGGATCAGGACTCAATCCTTTTCGTTTTCTAATATCTTGCAATAATGTTGCACCAATTGACTTTGGTACTGGTGTCCATGCTTTAAAATGAGTATTCCATATTGCCTTGCCAGCAGTCTGACCCCTCATCTTCTCAGATATATCAAAAGTTTCAACAGCAGGTACTTCCCCAATAACAATACTAGCTGCGCCCTTTTGTTGCATGTCAAGTACCTTTCCACGTTTACCCTGTAAAACACTTGACACATTACCAATTAGATCTGTTGGAACACGCACTTCAATTGCTAACATTGGTTCTAAAATCATTGGCTCCGCTGATAAAAATGCACCCAAACATGCTCGTCTTGATGCTGGACCCAATTGAGACAAACCTCTATGCGCTGTATCTTCGTGTGGAACAAAGTGAGTAAATGTGAATTTACAGTTTCTTACCTGTTCCTTTGTAAGTCCACCTTCACTCATTACTTCCTCAAATCCAGACAGGATTGAATCTGTAGATTCGTCTACAAACTGGACACCTTTAGTACCATTAATCATCACGTTTCCACGAGAATCAAATCTCATTACTTTCTTTGCAATATCCGGTTCCCAACCATGATCACGAAGTATCTGCGCAGTTTCTTTCTTATCCTTCATCTCACTAAGTGTACCATCTCTACACATCTCAGCAATTTCAGGTTCCAAAGGTTGAACTGCCATGAAAATCTTATTGTGACGGTTAGGTGATTTTGCCATAACAGCATCAGATGAACCGAGAATAGTTTCTCTGTAATTAATTAATGGTTCAGATGTAATGATCTCAATTTTAGCATCTTTAATCAAATTTACTGCAACATCAAGATGTAATACACCCATTCCAGCCATAATTGTCTCACCAGTTTCTTCATCAATTTTAATGACAAGATTTGGATCCTCTATTGTAAGCTTACGTAATGTTTCAACAAGCTGTGGAAGATCTTTTGGATGCTTTGGTTCTATTGCCATCTGAACTACTGGTTCAGAAACATACTTTGATGGTTCAAACAAACCAACATCTTTTACACTAGAAATTGTTTGCCCTGCACGAGCTTCAGTTAATCCCAAAAGTGCTGGTATATTTCCAGCTCCAAGCTCACCAACTTGTTCCCTAATATTTGACATGAAAAAGTTTACTGATTGTACTCTTCCTTCACGCTTTGTATCAATAATATTGATTGTTTGTCCATCTTTTATCGTTCCAGAGAATAGTCGACCTATAGCTACAGGACCAGCTGCAGGATCAATTGTCATATTTACAATCATCATTACAATTGGGCCGTTATCATCACAGTTCAAAATTGATTTTCCAATATCTGATTCTAAATCACCTTTCCAAATCTTTGGAACTCGATATTTTTGTGCAACGTGTGGTGGTGGATGATGTTTTACAACCATTCCTAACACTGCATCTGCAAGTGGTGCTTTTTCAACCAGAGCTTCTAAGTTACCAGAATCTGAATATGCATCAATTACATCCTTGAAGGTTACACCTTTTTTCTTCATTATGTCAATATTGATTGCCCATCTATCTTTGGCAGACCCAAAAGTTACACTTCCGTCCTGAATGGAAACTTTCCACTTCTCTTTGTATTCCTCTTCAGCATACGTATCAATCAAATCATTAAAGTTAGATACAACATTTGCAAGTGTTTCCTGCATTTTTTCAGGTGTCAATCTTAACTCCTTTATCAATCTGTCAATCTTGTTGATGTATAACACAGGTCTCACTCTTTCTTCTAATGACATTCTAGTAACAGTCTCAGTTTGTGTCATAATTCCTTCTACAGCATCACATACTACCACTGAACCATCAATTGCTCTAAGACTTCTAATAACACGACCAGAAAAGTCAACGTGTCCAGGTGTATCAATCATATTTATGACATAATCATTTTCCCCTTCTTGATAATGTAAAGTGACATTTGCTTGAACAATTGTAATTCCTCTTTCTTGTTCAGCTTTCATAGAATCCATTGCAAGTGCAGAACCTGCAGAAGATGGTGAAATAATCCCAGAATGTGCCAAAAGACTATCACTCATTGTGGTTTTTCCATGATCGACGTGAGCAATAACACCAAAATTCCTGATCTTATTTTTGTCACTGATAATCTTCATTACTTGCTCAGTTGATTTGTACTTAGCCATATTGCGATTCCATTTTGAACTGCTATTAAATCTTATGAGAAAAAATTCATTAGATCATTTTTCATTGATCCAAGTGTAACAAAAAATCTTATGGGACTTTTCTTTATCACGTTCTATCATTTCCCCACACTTTTCACACCTAAACCACTTAGTCACATTATGATATTAATTGAATATTATTTATATTCAATTTTTAGTGGTAAATAATGGAAATTTCTGTTGGTCATACTCCAGATGCTGACGATGCATTCATGTTCTATGGCATGTTTACGGGAAATGTAACTTCGCCTGATTTTACGGTAACTCATGTGATCGAGGATATTGAAAATCTTAATCGTAAAGCAGTATCACCAAAACTTGATGTCACTGCAGTTTCAGTTCATGCTTGTGCACACATACCTGAATATACAATTCTACGTAGTGGTGGAAGTTTTGGTATTGGTTATGGCCCAATTGTTACTGCAACAAAAGAAATGACAATAAATGAACTACAAAATGCAAAAATTGCAATTCCAGGAAAAATGACATCAGCATTTTTGCTTTTACAATTAATGATTGGTAAGTTTGATTATGTTGAAATGAACTTTAGCGACATACCAGCTGCGGTAAAAAATGGTAAGGTTGATGCTGGATTAGTTATTCATGAAACACAATTATCATATTCAAATGAAGGTATTATCAAAGTTTTAGATACTGGTGAATGGTGGGATAAAATCACTAATGGATTACCGGTTCCATTAGGAATCAACGTCATGAAGGATAGCTTTGGATTAGAAACTATTAAAAAATTTGATAAATTCCTACAAGAATCGATTGAATTTGGTCTTAAACATGTTGATGATGCAATAGAATATGCAATGACATATGGTAGAGGAAAACCAAAAGATTTGATTGAAAAATTTGTAAAAATGTATGTCAATAATGTAACTGTTAACATGGGCGAAAATGGCGAAAGGTCTATCAGAAAATTTTTTGAAATGGCGACAGAAAAAAATCTTGTTCCAAAGTTTAATCTAAAAATTGCATGATTTTTAGATTAATAAAAAATGAATGAATTATTCGCGGGTTTTATAACTAAAACATACGTATACTGATCGTTGAAATCAAAATTAGATGCCCAGAATATATCGATCTATGATTTTGCCGGACTTTTATCAATAATTGATGAAGACTTAACCAAGTAATCATTGAGAAGATCATTTCAGTCGAGATATTTATTAATAATTTCAAATTATTGTGTTCATGAAGTTATTTCTTGATTTTGAATTGTGCGATGAATGCAACTCATTTATTGCTGAATTATCATCTGAGGATTCCTTACAATTTGAAGATGCAGAAAGAAATGAAATTTCAGCCAAATTTATGCGTCACCTGACATATAATCATCCAGAAGTAATTCAGGCAATAATTAAGGAAGTAAAAACTCAAAAGCGAAAACCTGAATTTGACTTGTACAAGTAATTTTTACAAAATTATATTATAGTCAAACTGATAGTAACCAATTGCTGATTGATAAAAGAATGCTATTTGCCGGTGTGGCTATGATTGTAATTGGCACTACAATTTCTTGGTACCTTACAGAATCTGCACCAATTGGTAAAGCTGATATGACTGATGATGAAAAACTGAATTTAATTCTTGCAGAACGTGAAAATTCTGATTATCGGTTACTGTCCGGAATACTAGTTGGATTTGGATTTTTATTAATACTAATTAGTTTCGGTGCAAGGAGAAGACGTAAAGATGGTGCTGAAAAGATTGAAAAAAAACCGTCAACATAAGATTAGAATTCTTTGATAGTATTGAAAAAGGTATCACGCTGTACCGGTTTTCTTTTTATTTCCTTGACTAATTGCACAAGATCTAAAATGGATGAATTGGTTGGTTTTCCAGCAGCACGGTATACTTCCTCAGAAAATGCTGTACCAACAAGATCATTTCCACCGTGAGATAATGCAATCTGTGCAAGTTTTTTACCGTCTGCAACCCAATAAACTGAAATGTTATCCAAATAACCAGACAATATTAAGCGTGATAATGCAATAATCTTCAAATCATAAATTGATGAACACTCTTGGTTTAACAAATTATCTTGTTCAAGTTCAGTATTTTCTAAACTGAACTTAAGTGGAATAAGTGTTAAGAACCCACCAGTCTTTTTTTGCAAATTTCTAATCTTAAGTAAATGATCAACAATATGTTCTGGCTTTTCAATGTGACCATATAACATTGTAGCATTACTTTTGATATCAAGATCATGAGCTTGTTCCATGGTATCTAGCCACTCTTGACCACTACATTTTCCACGTGCTATTTTTTCTCTTATCTCAGGATGAAATAATTCAGCACCACCACCTGGTAATGAATCAAGACCAGAATCCTTTAAACGAGATAAGACTTCTTTTACAGAATTTTTTGTTAGTTTCGCAAAGAAGAAAATTTCTGCGGCAGTGAATGCTTTAATTTTTAAGTCAGGATGATTTTTTTTGATGATCTTCATCATTGACTCGTAATAATCTAAAGATAGTTTTGGATGAAAGCCACCTACAATGTGCATTTCAGTTGCACCCATGGCACTTGCTGCTGAGACTCTGGTCTCAATTTGTTCTGGTGTTAATGTGTAAGCATCATTATCGTTTTCTTTTCTATAAAACGCGCATATTTGACAACTCGCTGCACATACGTTAGTGTAATTCAGATATGATGATGCCGTAAAAGTAACTTTATCCCCAACAAATTTTTGGCGTGTTGCATCAGCTACTGCACCGATAGTATAAAGATCATCATAATTCATTAATTCCATCCCATCCTTCATACTTAATGATTCACCAGCAATAACACGCTCCAATGCCCTTGATTCACCGACTAGTTTTTCTAACATATTTTGCATGAATGACATCTAAATAAATAAGTAGAGGATCACTGAAAAATTACAGTGGTTCTGCCATTAATTGATGAAAATAAACCAAAATGTTACCTGTGCCATGAACTGTTTGAGAATATGGAAGAATTAAAATCACATTTAAAATCTAAGCACAAAGAATTTTTTGAGAAATACGAAGAAGACCGTACAGAGATCTAGCTTAATTTTATCAAACTGTTTTAGTATTATTTCATAATACATTTTGCAGTATTAATGCTAATTTCTGCTAATTCACATTTATTATCAATTGATAATGATTTTTTAAAATATTTTGTTGCCAGTTGAACATTTCCAGTTTCTGCAATACAAAGTCCTTTATACGCTAGTACAATTGGATTGTCTTTTTCTATACTTAATACGATATTGTAACATGTAATTGCATCTGTATATTTTTCTAATGCATGTAAAACTGAACCTTTGTTAATTAGTGCGCTCGTGTTTTTTGGTTGAAGGCTTAAAGCTCTATCATATACTTCTAATGCTTGATGATAAAGTTCTAAATTTTGTAATGTAACGCCATAATCAATAATAACTCCAATGTTATCATGCTCAATCTCTAAAATATTTTTATAATATTTTAGAGCCTGTGTATAATTTCCGTCTTCCGACAATTGATATGCCTTTTCCAGCATATCTGATATTTTATGCCTCAATATTCCATAATTGTATACTGGAATAATAAATTCTAACCTGAGCTTATAGTTGACAATAGCTTCAGAAAGTATAAACAATACTAAAATTTGATAGAGATTTGTGCCGCTTGATTCACTTATTGAATTTGTAACTATGCTAATCACAGATTACCTATATGCTGGAGTATTTTTTGCCGCATTAATTGAAACAATAATTCCACCAATACCAACTATGGCTGTATTCCCAACAGCTGGATTTATTGCAGCACAAAATGGTCTTGGATTACCTGAATTATTTTTATTAGGAATTTTGGGTGGACTTGGTGCATCGATTGGCTCAACCGTAATTTATCTAATCGCATTAAAGTTAGGCAGAACAGCATTACTAAAATATTTAAAATATGTGAAAGTTTCTGAAAAAAAATTAATGAAAGTTGAACAATGGTTTCAAAAATATGGTGATAAAGCAGTTTTGTTCGGAAGAATGATACCTGTTTTCAGAGAAATGGTTTCTATACCAGCTGGGCTACTAAAAATGAAACTACCAAAGTTTCTTGCATACACAGTTTTGGGTTCTTGTGGTTGGAGCATAACATTGATTTTCATTGGTTATTATTTTGGAATCGCTGCTGTAGAATTTTTGTAAGTTAATTATGATGAATTCTTATCACGTGGATCAATTTCTAATGATTTGTTAAAACATTCTATCGCTTCGTTGTATCGCCCAAGACTCCTTAATGCGATACCCTTCATATTCCATAAATCTGGATCATTTTGCTTAAGAGATATAGCTTTCTGAAATGAATTTAACGCGTCTTCGTATTGTCCATCGTCTAATTGCTTTTTTCCAATCTCAGATAATTCATCAATTGTTTTCAAATTGTATTCCACACTGAATTATGCTGATTATCTATTTAACAAATTTTCTGCACTGACAATCAATTATAGTACATGTGCTTTGATTTTTAATATGATCATAAGACAAATGGCCACATCCGCTATCTTTACAAATATAACGTTCAAGTTCTCGCGTAATTACACTCTGTGCAATTTTATTAGCATCCGCTTTTGATACACCCTTTTTATCCATATAGTAATGAACGATATGGTTGTAAAGCCGTTCCGCATTGAAAGTTTTTTCTAAGCTCACATAATGTAATGTATGAAAATATACTTAAATTTTGACAAAAATTTCTTATTTTTCTACAGATATTACTATTTTTTAGAAAAATGCTGATCATACATCTTTCTACGCTTAGGGTCTGAGAGAACTTCATATGCCGTGTTTATTTGCGCCATTTTCTCCTCAGCATCATCACTTTGCTTCCTATCTGGATGCCATTTTTTGGCTAATTTTCTAAACTGGCTTTTTATCTCATTCTGGCTAGCAGTTGCTTGTATCTGTAAAATTGCATAGTAATCAGGAATGTCTTCACTTAATAGTGATTTTCTAAAATCCTCATCACTTAGTTTGTCTTTCCCCTTACGTTCAAAACTAATTTCATCACTCATCCATTCAGAATGGTATTTTTCATAATCTCTATTCTTTTTTGATTCCCATTCACCTGTATCATATTCAGTTTTTTTTCTGAATATTGATCCACGTGAAAGAAAAATTAACACACCAATGATTATAGCAGTTGCAATTGTAAATACAGTTATCAGCTCAGATTCCGTTAAACTTTCTATTGCACCATCTACTTTCATTGGATTAACATTGTGACCCGAATCATAGAAGAACTGTTCTGTAATTTTTGAGTTGCCGTAAACCACAGATATATCATAATGTCCACTGCGATTTAGCTCATACTCACCGATTATGATGTCATATGTAAAATCTCCAGATGGTAATGTAACATCTTTATTCACTACAAGTATATCATCTGGATCAATAATCATCACTTGTAGTACTGTATCAGTTGAAACACTACCATAAATTACAATTTTATCAGCGTCTGTAAATATAGGGAGATCAACTGAAACGTTGATAGAATCGCCAAATGCATTAAGAGGCATTAACAAGATCAAAATTATAGAAAAATATGGAATCACCTTGAATTTCATGGATATTTCAGTTAGTTAGCTATGTTTTATTTGATTATTTGCTAATTGATCTAGTGATTAGTGCTAAAATTGGTTAATTTTGTGTTAATCACAGTCACAATTATGTTAATTCTCATTAACAAAGTCATGCTAATACTTCTATGTACTATCACTTCACATGACAGAAGGTTATTGTGTCAAGTGTAGAACAAAAAGGGAAATGACAGGTGCCACAGCTGTAACTCTCAAGAACGGTAAGCCTGCAACAAAAGGCACTTGTCCTACGTGCAGCACAAAAATGTTCCGAATAGGAAAAGGCTAGGAACATTCATCATTTTTTTAAATCTTTAGTGTAGATACCCTACTTAGTGTGAATTCTATCATGAATTTGTGCTAGAATTAATTTAGCTTTTTCTTCATTTTCGTATGAATCATGACTCTCATCCATTATAGCATCAATCTCATAACTTTTATCCACTAAAATATTAGCAACATGTTCATCCAATGTTCTTTTGCCAATTAAATAATAAGCAAAAACTGTATTCTTTTGTCCGATTCTATGTAATCTATCTTCAGCTTGACGGTGAATTGCCGGAGTCCAGTCTAATTCAGCAAATATAACATATTTTGCACGCGTTAGATTTATTCCCATACTTCCAGCACGCAAACCTGCAATAATCAATTTTGTATCACCGTCTTGAAAACGGTCTATGTTTTCCTGCCTAATCTTGTCATTTTGACCTCCAATAATTGCTGAAGGTCTAAATTCTTGTAAGCTTTCATGTAATAATTTATGAATATTCTTGTGATGACAAAAAACCACAACACTCTCTTCAATTTCCATAATATTTTTGACAAAATCAATCACATGACGAAGTTTCGCTACACCCGCAGCCTGCCTTTCGCTTTGAATTGCTCTCTGATATGAAGCTAATTTATTAAATTCAGTTTCTGCATTTTTTTGTTCCTCTTCAAGCTTAGTCCAAATTTTATTTAATTCATTTTTATAGTAGGTTTCATCGGCATCAATTGTTTCCTTATACCTTACTTTATCCTTTAATTCTTTTAATACATCTGATTTCTTTCTACGTAACATGACATCCCTCTGTAGCACATAACGCAAACTATCACGCTTACTTGGCACCACAATTGCCTTACCCTTTTCATCTTGATAACAGAAATATTCACAAAATTCTTTAAAATTACCTAATAAACCTGGTTTTAAAATATCAACTATTGGCCATATTTCAGAGCCATGATTGTATATTGGTGTGCCAGAAAGACCAACTCTATACTTAATTGATTTCATAGATGCAAGTGTCTTTACTGCCTTATACTTCTGGGTTGTCTTAGAACGAAGATGCTGAACTTCATCACAAACAAGCGTTCTAATTTTTAATTTCGCTAAATCTGCTTGACGTTTATGTAACAATTCATAGTTAATGAGGTAAAAATCGGAGTTGGGAATTTCTGCCCGCTTTCCAGAACGTATGGATGTTATAGTTGGCACATCATTTTCAACAATACGCCCATTCTTGCTCTTTCTTTTCATAAATCTTTCAATTTCACGTTGCCAATTAGTTAGTGTAACAAGCGGTGCAACAATAAGTGCAGGCAATGACTGTTTTTCTGATGCAATGTATGCCAATGTTTGTACAGTCTTACCTAGACCCATATCATCTGCAAGTAATGCATTACCTGAAGATTTCAAAAGAAAATCTAATCCCATTTTCTGAAAATTGAGTAATTTTCCACGGAACTGTTTTCCTGCTACAGCTTTTGAAAGTTTTTCAATTTTTATTTTAGTTGGTTTTTTAATAATTTTTGCACGTAATTTTCGTTGCCAAACAGATTTTGATAATATTTCTAGTGGATACCTCTCTAAAATAAGACTGATTTGTTTGACATTCTTTTCATTATCTGGAATGATGACTTCGTTAGGACCATTACCATACCATAATTCAGGTACAAGCTTTGAAACCATCATTACAGCTCTAACACCAGTAATTTTCCACGTCCATGATCCAGAATACTTGTCAATTGCATATTCAAGAGTTCCAAATGTTTTCATAGTTCCTTCGTAATTCTCGAAAATTGTTTTAGTACTTTATGAATCTTGATTTTTTGCTTAAGATCGGGGTTATTTCAAAATAGTGATATATGGGTAAAATGATTAGGTTTGACTGGTTGGTTTTTGTGCTAATCGTGTTTATGCTGTGTGTTATGACAGTCACAATTACAAAGATTAGTTTTATGATCATTTAAACAATCAATGCATTCAAAATGCTTATGATTTTCACAGTTTGCACAAATCATAATACAGTTCAGATCTTATCATTTGAAAAGTTTTTGCTAGAAGTTATAAAGTAAATTTCCTTAGTATACGCGTTGAGTCTAAAAAGGTACATAGCTACCAGGTGTATTACCATGTTTGGTGTTTTGATGATAACACTACTGTTAACAATAGCACTAGTTGGATCCAATATGGATATTATATTAAAACAAGGAATAGTGTATCAAGTTAGAGCCGAAATTACAGAAAATCCTGCCATAGCTGAAAGCTTTACAACTGTTGAGGAATTTGATGAATTTGTTCAAAAGCAAATTGATCAGCGAATTGAAACCCTTGGACTAGATAATCCATGGTATTCTCCACAAAGAATCGGGTTTACTATGTATAAAATATTAATTCTAGATTTTGGAAATGCAACATTTCTTACCAGTGATTCTGGTTCTTCTAATGTTGGTGATATACTACTAGAAAAGATTCCAAGGACTGTGCTGTTATTCACTACAGCAACCATAATTATTTCTATAATTGGTATATTTTTAGGTGCTTTAGCAGGAAGTAAGGTTGGCTCTGTTATTGATCGAATCACCTCAACATTTGCGGTCATTAGTAGTAGTTTTCCTGTTTGGTGGATAGGAATGCTTATGATCTTTCTATTTGCATTTACATATCATATTTTCCCTGCAAGAGCAACACCATCTATACTCCCAACAGAACCAGACTACATTTTTGCACTGCTTTATCATATGGCTTTACCCCTGATTACAATCGTAATGATTGGATTTGGGGCATGGGCATACCTTGTTCGTAATTTTATGGTGGGAACACTACAGGAAGATTTCATAACTGCAAAAAAAGCAATTGGTATTAGTAGAAAAAAAATTATCTATAAACATGCTTTAAAAAATGCTGCACCACCAATTGTTACAATTCTAGCGCTAAGTCTTTCAGGCTCACTCGGTGGCGCAATAATCACAGAGGCAGTATTTGATTGGCCTGGAATGGGGCGACTTTATTTTGAAGCTATAAGCGTGATGGATTTACCAATTATAATTGGTGCAACCTATGTACTCACAGTATTATTTTTGATTAGCATTCTTGTTGCGGATGTTCTTTATGGTTATTTTGATCCAAGGGTGAAAACGTCATGAGTAGTATAAGTGCACCAGAAATAAGAAAGGAATTTGTTAAAAGTAAAGTTGGTCTTGCGGGCATTGGGATTTTAGCATTTCTTATCATATTATCGGCTGTATCTGCAATTACAATTCCTATTGATACATTCAAACAATGGAATAACCCAGGCAGCTGGATATTATATCCAAAAACATCAGTACCAATATGGATAAATTATTTTGTCTCAGAAAAAATTCCCGAACACCTTATACTGAATAATCCTGTAACTATAACTAAAGACGATACAATATCATTAACATCAAATCAATTTGGCATGCAATATCACTATGATGACTTTCCAAGTGATTTCATTTATGAGTTTGATGTTGAATATTCAGGATCACATTTATTGCAAATTTCTGTAATCAGACCGGATCAGTCAGAAATTCTTCTTTTATCGAAAACATTACCATATTCAGACACAACTGTAACACACCATGAACGGATTTTTTCAACTGATAACAATATTAAAAAAAATGTCCAGATTTATCTTTCTGAAATGGGATTATACAGACAAAATATGTCTAGTGAGGATATGATATTTGCGAACATGGACGGTAAAGTACTAAAAGGCGATTATTTATTTTTGGTAAATATCTACGGTACAAATGAAAAAGTCAGTGTTATTGATTCCAAGTTAATAATTGGTGGGAAAGCGTATGGGATGATGGGAACTGATGAGTTACGCAGAGATCTCATTGTTGGTCTTTTATGGGGAACGCCACTTGCATTGTTTATTGGTATTGCAGTAGCTGTTGGTTCTGTAATATCTGGTTTAATTTATGGTGTATATTCTGGATTCAAAGGAAAAAAAACTGACGAAGTCATGATGAGGTTTAATGATGTTATTTATGCACTTCCCGCACTGCCTTTTTTGATAATTCTTGCAGTGACTATTAGTAACAGTATATTTCTGCTAGTGGGATTTTTGATGATCTTTGGCTGGGTTGGTATTGCGAAGGTTTCACGTAGTATGGCACTTCAAATCAAAACTAGACAATATGTAGAAGCATCACAGATGATGGGACAAAAAAACTCAAAAATAGTTTTCAAACACATGATTCCACAATTGTTACCATATGCTTTTGCTAGTATTGCAATTTCAGTGCCAGCTGCAATTACAACAGAAGCTGGCCTGAGTTTTTTGGGTCTAGGCGATCCAACATTTCCAACATGGGGACAAATCTTGCATGATGCAAATACATATGGTGCTGCGGCAAGAGGATTATGGTGGTGGATAGCACCACCTGGAATAATGATTGCAATTACAGGTCTTGCATTTGTCTTTATTGGTAATGCGTTAGATGCAATCATAAACCCAAAATTAAAAAAATAACTAATTTTAAAATACGTTACATGATTAGGATTTG
>Ga0209034_10000887_pt1 | contig 14860 bp, 10 predicted proteins | sample MarorgKNORR_S2LV_2_FD_188219 | JGI IMG/M metagenome (GOLD analysis project Ga0209034, IMG submission 188219) | Marine microbial communities from the Southern Atlantic Ocean, analyzing organic carbon cycling - 250m_A/KNORR_S2/LV (SPAdes) (version 2) | ecosystem: Environmental > Aquatic > Marine...
AGTCCGTCCCCGCCGATACCCTTTGAGTGGCTCCAGAAGATCGGTGAGCATCCTCAGTGGTTCGATCGGGCGCCCGGCACTCAACCGGGCCAACATCGATGGATAGCCCGATAGATGGGTGACACCGACCCACTCGAGCCACCGGCTAGTTGTCTTTAGCCGGCGGTACATATCATCTACCTCACTCACATACGCTGGTGACCAGAATCGTTCCGCGATCGCTGCCGTGCGCGGCCAAATCCGCGAGTCAATAGTTTCATCAACGACGTACTCTCCCCACATGGTGGCTTCACCACCGAGGATACGAGCTCGCTGCTCAGCCGTTAGCGTTGAGGTTTGATCACCGAGTGGATCAACAGCATAGTGCTGTTCTGCCGGGTACATCAAATCTATGTAGTAACCATTTGACAGGATTCCTTGGAACCCAAGGCGCGCCCCCTGAGCCAACATCCCTGGGCCACGCCACGACTGCACAACGATGTTGGGGGAAAGGTCCGGATGCATGATCTCGTCCCAGCCAACCATCTTCTTGCCATGCTTGGTGAGGATCTTCTGCAGACGGCGATTGAAAAACGACTGTAGCCCATGATTGTCCTCGAGCCCTTGCTCACTAATGAACGCCTGGATGTCAGGGTTGCCGTTCCATTGGTTGCCATTGACCTCGTCACCACCGATGTGAAAGTAGTTGTCGGGAAACAATGCCGCCATTTCGGCGATAAACGCCCCCAGAAACTCATAAGTTTCATCACGTGTTGGGTCCATTGATGGGTCCTGGATTCCCCAGGTCTCACTTATCTCGTACGGACCTGGTGCGCTTGCCAGCTCTGGATATCCAACAAACCAACTCGTCGCGTGGCCGGGCATGTCGAACTCCGGCATCACCCGAATTCCACGGTCGCGCCCATAGGCAACGAGATCCTGGATTTCATCTTGCGTGTAATAAAAGCCTCCAGAACCGAGCTCGTGTAATTTGGGGAATATCCTGCTCTCAACTCGAAACCCCTGGTCTTCCGAGAGGTGCCAATGGAGAACATTGAGCTTCACTGCCGCCATGGCATCAAGGTTGCGCTTCATGACATTGATTGAAAGGAAATGGCGGCCCGGATCGATGAGCAAGCCGCGCCACGGAAAACGGGGCACGTCACGAACTTCCACACCAGGAACGATGAAGTCCTCCGGTTCAGGTTCGAGGTCTGGGATTGTGGAAGGTCTATCAACCGCAGCTACAACGGTAGCCGGGACAGCGACCTCAACAAGTTGCAGGAATGTTTCTATGCCACGCAGAACACCGTACGGGGTCGGGGCACGCAGTGAAGCGCCAGCTGCATCGACTTCGAGCGTGTAAGACTCGTCCTCGATAGCGCGTTGGACCTCCGGCACAGATTCAAAGTGCTCAATCAATAACGTAGCGCGGTCAGAGCCCAGGCTTATCTCAATAGGAATGGGGATCCCTGTTTGCCGGCCAAGACGTTCGAGAAGACGCAACGCGGCACGGTAAACCCTCGGACTGGCAGGCCCAGAGGGACCACGTAACGCAATCGTGAAGGTTCGATCGATCGGCAACGGCGTTCCCCGGAAACGCACGGACTCCGGGACTGGCATCAAATTACGACGAATAGAAGTAAGGTCAGGTCCCTGTATTGATGCAGACGCAAAAACCACCGTTAGGATCACGCCACAGGACCCGGCAAGCACGACAGCCGCGCGGCGCGTCAAGCGTGCACGATCTCTAACCGCGGATAGCTTCGCCAGCGACCTCGGGTAAAGTCCGGAAACTCAACCGGAGTGCTCCCGTTCGCCACCGAAATCTCGGTAAGTTCGCACACCGCACTGAGCGAAGCTGCCCAATAGACGTTGGTATCCGTCGGCAGGCCTTCGTTTAGGCATTTGATCAATCGGTAGTCCTCAAGGTAATCCATACCTCCGTGACCTGCGCCTTCCGATTGATCGCGTAACTCTTTGATAATTGGGTGCTCGTACTGCTCCCGTATCCGGTCGAGATTATAGAGTTCATTTTCATACTCGTAGCCCTCATCATCGATCCACCGGTGACCACGGCCAAAGTCGTCAAAATACACTCTATTGGGGTAGCCCTGAAAAATTCCCTTAGTACCCTGCAGCATGTGAATACGGCTATAGGGTCTCGGCAGGTTTGTATCGTGACTCAGATAGATGGTACGGCCGTGCGCCGTCTTGATCAAAGAAACATTTACATCGCCAAGGGCATACTGCTCGTCGCGTCTAGGATCACTCCCAGGAAAGTTGGCTGTAGCGTACTCCTGCAAACCACGCGATGGGCTCGACATAGACACCAGGTACTCGAAACGATCACCGCGGTCAATATCCATGCAGTTAGCGATAGGACCCAAGCCATGCGTCGGGTAAAGGTTACCGTTACGCAAAATCGAATGCTCGCGTCGCCAGAGTCCTTCATTACGGTTTTCGAACTTGATGCCTCGAAGGTCGTGAAGGTAGCCACACTCGGCATGTAGCAATTCGCCGAACATCCCCTGTCGGACCATGTTAAAGACCATCATCTCAGGACGGTCATAGTTGCAGTTCTCCATCATGACGCAGTGCTTGTTATATTTCTCGGCAGCTTCGACGAGCTTCCAACAATCCTCGATTGTGTAAGCAGCGGGAATTTCGCTAGCGGCATGTTTACCGTTCTCCATCGCAGCGAGCATGACCGGTACGTGCCACTCCCAGGGCGTTGCCGTGTAGACAAGGTCCAGGTCCTCTTCTTCGCACATACGAATGAAGTCCCAAGGTCCGTCAGAGTAGCCAGTCGGTTCCGGGAAGCCAGCTTCGACAGCTTGTCGCTGCCAGCGTTCAACCTTCTCGGGAATGATGTCGCAAACAGCAGACAGCCGAGCACCCGGGATACGCAGCAGGTTGCGGCAATGACCCGAACCCTGCAGTCCGACGCCGACATAGCCAACTCGGACGGTCTCGATCGGATCCGCCAACAGTGGGTGATGCGGCGCCATACCAAGCTGAGGTGCCTGCAGATGAATACGCCCCGACTCCGAAAGACCAGCAGGCAGGCCAATCCCGAAAGCTCCATCTTTTCCTGGCTCGGTGGCTGCCTCGGCAAGCCCCGAGGTGCCAACAACGGCGGCACCTAGACCTGCGGCCCCGAGTTTCATCAGTTCCCGGCGATCTAAGACTTCACGTGCTTTGTTGAGTGAATAACTCTGGGTTCGTTGACCTCGCTTGTCGTCACTCCTCATGCGCCGTTCTCCATCTGGCTACTTGCCTGAAATCGTCGACCTCGGTGATCTTAATCTCGTCGGTTTGAACTGCGCCAGTGATCCAGCCTCGAAATTAGTACCACTTCATATCTCAGTACCGTGGTGCTGGCAAGAGGTCTTCTGGGCCATGACATTCTGGACGCTCTCGCCTAGAAGGAAACAACGCGCAACAAAACCGTCAAAACTAGGATGCCAAGACACAGGTCGTCGAAGGAATGGTCGCTAGCTGTTAGCACTATTGTCGAGCACCGTGCGCTATCCGTGGACATACGCTCCCCTTACTAAATGAAACAAGCGAGCGTCAGGAGTGCGGTTGAAACGGCACTCAAACTCAGAAGAAGCATGATCGAGAAAACAATCCACGGCGGATGCCTTCACCAGGTTGATAGTGCAACCACCAAAGCCTCCACCCATCATCCGTGCACCAGCACACCCGTCCGAATAAGCAGCAACATCAACAAGAACTTCCAACTCAGCACAGCTCACGGCGTAGTCATCACGTAAAGAAACATGGGAGGCTCGCAACAACGCACCAAGTACCTCCGGTTTACCAGAAGTGATCGCCTTAGCGGCCTGTTGTACACGGTCGTTTTCAGTTATGTAGTGGTGCAAACGTCGCCGCAGTAAATCGTCATCGACGGCTGCAAGATGTTCCTCCTTGAGATCCCGAAATGAAGAAACTTTGTCGATGGCACGTACCACCCTCTTCAGGGCAGCATGCGTTTCCCTCACGCGCATGCCGTAGGCACTATCAGCAAGCTGCCGACGTACGCCTGAATCAAGCAATAACCACGCCCAACCCTTAAGGCTCGCTTCGATGTATTCATGACTTAAGGCGCGGAAGTCGACCAGCATAAGTTCTTTTCGGTGGGCGAACTGTGACGTGTACTGGTCCAGCAAGCCGGTTTTCACCCCGAGGTACTCGTGCTCAACACCTTGCGCGATATGTATCAATTCGAGGTCATCGAGTGATATGTCGAACGCGTGTCGTAGAGCATTCAGCAAAGCAACTTCAAGAGCAGCTGAGGAAGACAAGCCGGCCCCCATTGGCACATTGCCGCCGATGAAAGCATCAAACCCAGCATCCACGGCTGTAAGTTCCGCGAACAGAAGTCCTGCCCCTAGTGGTATTCGGCACCAATCCACAACTTCGTTTGCTATCGGATCTTCTAGTGACACTGTGGCTTCCTCGTTGAACGCCTCGCTATACACACGCATTTGTCGATCACCACGCGGGGACAGCGCCACCACTACCCAACGGTCGATAGCACCAGACAGAGCCAAACCTTCATTGTAGTCAGTATGCTCCCCTATGACGTTGATACGTCCCGGCGCCGAAGCAATCGCCTTCGCCGGCTGACCGTACCGCTCTGTGAAACCTACGGAGCACTGATCAACCAATTCCTCTAGTGCCTGTTCCAGAGGCTCCGGATCAGCCACGAGAAGTTTCAGTGTCCGAGCTTGCCGTATCGTTCCTCTGCGACTCATTGACGGCTAGATCGACGATCGATCGCATCTCATTTTCGTGAGCAACGATGCTATCGAGCAAAGCGATCTGCACCCGTGCCCGATCGAGGTTATGGGCTTCACGGTGGATGCGGAAATACGTATCACCGGCAAGGTGGTCAGCGAGAAAACGGAGCGCCTGCTCGTAGGTCATCAACTTGCTACCGACGATCAGGCTATCGACTTCCGAATCTGTTAGGAAGCTTCCGCTAGCAGACAGGTATCCGATCACCAGTGCTTCGAAGATCGGCAACTCAACCACCACCTTTGACAAGTTACGCTCGTCCTCCCGAGCGAAGCTACTACTCGTTCGAACCAAATCACCGAAATCGTCGGCCACCAGCCCAGGCATCACGGTGTCCAGGTCGATAACACACAAACCTTTACCAGTCTCATCATCGATCAGGACATTGTTGATTTTGGTGTCGTTGTGCACCACGCGCAGAGGGATTTCTCCGGCGCGCTGCAATTTGAGCAGATCGTCGACTGAATCGACATAATGATCTATACGACTGATTTCGTCACACACTGAGGCGGCACGGTTACAAACATCTCGTTCAACCGCTTCCTGAAATGCTCTCAAGCGTTCTCGGGTGTTGTGAAAGTCCGGAATTGTAAACGCCAGCTGAGGCGGCCCAAGGTCAATCAGCTGGCTCTGGAACTCACCGAAGGCGTACCCTACTTCACGCGCCTGATCAACCGTCTCGACAACATCGAAGGTTGTGGCACCTTCGATAAACTGGAAGGTGCGCCAATAGTTGCCACGCTCATCAATCACCCAGTCAATATTGTCACGGGTTGAGATCAACGTCAGAACACGGCGTTCGAGATCCTCTTCGCCCTGGGCTTCTAATTTCCCACGGATATGTTGGGTGACCCTCGCGAGGTTACACATCAGGGTTGTCGGGTCTTTGAATATGTTGGAGTTGATTCGCTGGTGAATAAAACGACATTGACGAGTTTCCGTCCCTTTACCCACTGCACCCATCTCGTAAGTAGCGGCAAAAGTTTCGTTGATGTGGCCGCTTCCGTAGGCAACGGCGGAAATAAACTCGCCATCGATCTCAAGCTGTTTACCCAGCCACGACAGATCCATGCTTACGCCGCCCTCTTACGCTTTTCTTCTATCACAGTCGCTGATTCGGAAACGAACCGCTGCATCCTAACCGGAGACCGCTAGCCCCAGAGGCTTTCCGGATAAGCTCCCCCGTCGATTAGTTCTCGGATGTTGCGTACGACAGTCTCACGGTCTTGCTGATAGGTAACACCGAACCACGGCCCACCACCTCGCAATATGCGGACCCGTACGTCCCCATCAACGATCAGACGGTCGACGACGTCAGGCAGAAGATACTCAGAGTTGAGGTCCTCAAGATTCTGCTGAAGAAATTGGATCAACCCCTCCTCGAGACGTGACACAATCGTTTCAGAAAAGCCCCAAAAGTTCATCGATACTGTCTCATCGCCACTAAGGCGACACACCCCACCCGAGCCACTCGGATAGGTCGCGCCGTTACCGTCCGGTTCGATGTTCGAGATCTCAACAATCTTCGCAAGAAAATTGCCAGCGGTGCGGCACAAGCCTCGGGTCACGGACCCGTGTGCTGACAACGTCTCACGTAGCACAAAGCCAACCATCGCGTAATCATCTGAAGGTGCCGAAAGTTGCTCCGAAAGCATCTTGAAAGCGTGGGCACCATAGAAATCGTCGGCGTTGATAACCGCAAATGGGCCGTGGACCAAGTCACCAGCGGCGAGAACCGCATGGGCCGTTCCCCATGGCTTCTGGCGACCTGTCGGAAGGTGGAAACCATCGGGAAGATCGTCAAGTTCTTGGAACGCATAGCGAACAGACACGCCATCAATGTCAGCGTATTTGGCCCCGACGCCTTCAACAAACGCTTCCTCGATGTCCCTCCGAATTACAAAAATTACCTCGTCAAAGCCGGCCAGCACAGCATCGAAGATCGAATAGTCGAGCAATGTCTCCCCAGCTGGGCCAACAGGATCAATCTGCTTGAGACCACCGTACCGACTTCCCATACCAGCAGCGAGTACGACCAGGATTGGCTTCGGGGTTGTCATTCCAGGCTTCCGTGTTGGTAAACGGCCCCGATCAAACATCCGTTACCCATAACCCGCCACAAGCCTCCACACCTGAGCCACAACGAAGCAGAGCACAAAACCCATCGCTACTGGCAACAGGGAAGCCACCGCAGTCCATTTGGCACTCCCGGTTTCTTTATAGATCGTATAGATCGTTGTCGAGCAAGGATTGTGCACCAAGCTGAACAACATCAGATTAATAGCCATCAGTAGCGTGAATCCTCCAGCCTGCAAGACTGTCGCCGTACTCGAGACGTCATCAAGCTCGAACATTATCCCGGCCCCTTCACCAAATCCGGCAACCGGATTCACCAGAACAATCAGCATGAGGATCGTTGGCACCACGATTTCGTTAGCGGGGATGGCTACTAAGTAAGCCAACAGAATGACACCGCTCAGCCCAAAGAGAAGGCCGAAAGGATTGAGCCAGTTGATGACATGTTCGGCAACGCTGATGCCAGCGATGTTGACGTTCGAGACCAACCAAATCACCGCTCCTGCTGGCAACGCAAAGACGATGGCGCGCCACAAAACGTAGATTGTCCTATCAATCAACGACGTATAGATCGTTTGCAACACGCGGGGTGGGCGGTAAGGCGGTAATTCCAGATGGAATGTCGAAACTTCGCCGCGGAGGATTGTGCGTGATAGAAGCCAAGAAGTTCCAAATGACAGGAATATCCCAAACACTGCCACCGTAACAACCGCGAGCGCAGAAACCAGGCCACTTAGATACGCCGGCGCCAAGGCCCCAACAAAAATTGAAGCGATTAAAATCTGGGTGGGCCAGCGACCGTTGCATAGGGAAAAGTTATTAGTAATGATTGCGATCAGACGCTCGCGTGGGCTGTCGATGATCCGGGTGGCGATGATTCCAGCGGCGTTGCAGCCAAAGCCCATCACTGCGGTCAGTGCCTGCTTGCCGTGTGCTCCGACGCGCTCGTGCACACGGTCCAGGTTGAAGGCAACACGTGGCAGGTAACCAAAGTCTTCGAGCAGTGTGAACATTGGAAAGAAAATCGCCATAGGCGGCAACATAACGCTCACGACCCACGCGGTACCAAGATACATCCCATCTATGAGCAGTCCTGTGATCCACCAGGGGATTCCAATGCTCATCGCACCTTCACGTAACCAAACGTAAAGGTTGTCGATTAACAAGGTTGCCAACATTGCCGACGGCACATTGGCACCTGCGATGGTCAACCAAAACACTAGGGTTAATAGCGCCAGCATCAACGGGATGCCCAACGTACGACTGGTTACAAGTCGATCGATGGCTCGGTCGAGATCGAAGCGCCTCTGCTCGTTGGCACCCGTTACGGCGCGATCAGCTAGCCGCGCTGCCTCAGTGTAGATGCCTTCCATCAGTACCTGATGGAAATCTTGGCCGACCTTCGACTTTAACTCGGAGGCAACCTCAAGGATTCCTGCCCCCATCTCATTGGCCGCCGGAAAGAACTTGTCTTCTGCTTCCACCACGGCGTTGTCCGCTTGATCCGCAGGTCCCTGGTCACCGGCTGAGCTTTTAGCGAGTTCTTCCTGTAGATGTATAAGCTCACCTGTGAGGACCGCCTGACTGATGCGTTCATCGCCATCAAGCAACCTCAATGCCACCCACTGAGTATTAGGCAGCATCGGGAATCCTTCTTTGATCTTGTCCCCAAGTTCCGTGACGGCTAGGTCCAATGCCGTCGAGTAACCACCTACTCGCTTTGGCTTGCCAATAAAACTTCCCGAGGCAACCTCCGCGATTGCCTGCAGGAGCTCATCGAGCCCCTCCCCATAGCGGGCTGAGGTGGGCACAACCGGCACACCAAGATCGCGCGCAAGGCGACGACAATCAACATCGAACCCACTACGTTTGGCCTCGTCCATAAGATTGAGGCATATGACAACCCGATCAGTGATCTCCAGCACCTGAAGAGCCAGATTGAGGTTGCGCTCCAGTCGGGTTGCGTCAACGACGACGACAGTAACGTCAGGCTGGCCGAATAGAATGAAATCACGTGCGATTTCTTCATCGAAGCTGGTAGCGAGCAAAGAGTATGTCCCTGGTAAATCGACCAGCTTGTAGTCGTCATCGCCAGCATGGAAGCCGCCTTCGGCCCGGGTGACCGTCTTCCCTGGCCAATTGCCAGTGTGCTGACGAAGACCGGTAAGAGCGTTGAAGACAGTGCTCTTGCCAGTGTTGGGGTTGCCAGCGAGCGCCACGACATAGTCCCAGTTCTCCATATCGACACCTAGCTTCCTCAAATTCGCTAGGTTATGAACTGGACAGGCGGCACAGGATTCAGACGAAGGCAAACTCATGCTGCTGCACCTCCATCGATAGGTACCTTGTGACGCCGGATCTGAATCCGTTCTGCCTGTAGTCGCCGAAGCGCGATCACGGCACCCCTGATACGATATCCGGTAGGATCCCCCCCTGGACCCTGCAGTTCAGCACACACCTCTGTTCCAGGAAGCAAGCCAAGATCCATCAACCGTCGCCGTTCGGCCCCTCGGCAGGCTGCTGAAATTGCGATAACTGTCGCCGACTCCCCTGGATTTAGTGCCGATAAAGCCTCAAACGGTTCCTGTTCCATCGTACCAAATTGGTTTACAGTTTTTTAGGTCATGCGAAACTAAGTTTTGAGTATACTAAACCTCATGCACTTTGCCAGCCTCTTTCTTGATTCCCTTCTATGGGTCGCTGCGGAATCCGCTCCATATTTGTTTCTAGGTATGGCCGCAGCAGCGTGTTTGCGCGCCTTTATTCCCGAACAGCAAGTGTATCGGCTGCTTGGAAAGAACTCTTTTCGATCAGTTTTCCTGGCCTCATCGATCGGAGTACCGTTACCGCTCTGCTCCTGCTCGGTGATTCCAAGTGCTATGGCGCTGCGGGAAAGTGGTGCAAGTCCGGCAGCAACGACCTCGTTTTTGATTTCGACACCAGAAACAGGTGTTGACTCAATCGGCATTACCTACGCACTGATGGACCCGATCATGACTATTGTCCGGCCAGTCGCCGCTTTCGTCTCAGCGCTAGTAACGGGTTCAGCGGTTGGCTTGTTCTCAGCCTCAACCAGTGCCACATTGACCGAAGAGTCATTTGTCGACGACGACTGCTGCAGCACGAACTGCGACACAGACGCTAACCTTCCACCAAAAAAATGGGGGGCATCGCTCCTCGATGGTTTTCGCTATGCTTTCGGGCCCTTAATTGAAGATCTTGCCCCTTGGCTAACCGCCGGGTTTGTTCTCGCCGCCCTGCTGGCTGTCATGATCCCTGACGGCATGTTGACAAGTATTCCGAGCGGCTGGATCTCCTCGTTCCTGATGATGCTCATCGCCACACCGTTTTATGTCTGCGCACCCGCTGCGACCCCGATCGCGGCGGCTCTGATAGCCAAAGGTCTGGACCCAGGTGCAGGTCTTGTGTTTTTGCTTGTCGGGCCCGCCACTAACATCACGACGATACTGGTGGTATCGCGCTTCATGGGGAACAAAGTGCTCGCGATCTATCTTGGTGGCGTAACCGTTTCTGCCCTGCTGTTCGGCGCGGCAGTCAATGCCATCTACTCCGGGCTCTCTGTCGACGCTTCGGCAGTAATGGCAACCCCAGAAAATTTCGAGGTTACACTCGTGCAGTCAGTCTCGATGCTGGCCCTAGCAGTTCTTCTCGGCTACCACTTGTGGCACAGAGTTTGGTCAGGACCAAAGGCTGGGGGTGAAGCCAGAGCGTGATCACTGCTGCGTTAAGCGTGTGTAATCCCAGAAGCTTTTGATGGCGCTGAACCGTGCTTCCAGGATCTTCATCCGGCCCATGTCTGAAGTGGAAACATCAACATCAACTTTTGTACTCAGTCCACTGCTTCACCAAACCAGTGGCTACCCTCCACGGCTCAGACTCCAAATGTAAGCTGCCAGGGCATCAATTTGATCGTCGCCTAACATCATCTGGCCCATCGGCTCCATAGGCTGGCGTCGAGACGGATCCTTAATCTGGTCTCGTTGAACGCCAAAGATGATTGTGGTGCGGATGGCCTCAAGCGATCCATCTCCGTGCAACCACTCATCGTCAGTAAGGTCCGGCCCAAGGTTGGTACCACTGGCATCAAGCGAATGGCATCGGGCACAGGTTCCCTCAGCAAGAAGTATCGCTCCCTGGCTCAGCATTTCCTGGGTGACCATTTCCGGGGTCAGCGGTACACGGTCTTGAGGTGTCGTGCTCCACATCACGGCGATGATAACTAGCCCACTAAAAAATGCTCGTGACCCTTCCTTCACAACGATTGACCCCTCCTTTGATTTTGACCGAGAGCGACACTACTACACCCGGCCACTGCAACGCGGGCTCTGAGCACGTAAAATGCCCGTTTCCTGTGAAGCCAACGCTGGGCAGCGTCCCACTATCTAAGGATACGTTCATGAATAGCAAAACATTCAGCCTAATTCTCTTGCTCCTGCTGAGCACGACAGCTTGCAGTAACAAACCCTCTGGCGATGCTGGCTCACCTGAATCGCTAGAGCAACGCGCTAGTTATGCTCTTGGATTTTCTGCCGGCCAAAGTCTTAGCGCGCAAGGAGCCGAGATCGATATCGACCAGCTCGTCGCTGGACTCCGTACGGCAATCGCCGGTGAAGAAGGGCGGATGACTGCCGAAGAGATGCAGACGACGATGATGGAGTTTCAGCAGTTAATGGCAGCGGGGGAAACTGCTCGGAGAGAGGACGAGGGCACGGCCAACAAGGCTGCTGGTGACGCATTCCTTGAAGGAAATGCCAACAAGCCGGGTGTTGTCGTGCTTAGCAGCGGGCTCCAGTACGAGGTTCTGACCGAGGGCGCAGGCCCGTCGCCACTGATCTCAGATGAAATCACCGCTCACTATGAAGGTCGCCTCATCGACGGCACTGTGTTTGACAGTTCAATCGAAAGAGGCGTCCCGATGACCAGCCAACTAAACCGACTGGTCCCAGGCTTCGTCGAGGGAATTGAACTAATGAAAGTCGGCTCTAAGTACCGCCTGTTCATACCCGGGGAACTTGGTTATGGGCCTAGTGGTGCCGGTGCCATGATTGGCCCGAACACCACGTTAATTTTCGATGTTGAGTTGCTCGCAATCAACGGCCAGTCATAAGGACCGCCACCTTGGACGCTGTTCGGTACTTCGCCGCACTCGTGGTCGTGGTGATATTTCCGCCAGGGTTCGCGGTCTGGTTCTTCATCCATCCATTCATCAACTTTTGGCGACGAGTGGGGCCCAGCCTTACTCTTGGCATCGGGCTCTCGATATTGCTGTCCTTATGTTATGGCTTGTTTAACGTCCGCAGTTCCTTGCTCGCCATCGACTACGGCACCCAATGGATACTCATCGGAAGCGGCGCGGTGTTGTACATGTCGGGTACCGTCGTTGAAATAAGGTGCCGTCGCTATCTCACACTGCGTACTCTTATGGGAATTCCCGAGCTGAAAGCAACCGACGAGAAGCCGGGCAAACTACTAAACGAAGGCATCTACGCCCAGGTACGGCACCCACGGTATCTGGGCGTCATGCTCGGTGGTATCGGAATAGCATGTATTGCCAACTACCAGGCTGCCTGGGTAATAATGGCAGCATTGGTTCCCGTCACCTACCTGCTGACGGTTGTTGAGGAAAGGGAGCTGCGTGACCGCTTCGGTGAGCAATACACGCGCTACGCTGAGCAGGTTCCACGGATCATCCCGGTAATTGGAATCCGGAACAGGATAGTTTGATGACACCCTCTGCCGCTACATACAACAAAGCCCCCAGTGGAGACTCAAGGTTCATTGGAGCCGGATCTTGGCGATCATGTCGCGTCGCTTGGAGCGTGCTGACTCTGATTGTGTTGCTATCGTCGACCCAGGCGTCTCCGGCAATTAGCTTGACGATCAAGCCAGCCGTCGTCCATCAAGAGCCATCCTTTGTGCCTAACTCTGAGCTCTTCTCCGGGATTCGATGGCGCAACATCGGCCCCGACCGGGGTGGCCGGTCGATCGCAGTAGCCGGCCATCGTGAGCGACCCCTTGAATACTTCTTTGGCGCTACCGGCGGCGGATTGTGGAAGACATCGGACGGCGGCATCACGTGGAGGCCCATGACCGATGCCCAGATTGGCAGCTCGTCGGTGGGTTCCGTCGCGATCGCCGAATCCGATGCGGACATCGTATGGATGGGCACAGGAGAAGGGCAGCTTCGTGGCAACATTATGCAGGGTGACGGCATCTACAAGTCCGGCAACGCCGGGATCACCTGGACCCATATGGGGCTGCGCGAGAGCCGAATTATCGCGCGCATCCGGATTCACCCCAACGATCCCGACACGGTCTACGCCGCCGTGCTAGGTGATCCCTACCAGGACACCCCGGAACGTGGCATCTACAAGACGTCCGACGGCGGCACCACATGGAACCGGGTGCTGTTCAAGAGCGAAAAGGCAGGTGCGATCGACCTGGCAATGGACCCAAACGATCCGCAAACACTGTACGCGACAATGTGGCAAGTGTATCGGCGACCATATCGCCTGTGGAGCGGCGGGTCGGACTCGGCAGTGTACAAAACGACCGACGGTGGCCTCACCTGGTTTGAGCTGACTCGCAACCCGGGGCTTCCCTCGGCGGGTCCGCTTGGCAAGATGGGCATTACAGTCTCGCCCGTTGATTCCGACCGCGTCTATCTGCTGATCGAACACGAGGAAGGCGGTCTATATCGATCGGATGACGGCGGTGCTAATTGGATCCACGTCACCGGAAATCGGGAGATCTGGCAGCGACCCTTCTACTTCATGCGCCTCGCCGCCGACCCAGTTGATCGAGACGCTCTCGTCGTCCTGTCGGCAGCGCTGTGGAGGTCGGTGGATGGTGGTTCTAACTATCAGAGAATCCCCGCGGCGCACTCGGACCAGCACGACATCTGGATCGACCCTGATGACCCCAACCGTATGATCGTTGGCAACGACGGTGGCCCGACGGTAACGACCAACGGCGGACAGAGCTGGTCACCACAAAACGTGCCAACCGCACAAATCTACCGCGTTGCTACGACCACGGACTTTCCCTATCACGTCACCGGTGCACAGCAGGACAATTCCACGATCACCGTTCCGTCGTGGGAGTTGGCACCGAGGACAGGTTTCTTGGTCGGGCCGGTGCCCGCCATGTACGCCGTCGGTGGCGGCGAAAATAGCGACATAGCCCCCCACCCTAGCAATCCGGACATCTTCTTTTCGAGCCTGCAGTACGTGGTTACCAAATTCGACCGCCGCACTAACCAAACTGTGAACGTCGCCCCCTATCCTCGGATGGAGATGGGGTCCCCGGCAAGAGAGCACCACGAACGCTGGAACTGGTTGGCGCCATTAACTTTTTCCCCGGTGGCCCCCCACGCTCTTTACGTCGGCTCGCAACACCTGTGGCGCAGTAAAGACTTCGGGGAGAGTTGGGAAAAGATCAGTCCTGATCTTACCTACGCCGATCCCGAAACCCTTCAAGAAACTGGCGGACCAATTCGCACGGACCAGGATGGCCCGGAAGTTTACGGCACGGTTTTTAGCATTGAACCGTCAAGCTTCGATGTCGATACAGTCTGGGTTGGGTCGGACGACGGGCTCGTGCACGTAACCCGCGATGGCGGCGCCACGTGGAGTAACGTCACGCCGCCCGACATGCCTAAGCACACCCGTGTCAGTGCGATCGATGCCTCACCCCACGAGCCCGCCACTGCCTATGTAGCGGGAAAGCGTTACGAGATGGCAGATAGACGACCGTATCTGTGGAAGACCAATGACTACGGTGCCACCTGGACACGCATCCAGAATGGCATCGCTGCCGGTCACTTCACACACGTGGTACGAGAGGACCCCGTGCGGCGCGGCCTCTTATTCTGCGGTACTGAACACGGCGTCTACATTTCGTTTGACGACGGTGCGGCGTGGCAACCACTACAGCTCAACCTTCCCGATGTACACGTCCCCGACCTGGAGATCCGTGA
>Ga0209034_10000888_pt1 | contig 14854 bp, 12 predicted proteins | sample MarorgKNORR_S2LV_2_FD_188219 | JGI IMG/M metagenome (GOLD analysis project Ga0209034, IMG submission 188219) | Marine microbial communities from the Southern Atlantic Ocean, analyzing organic carbon cycling - 250m_A/KNORR_S2/LV (SPAdes) (version 2) | ecosystem: Environmental > Aquatic > Marine...
CCCAGTTTTTGGTCCCATTTATTACATAATGATTTCCATCTTTTTTGGCAAATGTTCTCATATTGCTTGCATCAGATCCAGATTGAGGTTCAGATAATGAAAAGGCACCTAGCCACTTACCACTGGCAAGTTTTAACAAATATTTTTGTTTCTGATCTTTGTTCCCATATTTATACAGAAGTTGGCAAACCAATGAATTATTGACTGACATAATCACTGCAGCGGAGGCATCAGCCTTGGCTATTTCTTCCATGGCGAGACAGTACGAAAGCGAATCCATACCGGCGCCACCATTCTCCTCAGGGATCATCATACCCATAAAACCAATTTCACCCATCATTTTAATTTGATCTAAAGGAAATTCAGATTTTTCATCTCGATCAATCACTCCAGGACGTAAATGATCATTAGCAAAGTCTTGGGCTGTCTTCCGAATGAGTAGTTGCTCTTCTGTTAAATTAAAATCCAAGTTTACCTCTTTACAACCAGTGCAGACGCTTCACCACCGCCAATACAAAGTGTGGCCAAACCTGTACGAGCATCTCGGTTTTTCATGGCATGTATAAGTGTAGTAAAAATACGTGCTCCGCTGCCACCAATGGGGTGTCCAAGGGCAATTGCGCCACCATTAACATTCACTTTTTCATGATCTAAATTAAATTGATTTATTGGCATCATTGCAACAGGTGCGAATGCCTCATTTATCTCCCAAAGATCAATTTCTTTCGCCGATAAGCCTGCTTTATCTAATACAGTTGAGATAGCTTTCATGGGAGCTGTGGTAAACCATTCTGGTTCGTGAGCCGCTGAAGCTTGAGCCACAATGGTGGCCAACGGCATCAATCCTAATGAATGAGCAGTATCACTAGTCATCATCAACACTGCTGCTGCACCATCATTAATCTTTGAGGCATTGGCTGCAGTTATTGTTCCATCCTTTTTGAATGCAGGTTTAAGGGAAACCATTTTATCAAAATTAAACCTCTCTGGCTCTTCATCCATTTGGATTATTATTGGTTCACCTTTTCTTTGAATCATGGGAACAGGTACAATTTCATCAAAAAATGAATTATTTTCCTGAGCAGTCTGTGCACGCCTATAGGATATTTTTGCAAAATTATCCTGAGCTTCTCGAGTAATTTTATTATCGCTTGCGCACATCTCTGCACAATTCCCCATATGCATATCATTATACGCATCCCAGAGACCATCTTTTATCATAGAGTCAATTAATTGCCCGTGCCCTAAGCGAAAACCCTCGCGCCCCTTTTGAAGCAGGTAAGGTGATTGAGTCATATTCTCCATTCCACCCGCAATCACGATACTTGCATCTCCTGTTTGAATAGCCTGACTCCCTAGCATAACAGCCTTTAATCCAGAACCACACATTTTATTAATGGTAAGACATTCAACTGTGTTAAGCAATCCAGCACCAAGCGCAGCTTGGCGAGCAGGAGCTTGGCCCTGTCCTGCTGATAAAACATTCCCCATAATTACTTCATCAATGGAAGTTGAATCCACACCTGTTTCATCTAATAGAGCTTTGATCGCAACAGACCCTAATTTGTGAGCAGGTATTGAAGATAAATTACCTTGAAAGGCGCCGACAGGTGTTCGTTTAGCAGCTACTATAACAACATCTTTTAATTCAGGCATATATAATCTTTCAAATCATAAATACGTAAGAAAAACCAGCGAAAGCTGTTGGATCGGGTAAACCGATAATTTGGATGTGCTTGATCAATGAACAATATGAAGATTTACTTTATTTATTTTTTCGATGGGCACACACCGAAAATTATTTGTCAAAACCGACGAGAAGTTAATACAATTCGTTAGTGATTATTAATGAATTTGATTAATTGAAATATTAAATATATCAATCTCCATTATAGCCATACGCATTAATAATATCACGTACTAATTTATGGCGTACCACATCCGACGCATCCAATTTGCAAAATCCAATTCCATCTATATCTTTTAACAGATCAATAACCTGCAGTAATCCCGAAGCTGATTTTTTAGGTAGATCAATCTGAGTGATATCTCCCGTGATAATGGTTCTCGAATTCACACCCAAACGTGTAAGGAACATTTTCATTTGCATAGTTGTAGCATTCTGCGCTTCATCCAGTATCATGAATGCATTATTAAAGGTTCGCCCTCTCATATAAGCCAATGGGATTACTTCGATCGTATTATTTGCCAACAACGGTTTCAATCGTGTGGATGGAATTATATCGCCTAAGGCATCGTATAAAGGGGCTAAATATGGATCTACTTTTTCCTTCAAGTCGCCTGGAAGAAATCCAAGATTTTCGCCTGCTTCCACCGCAGGGCGGCACAGCACGACTCGATCTATTTCATGGTTTTCAAGGGCTGCAGCAGCAAATGCAACAGCCAAATAGGTTTTTCCTGTACCGGCCGGACCCACAGAAAATACAATGTCATTTTTGCGAACTGTTTGAATATATAATTCTTGCCCATCTGTTCGTGCAGAAATAGAGCCTTTTCTTCCATAATGAATAGTGGAATCCATGCGTTTTGCATCATGTCTATTTTGGTTTACAGTTACATTTATGAGTGTTTTTACATCTTCCTGAGTGAGTGAACCTTTACGACTCAATGTAGACCCCATTTCATGAAAAACTTCATGGACGATTGTTACCTCATCTTCTTCTCCATCAATTTTGATTTTATTACCCCGAACGATGATTTGGCTGGAAAATGCATCTTCTACCAATTTCAAATTGGAATCCGCTGGACCAAAGAGCAAGCTCAAATCCACACTTTTTATTTCAATTGTCTTATCCATCTACTATAATTAATTAGTTAACTTTAAGACTAAATTTAGACAATTCTACAAGGATTTCATCAGTCTTCTAAGCTTGAGCCCATGAAAAGATATCGCGCAACCATCCTAGTTGGTTTATTTATTATAACAACCGGATGTACAACAAAAACAGATTCTTTCAATTTATACCTTTCTAAAGAGAAAAATATTCAATTCTTGGTAGATCAAGGCTTGTCTCACTGGGAAAAACGGGTAAATGCTAAAGATGCGGAGTTGGCAAAGCTGTTTCTTTCTAAAGCAAATGATCTGAATCCTGATAATAGAGAGGTTGCATCACTTTATGCTAGATCCTGTCATTTCCTTGGCTATTATATTGAATCAAATGAGATTCGATCTGACTCTCTCTTTTTAGAAGGAATGGAAACAGTATGGAAGTTCATTATTGCTACAGATGCATATCAAGAAGGAGTTGCACTTTCAGATGGAGATTCAACAGCAAAAATGATTGCTGGTATAGAAAATATGTCACTGGAAATGATTCCTCTATTGTATTGGTGGATATCTAACTTTTCGAAATATCTTATCACAAAGTCTGTCATGGTACGGTTGCAATCACGCGATGTAATTGAAACGTCTCTCCATCGCATCCTTGCGCTCCAACCAGATTTCTTTTATCATGGAGCCAACCGGATTTTTGGCGGAATTTATGCTCGACTTCCTGGATTAGATTTAAGTTATTCTGTTAATAACTTTGATAAAGCAATATTAGGTAGTCCAAATTTCATGGGCACATATGTGATGAGAGCTGAATACCTTTATACCAAAAGTGGTAATCGAGAAGAATTTATAAAAGACCTCCAAATGGTATTGAATGCAAACCCCACTGAATTACCAAATGTCTCCCCTGAAAATTTGTTTGAACAAGAAAAAGCTAAAGTTCTCCTTGCAAAAGAATCATCACTTTTCGAATAGCAATCGTGCTTTTTACTAGCAGATTTACTATTCTCTGTATCAAATTAGGCTATGATTCTTAATTTAGATTCTGAGTCTTACTAATGAGACCTACTGCAGTTAAAGATATTATGGCCAAAAAATTAATCACCTTTACGCCAGACACAAAAGTGATTGCAGCAATACAATCTCTTATCGATCATAAATTTTCAGGCGCACCAGTTATTAATGAAAAAGGTGAATTGGTGGGAATATTATCTGAAATGGATTGTATGGAAACAGTTATCCAAAATTCATACTATAGTGAAACTGGTGGCTGCGTTAGAGATTTTATGTCTACAGAATTAACAACGGTTGGACCAGAAATGGGAATTGTAGACCTTGCACAATTTTTTCAAGAAAAACATTTTAGGCGACTGCCAGTAGTTGAAAATGGTAAACTCATAGGACAGGTTAGCCGAAGAGACATTTTAAAAGCAATCTAATAAAAATTTTAATCGCTCCGCCCGGGGCACTTTTAAGGAGGTTTCATCATGAGGAGGATGATTCATTTAATTCTGATTATTAATTTCAGCATCTTATCTGCTGATTCACTGGATGTGTTTTTTAAAGAAGCCCTAAAATGGCGCAATATTGGTCCTTTTCGAGGTGGTCGCTCTCTAACTGCAATAGGCGTTCCATCCCAACCATTGACTTATTATTTTGGATCTGTTGGGGGTGGTGTATGGAAAACAATTGATGGCGGTCTGGAATGGTCAAATATTTCTGATGGCTATTTTAAAACAGGATCTGTGGGCGCATTGGCCGTTTCTGAATCAGATCCCAATGTGATTTATGCCGGAATGGGTGAAGCCTGCATCCGTCCTGTAATGACCTCTCATGGCGATGGTGTCTACCGTTCAACTGATGCAGGTGATACGTGGTCCCATATTGGGTTGGATGAATCCAGAACAATTTCACAGGTGATAGTCCATCCAAAAAATTCTGATTTAGTTTATGTAGCTGTACAGGGAGATCAGTATACCAACAGCAAAAATCGAGGTATTTATCGTTCTTTTGATGGTGGTGAAAATTGGGAAAAAGTATTGTATGTAAATGAACATGCAGGAGCCAGTGGATTAAGTATGGATAGGGCTAATCCTCGAATTTTATACGCATCTTTTTGGGATCATCAGCGAAAACCGTGGCAAATGCGTAGCGGTGGTGAAGGAAGCGGTATCTATAAATCTATAGATGGTGGTAATACTTGGGAAAAACTCACCAAGGGACTACCTGAAAAGATGGGAAAAACAGATGTATCTGTTTCAGGCGCCAATTCTAAACGGGTCTATGTAATTGCAGAGGCAGAAAAAGGTGGCCTTTTTCGCTCTGATGATGGTGGTAAAAGTTTCAAACGGATGAATAGTGATCGAGTTCTTATCGCTAGAAGTTGGTATTATATCCATGTGTTTGCAGATCCTCAGGATGAGAATGTGGTCTATGTATTAAATGCTCCCTTTATGAAATCAACGGATGGTGGTAAATCATTTAATAATATGAGTGTCCCTCATGGTGATAACCACGGTCTTTGGATCAACCCTTTTAACAATCAGAATATGATTAATGCAAATGATGGCGGTGCCAATATTTCGTTTAATGGAGGTAAATCATGGTCCACCCAAAAAAACCAACCTACAGCCCAATTTTATCGTGTAATTACCGATAATCGATTTCCTTATTTTGTATATGGGGGCCAACAAGATAATTCCAGTGTAGCTATACCAAGTCGAACAAAAGGCCGTGGTATTGATTGGTCCGATTGGTATAGAGCAGCTGGTTGTGAGAGCGCATATCTGGCATTTGATCCGGATAATCCTTTGGAACTTTATGGTGGATGCTACCAAGGACTGATTGAAAAGTTAAATGTCATGACACTTAAAAGCCGAAGCATAATGGCTTACGAATATTTAGGTTTGGGTTCTATTCCTCGAGATCAAAAATTCAGATTCAATTGGAATGCCCCAATCTTTACATCACCACATGATCCAAATACTATCTATCATGCTGGGAATGTCCTTTTCAAAACTGTTGACGGTGGTGATTCATGGGATGTGATTAGCCCTGACCTTACAAAAAATGATGATGCAAAACATGACATGGGTAGTGAACCATTCACAAATGAAGCTGCTGGAGGAGAAGTGTACAACACCATTATGTATGCGGTGGAATCCCAACACGAAGATGGAACTATATGGACTGGATCTGATGATGGATTAATACATATTACTCGCGATGGCGGTACCAATTGGAAAAATGTAACCCCGCGTGGCATGGATGAGGGGATGGTTAATGCAATTGAAATATCACCTCATAATCCTGGGACCGTCTACGTGGCATTCACTAAATATAAATTTGGTGATCTATCGCCTTATATTTATAAAACAACTAACTATGGGACAACTTGGACACAGAAATCAAAAGGTATCCTGGATGATGCATTTGTTCGCGTTGTTCGCGAAGACCCCGCTCAAAAAGACTTACTTTACGCAGGAACGGAAACGGGATTATACCTGTCAATGAATGGAGGAAAATTATGGTCCTCATTTCAACTAAACCTCCCCACCGCCCCTATTACAGATCTAACTATTAGAAATAATGACTTAATCGCTTCAACTCAAGGTCGTGCATTTTGGATATTAGATGACCTTACACCGCTCCATCAGTACAATAAAACATTAAAAAAGAAAGATTTTCATTTGTTTTCACCTCGTGTTGCGTATCGTACTTCCGGTGGTAATAGTGAGTCAAAGACTATGGGACAAAATCCACCAAGTGGTGCCATTATTATATATCACATTGCAAATGAGTTTGATAAGGATTCAACTTTGACTTTAGAGATTCTGAATCAATCGGAAACAGTAATACGTACTATTACCAATAAAAGTGGACAGTCAGCAAAAACATTTGGCGCTCCATATAGTGGAGCGAAAATCCCCGCAAAACAGGGTGTTAATCGTTATATATGGAATCTACGCGTTGATGATTTAGTCATGGTTCCAGACATATCATTTTACGGATCATATGCTGGATACCGTGTTGGCCCAGGAGATTATAAGATTCGCTTGACTATTGGTGAAACTTCAATGGAACAACCACTTACTGTTCAACATGATCCTCGCATGGATATTCGAGATAGAGATACGCAGGCCCATCAAAAACTAATGAGCGATATTTATGTTAAAATTAATGATCTGCATACTGCTATTGTTAAAGCACGGAACATTCGAAGTCAGATCAAAAAAATGAATAATCGAATAAAGGAAATGGGCAACATGGAAGAATTGATTTCAACTGGTAAATTGGCAATAAAAGCAATCGATAATTGGGAGGGCCAAGTTGTTCAAACTGAAATGAAGACTTTTCAGGATGTCGTAAATTTTATAAATCGACTGAATGCACATATGATCAATTTATTGGAAACAATTGATAGTGCAGACCCCCCTCTTACTCAAGGTCAAAGAAATCGTTACGGAGACCTATCAGAAGAGTGGCATAAACATAAAAAGAAATTGAATTCAATTATAAATAATGAAGTAACTGAATTCAATAGACTATATAAAAAAGAAGGTCTACCTGCGGTTATCATACTTGATTAAACTCCGCTGCTTTAATCCCTTATTGTAAAAGGATTTTTGGTTAACTCCAAAAATGAATTCGATTATTTGAAATAAAACCGTCAAGATTCTTACGCATTAAATCTTTAACGCCCTCTCGTTCTACCTTGGGGATGGTCATAACTCCATTTTTGTTTTCATAATATTGATAATAAACCAATGATTCTGGTTTAGACTTGTGGACTCTTTCAAAATAATCTTTTCCCATTCGAAAAACTCCCACTGTTATATCGAATAGCTTACTTCCATTTATGGATGATTTTACCTGATTTAACAAATTAATGTAATCATTCTCCCAACCAGCGTATACCATGACTGGATCAAAACAAAGTCTTACTTTCCATCCTTTTTCAATAGCCGATTGTACTGCAGTAATTCGCCGATCCAAAGGTGGTGTATTAAACTCATTTTCTCTGACCACTTTTTCAGGGGATAAAGTCCAGGCGAGAAGAACTTTTTTTGAAGGTTTTAAATGAGTTAATGAATCGAACAAAGCACTTTTTGTTCGAACTTCCAAATGTAAATCCTGTGCTTTATTTGCATAGTTAATCCACGATCTAGTAATGGGTAATATATTTTCGAATGCCATAAGGTCTGTATTATATGAAATTGATAACATAAGTGGATCACTGGGGTAAGTACGATTATCTAATTCGAGTTCAACAGCTGATTGCATATCATTTTGATTTACGAAAACCACCATATTTGCTGAAGAATACATTCCCTGTAAAAAACAATAGTCACAATTATATAAACAATTTAATATAGGCGTAATGTAGAAAAAATTTTTGAAGCCACCATCTTGAATAATATCTGTCCCTTTATAAATAAAAGGTGGTTTTTTGACTGCCAGAATCATTTTCATTGATTTTTTTTGTGTTTGAAAGTCTTGGCCAGGTCTATTAAACATGGATTTATAATCTGGAATTTTAATTATCGTCGATTTAGGAAAACGATCTAGACACTGTTGAGCTAATAAATAATTTTCTGCGCCCGACTCTACATAGATATGAGAAAAATTAGGTAGAAAGAGATTGTTTGATTTGGTCAAAAATTCTATTCCTTTCCTGTTTTGATCTTGGATTCATAGTAAAAAAGGATTCTAATTTATTTATTTCTTTTCCTAATTTTTTAAATTTTTCTGCACGCGAGATCAATTGTAAAGATTGTGTTTCAGTGAATTGCAATTTGATTGAGCCTTGATTTAGAAATTTTATTTCTGCCGCTGTCAAAATATAACGGTCAGAAAGGTCTATATTAATATGAGATTTAACAATCAATTGAATTACATCTAACTTTCCAAGGATTAAACTTTCAACATCCAAAAACTTCCAATTAGTCACGTCCATATGATCAGAGACCACTTTTAAAAATAAAAGTCGATGGGATGGAACATATTTAGACATAGTATCAAATATTACGCTGGCTTCCATATCTACAAGGCCGGGATATCGATTTCCATTTTTGGTAACCCCATTCTTTACTGTCGTAAGTTGAATTTCATTTAGTCCATTATTTATTAATATATCTGGGAAATAGGAACGACCTGTTTTTTCATCTATAATTTTATTCACACGATATAACGATCCAATAGCTGTTCTATTGGCATTTCCACCAGCTATACCCAGATTGATCAAAACTGTATTTTCCCAATCAAGATCCATATTTTTTAATGATTGAAGTCTATCTTGACACTTTTTTTTACCCACACCCGTAATGAATAGGAAAGTGTTATCTTTTTTGTATAAGTGAGATTTTGAATCTTTTTGAAGTTTCAGCCTTGTGATTAGTGGACGTGCTTCAGCTTTTAAGGCTGTTAGAAATAAAAATTGCAACGGAGTAAAAAAATCAGATCAGCAAAATTAACCAAAGGAAAAATGTTTAGATATAGCCTGATGTACCTTCCATATGCATTTTAATCCTTGTGGAAATTCTACATAATCACCGGGACCAATGGATACTATTTCACCGCTATCCGTCGTAACGTCCACATGTCCTTCCAAGATATAACAAGACTCTTTTTCGATATACTCCCATGGGAATTCAGATTTATCGCAGGACCATGTAGACCAATTTCGAATCCCTTTGGCCTGGATTTCTTCTTCGCTAATTTGTTTAATAATAATTTCAGACATTAGCATACTCCTTCAACAAAACTCTCATTTTACCTACCATTTCTATACTATGAGTTCGGGCATTAGTTTTCAAATCTACTAATTTGCAGTTTGGAAGCAATTCAACCATTTTTAATGTATTCTCATATCCATGCATTACATCTTTAGAACCGGTAAATATAAATACTTTTTGATGAATGTTGCTCAATTTCTCCCAAATTTTATAAGATGAAAAATTTAGTGCAGATCGGCGTAAACGTCCGATGTTAGCTTTATCTAGAGAATCCGAATATTTTTCATACTGTTTTGGATCTGAATTCATATCTAGATATTTCTTCTTCATATACCATTTCACTGCTGGTTTTAAAATAGGATATAAAAAAAGTGGTGTAAGGCGCGTGATCATAAGCCAATACCATGGTGCATTGAATTCTGCGTTGGGTCCAATCAGAATGGCAATTATTGGATCTGCTTTCTTTTTACTCATGGCATCAAGGATGACAGTTGCACCCAATGAACTTCCAAAAAAAATGTATGGCTTACCTGTCAAATTATTGTTGGATAAAACTGATGGCAGGTCATTTACCAAAGTATTAATTTTTAATGGTTGTTCTGTTAAATGAATTGCTGAACTTTTTTCTCGAGTTTCCACATAATAGACTTCAAAATCTTTTGTCATTTCTCTCAACACAATTTCCCAACTGTAAATAAGTGAGGCCCATCCTGCGAGAAAAATAACTGGTGGGTATTGAGATGGCAATCTTGGAGTAAAGTGAACTTGTAATAATTCAACTCCAATATCTCCAGGAACATACTCATGAGTATAAGTAGTTCCGACAGCACAAAATCGTGAATAATCCATTAGTCAATCTTCAAATAAAACGCCTATTAAAATTCTATTTTGGTCCGGCGGAAATTTTTTAAGTAGAAAATATACAATTATTTATTGAGCGTCTAGTCACCTTTAGGAATGATAGAAATATTTAAATCTACCAGTTGTTCATCAGAAACTGAACTAGGAGCTTCATCCATTAGTGATGCAGCAGAGGTCGTTTTGGGAAACGCGATGACGTCACGGATATTGTTTGTGCCTGCCAACAACATTACCAAACGATCAAAACCAAATGCAATTCCACCATGAGGTGGTGTACCATATTTCAGAGCTTCAATTAAAAAGCCGAATCTCTCAGTGACTTCAGCTTCGCCCATACCTAATAATTCAAATATTTTTTCCTGAAATTCCGGTTTATGATTCCGGATAGAACCACCGGCAATTTCATAGCCATTGATGGTGAGGTCATATCCACGTGATTTTATTTCTCCCGGATCTTTCTCTATGCTTTCTATATTATCTGCAGATGGAGCTGTGAATGGATGATGCCGTGCAATATAACGATTTGTATCTTTATCAAATTCAAACATGGGGAAATCCGTTACCCAGACTGGTTTAAATTCACCTGTATCGATCAAACCTTCAAACTTACCGATCTCAACCCGTAATGCACCCAACGCACTTTGTGTTAATTCTTTTTCATCACCGATTAAGAAAATTATGTCCCCTTCGTTTATACTTGTTAAACCTATCAATTCTTTTTGTAGGTCTTTATTGAAAAATTTTGAGATACCGCCAGTAAGTAACCCACCTTCAGCTTTCATCCAGGCTAATCCTTTGGCCTTGTATTTTTTCACGAAGTCAGTTAATTCATCAATATTTTTCCGAGAATACTTTGCCCCTCCTGGAACAACTAGTCCTTTTACACTTTCTACAGATTTGAATGTATTAAAATCTGATCTATCTGTTAACGGTTTTAAATTAATAAGACACATATCAAAACGAAGATCCGGTTTATCTGAACCATATTTATCCATTGCCTCATTCCAGTTCAGACGTGGAAATGATTTTGGTAAATCTATACCTACCACTTCTTTAAATACGCTGCAGATCAAGCTTTCCATTTGATTGTAGATCATTTCTTCATCAACAAAAGACATTTCAATATCAATCTGTGTGAATTCAGGTTGGCGGTCAGCGCGGAGATCTTCATCTCTAAAACATTTCACAATTTGGAAATAGCGATCATAACCAGAGATCATTAGAATCTGTTTATAAATTTGAGGAGATTGGGGTAAGGCATAAAATTGACCGTGGTGGATTCGGCTCGGCACAAGATAATCCCTTGCTCCTTCCGGTGTAGATTTCATAAGGACTGGAGTTTCAACTTCCAAAAAATTTTGAGCTGATAAATAATTACGAACTACTTGATAAGTCTTATGCCGAATCTTCAAATTATACTGGAGTTCATCGGTGCGAAGTTCCAAATAACGGAATTTCAGGCGCAGATCTTCCTCTGCACTATTTCGATTACTGATGACAAAAGGTAAAGGCGCTGCTTCATTAAGTATATCCATTTCAGATATAATCACTTCGATCTCACCGGTGTCCATATCCGGATTGATGGCCTTTTCATCTCTATTTTGCACTTTTCCAATAACAGAAATAACATCTTCCATAGAAAGTTTTTTCACCACATCAAAATCACCGCTATAATCTTCTGAATTGAATACGATTTGTGTTTTTCCATAACGATCTCTCAAATCTACAAAAACTACCTGTCCATGGAGACGAATCGTATTAACCCAGCCGTTTAGAATAATAGATTTATCAACACTATTGGAATTCAATTCACCACAAGTATGTGTTCGTTTATTCATAAATATTTACTTGGAATTTATAAACAAAAAAACTCCGCTGAAGCGGAGTTTCTTATATGAAGTTTCTTATTAAAAGAATCCTATTGACTTGAAACTTTAAGCCTGTTCACTGCTCTTAAAAGAGAATTTTCAGCTCGAATCAAATCTTTTTCATCCTTTAAAGAAATGCGATCCTTGGCTCTCGTCATAGATTTTTCTGCACGGTTGGTGTCAATTTCACTGGACTTCTCAATTGTTTCGACCAATAACTCTACTTTTTCACCTGTGATTTCAACAAAGCCACCACTTGTGGCATAGAAGTCATCCTTTCCTCCCTCACTCACTTTGATCTCGCCAATACCCAATCCAATCACTGCTTTACAGTGACCAGACATGACACCAAAAGATCCATCCATTCCAGGACAGCGTAAGTAGGATACATCACTTCTCTCCAGCATCTTAGTCGGTGTAACAATTTCTAAGTTAATTGTACTCATAAATTATTTAAGCTGCTTCTTTTTTTGCTTTTTCAAATGCTTCATCAATAGAGCCCACATATGCAAATGCATTTTCAGTAACATTATCTGCTTCACCGCTCAAGATAGCTTCAAAACCAGAAATGGTATCTTCCAGTTGAACATAACGTCCGGGTGTACCAGTAAACTGTTCTGCCACAAAGAAAGGTTGTGAAAAGAATTTTTGAATTTTACGAGCACGGGAAACAGTCTGTTTATCTTCATCAGACAACTCATCCATTCCCAAAATTGCAATAATATCTTGAAGGTCTTTATATTTCTGGAGTACACCTTGTACTTCGCGAGCTATGCTATAGTGGTGGTTACCAATGATACGAGGATCCAAGATTCTAGATGTAGATGCCAATGGATCAACCGCAGGATAAATCCCCAGTTCAGCAATTTTACGTTCAAGAACAGATGTTGCATCAAGATGAGCAAATGCTGTTGCCGGCGCCGGATCAGTCAAGTCATCCGCAGGGACATAAACAGCCTGAACAGATGTGATAGAACCTTTTTTTGTGGATGTAATCCGTTCCTGCAGATCTCCCATCTCAGTAGATAAGGTTGGCTGATATCCAACAGCAGAAGGCATACGGCCCAACAATGCAGATACCTCAGAACCAGCCTGAGTAAATCGGAAAATATTATCAATAAAGAGTAAAACATCTTTGCCTTCATCATCTCGGAAATATTCTGCCATAGCTAATCCACTTAGAGCAACACGGAGACGAGCGCCAGGAGGTTCATTCATCTGACCAAAAACCATGGTAGTCTTATCTATAACACCAGATTCCGTCATTTCATTGTAGAGGTCATTACCTTCTCGAGTCCTTTCACCAACACCGGCAAATACGGAATATCCACCATGTTCAGTTGCAATGTTTCGAATCAATTCTTGAATCAAAACTGTTTTACCCACGCCTGCACCACCAAATAATCCAGTTTTACCGCCTTTAGTGTAAGGTTCCATAAGATCGACCACTTTAATCCCTGTTACAAGCATTTCTGTGGATGTTGCTAAATCTTCATGTTTTGGTGCAAGACGATGAATTGGATTTCTTTTTTCAGTACTTATTTCTCCTTTACCATCAATTGCATTTCCTAAAACGTCAAAGAGCCGACCAAGTGTTTCTGGCCCAACTGGTACAGAAATAGGGATACCTGTATCTATTACAGGCACACCACGTGTTAGGCCGTCAGTTGAGTCCATGGCAACAGTGCGAATCATGCTGTCACCTAAATGCTGTGCGACTTCCAGCACCAATGTGCCTTCGTCACCACGATCAACTTCTAAAGCATTCATTATTTCTGGGAGTTTGCCGTCTTTAAAAACAACGTCTACTACTGCACCCATAATTTGAGAAATTTTACCTGTCATTTTGGACATATTGGTTTTCCCTTATCCTTTTAGCGATTCAGCTCCACCTACGATCTCCAGCATTTCTGTGGTAATCGCCGCTTGGCGGGCCTTATTGAATTCTAATTTTAAATCTTTAATCATATCTTGCGAGTTACTAGTGGCATTTTCCATAGCTACCATTCTAGCTGCCTGCTCACTGGCATAGGATTCCAGTAAATATTTCCACATTTGGACATTCAAGTGTCTTGGTATCAAAGATTTCACGATCTCACCCTTGGATGGCTCGTAAAGTCGATCCACCGAAACACCTTCATCAGCTTCATAATCCAACGGGAGGAGTTTCTCTGTGAGCACTATTTGAGTCGCCACATTAACAAACTCATTATACACTACGCGGATCTCATCTACATGGCCCTTTAAGAAATGATGGAGAATTCCATTAGCAATCTTGATTGCATAATTAAAATCGAGCCCACCCCAGAAGTCCACATGGGCTTCAACAATCTTGTACCTACGAGCTATGAAAAAGTCTCGGGCCTTTTTTCCAGCGCAAAAGAGATCAACATTTTCTTTACCAAATTCATTGATTTCACTCTGAGCTCTCCGTAATACGGAACTATTGAATGAACCGGCTAACCCCTTATCCGAGGTGACTATAAGGAATGCTACTCGATTAACTTTACGCACTTCCAATAATGGTAGTAATTCTCGATCTACATCAGGCAGGAGGTTTTGAATGATTTCCGCCAACCTGTTGGAATAGGGTCGTG
>Ga0209034_10000891_pt1 | contig 14826 bp, 10 predicted proteins | sample MarorgKNORR_S2LV_2_FD_188219 | JGI IMG/M metagenome (GOLD analysis project Ga0209034, IMG submission 188219) | Marine microbial communities from the Southern Atlantic Ocean, analyzing organic carbon cycling - 250m_A/KNORR_S2/LV (SPAdes) (version 2) | ecosystem: Environmental > Aquatic > Marine...
CCGGGTGGTGGCCATTCGGACACCGGGCATGTCACTGGCTGATGCCGACGCTCCATTTCTCGGATCGGAGGGTCGGGCACCAGACCACTGTCCTGACCGCCGCGACCGGAACATCGCGGCCACTCTGCGCGGCCTGCGTTACGGCTGGAGGATCCTCGGCGCCACCAGCCTGCCCGAGCTTGACGACGCCGTTGCCGAAATAGCGACATGGCGAGACGGGCTCCCCTCGCTCGAAGAGTCCTCCGACGACCAATTGTTGGATGCCGCAACCGGCATGTTGGCGATGATCAGCCGGATCTTCGCCGTCCACCTAGCCATCACCGGGGGAACGGGTATCGGTTTGAACGTTCTTCGCCAGGTGACAGGACACCAGGGAACCGCCCGACGGCGATCGCGTGCTCCGGACCCCATGTCCCTACTAGGCGGGCTGGGCGCAGTCGATTCGGCTGATCCGGCTGTCGACCTTTGGGACCTCGGGCGACTGGTCCGTTCCGACAACGGACTCGGGACGCACTTCGACGCCGGCCTAACCGATCTAAATACACGGCTGCGGGCCGACGCCGCTGCGTCCAACTTCGTGGCGGCCTTCGACCGGTTCTTGGATCGACACGGCGCCCGGGGCCCAAACGAGTGGGAGATGGGATGTGAGGTCTGGGGAACCGCGCCGGAACTGCCGCTAGCCCTCGTCGACCGCATGCGACACGCCGACGAAGACCACTCGCCAGAAATCCGAGGTGGGCGGCGGACCGCAGAACGCGAGGTAGCCGTGGCCGAGGCCCGACGTCAGGTCCGGTTCCACGAACGGTGGCTGTTCGACCGGGCACTGCGGTGCACCATGTTGCGAACAAGGGGGCGGGAACGCTGCAAGACGATCCTGGTCGAGGCCATCCACGAGGGCCGGTTGCGCCTTCGAGAGTTGGGCCGGAGGATTACCGAACGTCATCCCGGGGCGTTGCCGGATGACTTGTGGTACGTGACGTTGGACGAGGTCGACGACTACCGCCGAAGACCAGAACCCTTTGCAGCCCTGGTCTCCGAACGCCGAGCCATCCGAAACCGGCTACTCAACCTCGAGCCCCCGTTCGCTTTTAGCGACGAGTTGCCCGACGTCGGGACCTGGGAGCGACGTAACCGGCCGAACACCTCGAGCGGAATCCCGGTGGGAACCGTTCTGCAGGGCATCGGCGGCTCACCGGGGCGGGTCAGAGGACGAGCCCGAATCGTGGTTGACCCATCTAATCCTGGCGATCTGGGGTCCGGCGACGTGTTGGTGGCGCCCCTCACCGACCCGGCCTGGACGCCGCTGTTCGTACCCGTGGAGGCTGTGGTGGTCGACGTTGGCGGCCAGATGAGCCACGCCGTGATCGTGTCGCGTGAGCTAGGTCTGCCGTGTGTCGTGGCTGCCACTGGGGCGACAGCCAGTCTCCCCGATGGGGCCCTGGTCGAGGTCGACGGCTCAGCCGGCACTGTCACCGTGCTGGAGGTGCCCGCTCCGGTCAACCGCTAAGCGGTGACGGCTCGCCGTCGGGGTCAACCGTTGGCGGCTTGGAATGACCCCATGAAGTCGACCAGGGTCCGGACGCTGTCCACGGGGAGCGCGTTGTAGGCGCTGGCCCGGATACCACCCACGCTGCGGTGGCCCTTCAGGTTGACCATGCCGGCCTCGGCGGCCTCGGCCACGAAGCGCTTCTCCAGGTCCTCGTCGGGCAGACGGAACACGATGTTCATATACGAGCGGCTGGCCTCGTCGACCGGGCAGGTGTACCAGCCCCCGCTGCCGTCGATGGCCCCGTACAGGATCGACGCCCGCTCGGTAGCCCGCCGCTCGAACTCGCCCAGGCCGCCTTCAGCCTGCATCCACTTCAGGACTTTGCCCATGACGTAGATGGCAAACATGGGGGGCGTGTTGGCCATCGAGTCGTTGGACTCGTGCGTCGAGTAGTCGAGGTAGGAGGCGAGGCGGCGACCGTGGCTGGCCAGGCGGTCCTTCCGGACCACTACGACAGCCATGCCGGCCGGGCCGAGGTTTTTCTGGGCGCCGCCGTACACCAGGTCGTGGGCGTCCCAGTCGATAGCCCGACTCAGGAAATCGGAGCTCATGTCGGACACTAGGGGTACGCCAACCGACGGGAGCTTGGGAAAACGGATCCCGCCGATGGTTTCGTTGCTGGTCACGTGCAAGAAGCGGGCGTCGTCCCGCACCTCGATCTCGTCGGTGGCCGGCATACGCGAGAAGCCCCCGTCGGCACCCGACCAGGCTTCGTACACCGGAGCCACCAACTCGGCGTCGCCGAGGGCCTTACTAGCCCACGTCCCGGTATTGACGTAACCGGCGGTGTCGCCGTCGGCCAGCAGGTTGAGCGGGACCTGGGCGAACTGGAGCGACGCCCCGCCCTGCAGGAACAGGATGGCGAAGTCCTCGGGCACGGAGGCCAGTGACCGGAAATCAGCCAAGGCCTGCATGTGCACGGTGTCGTAGGCGGGGGTCCGGTGGCTGGCCTCGATGATCGACATGCCGGTGCCGTCAAAGTCGAGAAGTTCGTCCCGGACCTCCTCGAGGGCTGACACCGGAAGGGTGCAGGGGCCCGCGCAGAAGTTGTGGACACGGGTGGACGTGGTCATGGGGAGGTCTCCCTTGGTCGAGCCCGGGCCGGCCGCAGCGGACACCGGGGTCGTCGCTGGACCGTGTCAGCCTACCGGAGTGCCCTCCGGGCGGGTTGAGGGCGGTCCGTCCCCTGACCCGGCGTTAGGCCCGGTCAGTCTGCCGTGAACTGCAGGCGGCGCAGGTCGGGTTCGACGACGGCCGCCGTCCGGGCTGCTGAGGCAGCCAACACCGCCGGGTCCACGTGGTCAGGGTTGTCGATACCGATGGGCACGATCTCATAGGCGTTAGTTCGGTCCACCCAGGTGGGCACGTAGCCGGCGTCGACGACCTGCGGCCCGCCCGCGACGTCGGCGACCGCGAACCAGGCGATTATGCCGTCTTGGGTATGCGGGGGACAGGACCGGCACGGGTTGTTGTCGTCACCTGGCTGGTTGGTCAAGAAGTTCCCTAGCCCCAGTGCCGCAGCCTTGCCGTCCTGGCGGATCACTGGCTGAACCACGTGGGCGTGGTGGCCCAGCACCAGGTCTACGTCGGATGCCCTCAGGAGGCGGTCAGCTACCTCGAGTTGGCGGGCTGTCGGGTCGGTCCGGTACTCCTCACCCCAGTGCACGCTGACCACCACGAACTCGGCACCGGCGTCCACAGCGGCGGCCGCGTTAGCCGCCACTAGGTCAACGTCGAGGTGGCCGACCAGCCACGGGGGGTCAGTGGGCAGGTCCCGCCCGTTCAGCAGATCGGTTACCGAGAGGTGGGCCACCCGGATTCCGCCGGGATTGAACCAGGCCGGGCCGGCGGCCTCGGCATGGTCGGCCATTCCGGCGGTGGCCAGCCCGACCCGTCGAAGGTGGTGCAGGGTGGACTCCACGGTGGACGGGCCGGAGTCCAGGGCGTGGTTGGAGGCCAGGGAGCAGCCGTCGTACCCGGCTCCTGCGATGGCGTCGGCCAGCGAAGATGGGACTCGGAAGGTCCCCCGGAAGCTCAGGTCGTCGTCGCCCATCGAGAGCGGGCTCTCCAGGTGACACAGGGCTAGGTCGGCACCGGCCAGGATGGGCCGGACCCGCCGGAACATCTCCGAGAAGTCCCAACCGTCGTCCACGTTGGCGTCGGCCCGTTCGGCTACCGCCCCGTGGCTGATGATGTCGCCCGTCGCGACCAACGTGAACGTCCGGACGGGTTCGGTCGTGGTGGGGGCTGGTTGGGTCGAAACCGTGGTGGGCGCCTCAGCGTCAGGTGTCGCGTCCTCCGGGGCCGTTGGGCCGTTTGTCCGTGCTGCTTCGGGCGTTACCGCTTCCTGGTTTGGCGGGCTGTCGCCGATGACGTCGACGACCAGGACGACCAGGACGCTGACTACTACGAGGAGCTGCAGGACCCACGCGGCACGCCGTTCCGACCGGAAGAGGGGGTGCAGGGGCTTACTCACGCCACATCACCGAGGATGGGGATGCCGGGCCGGACTGACTGGTCGGTCACGCCGCTTGAACGCACTACCTGGCCGCCGACCAAGACGTGGTGGATGCCGGTCGACTCCAGCCATGTCTTGGCGATGGTGGCCCGGTCCGTGATGGTGCTCGGGTCGAACACAGTCACGTCGGCCACCGCCCCAGCCTGTAGCCGACCCCGGCGGGCCATGGCCGGGCTGTGGGACTCCAGCAGCTGGGCCGGGAGGATGGTCATCTTGGCCAGAGCCTCGGCCAGTCCCAGGACACCGCGGTCGCGTACGTAGGTGCCCAGCACCCTGCTAAAGCAGCCTGCCGCACGGGGGTGGTTGTTGTGGTGGCTGTGGAGGATGGCGTCCGAGCCGACCATCACCCACGGGGTGGCCAGCGCCGTGTCGATGTCGTCGTCGGACATGGCGAAGGCGGCGGTGAGCTTGTTGTCGTCGTGAGCCCGACGCCAACCGGCCTCGTCTAGCCGGTTGGTCTCGCCAGCCACCTGCAGATCCTCGTACGAGATGTCGTACTTCTCCTGGAAGTCGTTGAACCGAGTGCTCCTGGCGTAGGTGGCCCAGTAGGTGTAGGGGTAGGTGCAGGCGGTGAGGGCCAGGCCCTCGGCTCGACCAGCCTCCATCTGAGCGATGGCCTCGGCCATCCTCCCGGTTCCTCCGGTGGAGTTGATGTGCTCCACGTGGACCGCGCAGCCGGTGCGGCGGGCCACGGAGACCGCCTCGGCTACCGCCTGTTCCTGTGTGCCGGGCTCCAGGTCCTCGGAGTACCGCAGGTGCAGGCACAGTGGCACGCCGTACCGGGCGGCCAGGTCGCCGTGGCGGAGCATCTCGTCGAGGGTGACCCCGATGTTGTACTCGGGTTGTTCATGGATACCCAGGGCTCCGGCCCGCAGGTCCACGTCGGCCAGGCGGACCAGCTCGGTGATCTGCGTGTCGCTGGCGTAGTCGATGCCGATCCCGAGGTTTATGCGGTGGGTCGACTGGTCGGTCGCTCCGCCGTAGTTGACCGGGGGCCGATGCTCGGCGGTTTGGACAAGGAACCTGTCCATGGGGTTGTCGATGCCGTGCATGCACAGGTTGGTGGTAACCCCGTCGGCCACCTTGTGCCACTCGCCGTAGCCGGTGGGCGGGTAGGACAGGATGTCGATGAAGCCCGGGGCCACGACGAGGCCGCGGGCGTCCAGCGTGGTCCTACCCGTCAGGGGATCGAGGCTGATCCGGGTGACGGTGTCGCCGTCGATTCCCAGGTGGCCGACGGCGTCGAAACCTGACTCGGGGTCAATGATCCGACCACCGGACACCACTACATCGTGGACTTGGTCGGCGGTAGTCGGTGGGGCGTCGTCGAGGGACGGGAGAATTTCGGGGGTGGTGGTTGTAGGGACGGTGGTGGACCGGGGGACGGCCGGAACGGTGGCCGCCGTGCCGGCCTTGGTGGAGGGCTGGCCGGGCAAGCGGCGTAGGAAGGCCAACGTCGCGGCGCCGAAACCCAGGCCGATCACGAAGCGGCGACGGGACACGGCATCGGGCCGGAGGTCGTCGTCCGGTCCAGCTGGGACGGTGGCTTCGTCGTCGGGTGGCGCGTCGTCCTCGCCCTCCGTGCCGGTCGGAGAAGGGGCCCCGGTCGGGTCCTCGGAATCCCCGGTTGGCTCGTCCATCGCAGCGGACGCTAGTGGTGGCACCGGGTCCGGGGGCGCCGACCCGACCCGGACGCCGGACGAGGGCTGGCTACCGTGGAATGGTGACCATGGGCCTGCCCAGACGAGTCGTGGCCCTGGCCGGATTCGGCGTGCTGCTGGCTGTCGGAGCTGTCCTGTCCACTTTGGGGACCGACGGACCCACTACGTGGGTTGATGGCCGAACCCCGTCCCGGGTGGAGGCCCGGCTGGTGGTAGATGCCGCGCCGGTGAGGACCATCGACCCGTACCGGGGTTTGGGGACCTGGGTCGACGCCTACGACTTCGACCCGGCCTACGTTCCGGGGGCCATCACCGTCCGGCCGGTGGACGTGGCTGACATGGCCGACCACGGGGTGGGGACCCTGTACCTCCAGTCCTCGCGGTCTGATTCCCGGGCCACCAGCCTGGTGTCCGACCCTTGGCTGCTGGCCGGGTTCCTGCTGGCCGCTGACCGGGCCGACGTGGATGTCGTGGCCTGGTACCTCCCCAAGTGGCGGGACGACGATGAGGACCTGGACCGCCTGCTGGCAGTCGACCGATTTTCTGTACTGGGGCGTCGGTTCGCCGGCTTGGCCGTGGATATCGAGTGGAACAGAGACGACCTGGGGGCCATCGAGCGCTCGGACCGCCTGGTGGACCTCACCGACCGGTTACGCCGCACCGTCGGTGGAGATCCGTTAGCCGCCATCGTGATGCCGCCGATCATCACCGATCAGATCAACTTGGCCTTCTGGCCCGGGTTCCCATGGGACGAGCTGGCCGACCGGTACGACGTCTGGATGACCATGGGCTACTGGTCGTTCCGGACCGAGGAGCACGCCGATCCAGCCTTCTACACGGCGGAGAACATCCGACGGGTACGAGCCAACCTCGACCAGCCTGAAGCGGTGGTCCACGGCATCGGGGGGGTCGGGTCAGCCGACGGGACCGCCCTCGTCGATCCGGGTGAACCGCTGGCCACCATCGACGACCTGGGGCCGTTCGTGGCTGCCCTGTCGGACGTGGGGGCAGTGGGCGGCTCTATCTACGACTGGGCTACCACCGGCACCCAAGCCCGCCGCCTACTAGCCGACCTCATGGCCGACTTCCCGGAGGCTTCTGCGGGTCGCTGAGAGACAGCAGGCGCCGGCAGGGCCCGTCCAAGGGTCCGTGGTCGTCGGTGACCGTCCGGGCCGTCTGCTACGGCGGCCGACCGGTCAGATGCCCGCGATTGCAGGGATCGGGAGGCCCCATTGGTCCGCGCGCGCGGGACCCCTACCATGGAGGGTGTTCCTCGGCGCCGTCTTGGCGCCTGGGCGGACCGGGGGGTGACCACGATGACCGAGCGGCGCGGCGCGACCTCAACCACGGCATTTGGTGTGGGCCGGCGCGAGAACCACGACGCCTCAGCGTTCTACGCCCGGTTCACCGCGCCTGAACTGTCCGACGATGACACGGTGGTGCGGGCCCCCGACCTAGGCGACGGCTGCCTCAACGGCGACGCCCGCGACATGCACCAATTGCCGGACCGCTCGGTGGCTCTCGTGGTGACCTCGCCGCCGTACTTCGTGGGCAAGGACTACGAGGTCGAGATGGAACGAGACGGGGTCCCCACGTCGTACCTCGAGTACCTGGCCATGCTCACCGACGTGTTCGCCGAGTGTGTCCGGGTGCTGGAGCCCGGGGGCCGCATCGCCGTGAACGTGGCCAACCTGGGACGCAAGCCTTACCGCAGCCTCTCGGCCGACGTCATCCACATCCTTCAGGACCAGCTGGGTCTCCTGCTGCGCGGTGAGGTGGTGTGGCAGAAGGCTGAGGGGGCGACCGGCTCGGTGGCCTGGGGTTCGTTCCGACGGGCCGCCAACCCAGTTCTACGCGATATGACCGAACGGGTCGTCATCGCCAGCAAGGGCCGGTTCGACCGGGCCCGCCCAACCGCCCAGCGCCAACGAGAGCACCTTCCCTCAGAGAGCACCATCACGACTGACGAGTTCATGGAGGCCACCCTGGACGTGTGGCGCATCGACGCTGAGCAGGCCAGCCGGGTCGGCCACCCGGCGCCCTTCCCGGTAGAACTGCCCCGCCGCCTGATCGACCTTTACACCTACCGGGACGACCTGGTCCTGGACCCGTTCCTGGGTTCCGGAAGCACCCTGGTGGCCGCGCTCCGGGCCGGACGCCGAGGCGTTGGCTTTGACCTCGACTCCGAGTACGTGACCTTGGCCAAGCAGCGCCTAGACGACGAGCGCCGTCGCCTTGAAGAAGTTCGGCCCGAGGCGTGGCGACGTCGCGACTTGGCTGGCACGGCGGCCCCCCAAGGGGGCCTGTTCGATGTGGTTGACGCCCCGACAGGTGATGGGCCACAGGCCACCGACCATGTACTGGATCGGGCCACGGCGGCCGGTAAGAAGGTGGCCGACATCGCCGAGGCGCTCCTGATGGAGGCAGGTTTCGAGGTCGTCAGGACTGGGGTGGTTCGGCGGGACCTCGGCCTGAAGTTTCCGTTCTTGGTTACCGACCGGGCGGTGGGCCGCCAGTGGTACATCGACGTAGCCGGGGCGTTCACCAACGCCCGACCCGGGATGCGGCGGGCCGACATCCTGTGGCGCACCTTGGGGCGAGCCCATGTGTTGGCCAACGGTCACCATGACGATCCGGCAGGCCGTCCCCGGCTGCTCCTGCTGACCCCGCGACTGCCCAGGACTGGGAGCGAGGGCGACCGGGCGCTACGGGCCGGCGGCGGCCATGGTTTCTTCGACGCCCTGGAGTTGTTTGACGAGGGGGCACTGTCCCGGCTCCGCCACTACGCCGAGACGTCTCCGGATCGCCCGCTAGCCGGGTTCTGGACCGAGGACGAGGTCGAGGCTCGGTTCGCCTGATCAGGCTTCCGACCGACGCCGGGTTTCGGTCCGGCGGGGCGGTCAACCGATAGGGGCCGGCTCGAACACCACTTCGAACAGTACCGGCCACCGCTTACCGGTAAGGAGAAACCGTCCGGCCTCCGGATCGTGGGCGATGCCGTTAAGCACGTCGTCGGAACCGAAGCCCGACCGGTTAGCCACCAGGTCCGAGGCGTCAACCACTGCGGTGACCCGTCCCGAGGCCACCTCGACGGCCACGATCCGGTCGGTTCGCCAGACGTTGGCCCACACGGTTCCGTCCACGCACTCCAGCTCGTTCAACCGGTCCACCGGCCGACCGTCGAGGGTCACCTCCAACTGCGACAATCGCTGGAAGCTGTCGGGATTCCGCAGGGTGAGGGTGGCAGACCCGTCGGATTGAACCAGCGTGTCTCCGTCGAGGCGGCACAGCCCCCAGCCCTGCCCGCCGTAGGTCCGGGTGTCCACCACAGTCAGGTCCCCAAGGTCCCAGACGACGGCCCGGCCAGCCTTCCAGGTGAGCTGCAGGGCTCGTCCATCACCGAGGGCGGTAAACCCCTCACCAAACCAGGTGGGGTCCAGCGGGGCGCTTCGCAGGACCCGCCCGGTGGACCGGTCCACCTCACGGATGCCAGACCGGCCGTAGAGGCCGGTGGTCTCGAAGAGCCGACCATCTACCAGCTCCAGCCCCTGGGTGAACGACTCAGGGTCGTGGGGGTGGGTGGCCACCACCCGGGGGACCAACCGACGGACGGTCTCGGGCCCGTCGGCTGGCGTTGGTTCACCGGAACCACAGGCCACCAGCACAACGATCAGCAGGATGGCGAGGGCCCTGGCAGGGCTTCGGCGGAGGTCCGTCCCGGTCATCGACGTCGGCTGCTCGTCTCGTCGCCAGGTCAGGCGGGCGACGAGACTGCCGCCCATGGTCACCCGACCCGCTCCCAAGAATCGTAGGGCGTGGCAGCGGTGACCGGATCGCCGGTCGCCAGCCGGGTGGTCAGTGAAGGCGTCGCAACGGCCTACCTGGACTGGGGCGGCGATGGACCACCGCTGATTCTCCTGCACCCCAACGGCTTCTGCGCCGGCCTCTACGACCCGTTGGCCCGTCGCCTCGTCGACCGCTGTCGCGTGGTGGGCGTAGACCTGCGGGGGCACGGAGCCAGCGACGACCTGACAGCGGTCGACAAACTCGGCAACGACCTGGCAGCCCGAGACGTCCTGGCCGTAGCCGACCACCTGGAGTTCGACCGGTTCTCGGTGCTGGGGGTGTCGTTCGGCGGAGCAGTAGGAATCGAGGCGGCAGCCGCCGCCCCCGACCGAATCGCCGCCCTGCTGCTTTGCGAGGCAATCGCCATTGACCCCGACAGCGCCCGGCCTCATCCCTTCGGCGATGGCGATGGCGATGGCGATGGCGACCATCCACTGGCTGTCGGCGCCCGCCGACGCCGCGACGTATGGGACGACCGGGAGGAGGTGCTTGCCTCCTACGGTTCTCGCCCCCCGCTGGACGCACTAGACCCTGAGGCGCTGGCCGGGTACGTGCGCTGGGGGTTTCGCGACCGCGACGACGGGAAGGTTGAGTTGGCCTGCCGCCCGGAAACCGAGGCCAACATCTTCGGCCGGACCCGGAGCCATGGCCCTCTCGAGGCCTTCGAGGCACTCCGACGCGTCACCTGCCCGGTGGCCGTCATGGCCGGAGCCCGGACCGACCTGGACCCGGGATGGTTCGTCGACCAGGCGGCGGCGGTCGGAGTAGACCTACAGGTCCTGGACGGAGGGCACTTCGTCCTGTTCGAAGACACGGCACAGGCCGTCGACCTGGTTGACCGGAACCTCCGGACCCTCGGAATCCTCCTGTGACCCCACCCCACGACCCACTGACGAGACGAGGTACGCCGTGAGCGAACGTTCCCTGCACCCGGTAGACGTAGCCAACCGGGTCATCGACTCCGGTCAGGCCGAGGCCCCGCACAACCGGGTCACCCACCAGCTCTCGGTGGTCGACGACGACGTAGCCGTGGTCGAGTCGTTCTCCCACTGCTGGGCTCTGCGCACCGAAGAGGGATTGGCCTGCTTCGACGCCGGCGGGGTCAGGCACGGAGCGGAGGTGGTGGACGAGCTACGGCGGTGGAGCGACCAGCCGGTCACCCACCTCGTCTACACCCACGGCCACCTCGATCACGTCGGCGGCAGCGGCGCCTTCGTAGCCGACGCCGAGGCCCGGGGTTACGCCCGCCCGTGGTTCCTGGCCCACGAAGCTGTTCCAGACCGCTTCGAGCGTTACCGGACCACCAACGGATGGAACCTGGTTATCAACCGTCGCCAGTTCGGAGGGATCCGCAACCGGCAGGGCCTGGGGATCGGCGACAACGGCCCCGCCTTCCTGCCCGACAACGTCGTCGAACCGGACGAACTCTTCCGGGACCAGATGTCATTTACCATCGGGGACCGGACCATCGAGCTGCGGCATGCCCGGGGCGAGACCGACGACCACGCCTGGGGTTGGGAAGCCGAACGACGGACTGTCTACAGCGGAGACTTCACCTCCTGGGTGTTCCCCAACGCCGGGAACCCACAGAAGGTGCAGCGCTATCCGATCGAGTGGGCGGCCGCCATGCGCGACATGCTGGCTGCCGGCGCCGAGCGGGTTTATCCGGCCCACGGCCTACCCATCGTGGGTCGGAACCGGGTGGAGCAGGTTCTGGGTGATATCGCCGAGGCGCTCGAACACCTGGCCGGTCGCACCCTCGAGCTGATGAACGAGGGCGCCACCATCGACGAGATCATCCACGAAGTCCGGGTCCCCGACCACCTGCAAGACCGGCCGTGGCTGGCTCCCCAGTACGACGAACCCGAGTTCGTGGTCCGCAACGTGTACCGCCAGTTCGGAGGCTGGTGGGACGGCAACGCAGCGAACCTGAAGCCGGCCCGCGAGGCGTCCCTGGCCACCGAGCTGGCATCGCTGGCCGGGTCGGTAGAGGTGCTGGCCGAGCGTGCGGTAGCCCTCGCCGAGTCGGGAGACCTGAGGTTGGCCTGTCACCTGGTGGAGATGGCGGTGGCTGCCGAACCGACACACGAGGGAGCCCACCGGGCCCGAGCCGACGTCTACTGGCGTCGACGGGCCGCCGAACGATCCCTCATGTCGAAAGGGATCTACGCCGCGGCGGCCCGCGAATCGGAGGCCGCCCTCGGTGGGGAGGCGGTCGGTGATCCCCTGGGCGGTTCGATCCGGGACGCCCTGGGCTAGTCGGTAGCGGGTCCGACCCCGTCCATCCCGAGGTACAGCATTCCGCCGATTGGGCGACACGGCGCCGCGATGTCTTCGGCCAGAAGGCTGGCGGTAGCCAGGCCGGGTAGCGGGTCGAGCGCCCCGATGGCCGACGACAAGTGGGCGGCGGCCCGGATACCGACCGACCCCTCCAGTAGAGAAGTGACCACCACATCCAGACCGGCGTCGCGGACCCGGGCGGCTACCTCGGCAGATGCCGACGGGCCGCCGAGGGCCGACGGCTTGAGGACGACTACGTCGGCGGCGCCCATGGACACAGCTCGGGCCACCTCCTTGGGACTACCGGCCGACTCGTCCACGGCGATGGAGACAGGGGAAGTGAGACGGAGCGCGGCTAGGGCCTCCAGGCCGGCCACCGGCTCCTCCACGAACTCTGGGTCGTAGACGGCCAGGCGTTCCAGACCCCTTTGGGCTTCGGAGGCTGACCAGGCGCCGTTGGCGTCCAGGCGGATCCGGACGTCAGTTCCGACACGTTCCCGGACGGCGGCCACCCGGTCGAGGTCAGCATCGATCCCACCCACGCCTACCTTGACCTTGATCGTGACATGGCCTGAGGCTGCCGCCTCGGCGGCCGAGGCGGCCACATCGTCTGGAGTGGCTCCCGTGGCCAGAGCGGCCACGGCGAGGCGGTCGGGACTATCGGGAGCCAGCAGACGGTGGACCGACGTCCCGGCGACCCGTGCCGCGAGGTCCAGGAGCGCCGAGTCCACGGCAGCCCGGGCGGTGGGCGACCCGTCGGGGAGGCCTTCGCTGCTGTCGTCCGAAGCCCAGCGGTGGAGGGCGGCCTCGGCGTCGTCCACCGTGTCCGGGGTGAACCCGGCCAGCGGGGCGGCCTCCCCGAGGCCGGTGTGACCGTCCTCGTCCTCGAGAGCCAGGAGCACCGTCCAGCGGTCGCCGACCGGGCCGTGGGCGGTGGGGATCGGGGAGCGGTAGCGGAGCAGCCGGCGTTCGATCCGGACCGTACAGATCTTCATCAGCGGCCTTCCCGCTCCTCGTCCAGTTGGGACAGGAACTCCCGGATGGCGTCAGTCGTCCTATCCGGGTTTTCGAGGTGGGTGGCGTGGCCCGCCCCAGGGATCACGGCGATGGCTGAACGGGTCAGCCCGGCGGCCATCCGCATGGCCACGGCCCGGTAGCGCGGGTCTTCCTCGCCGACGACCAGGAGAACGGGCACCCGGAGGCCAGCCAGGTCATGCCAGTAGGACGGTTGTCGCCCGGCTCCGGCACCGCGCAGGCTGCCGGCTAGGCCGTCGGGATGGTTGTCTAGGCGCTGGGCCCGACTGGCGGCCAAAGCGTCAGGACCGAGGCGTTTCTGGGAGGCGAAGATCGGACTGGACATCCAGTGGTCCACGAACCACTCAAGGCCTCGTTCCAGGAGATCGTCGGCCAGCTCGTCGTCAGACCGGGCCCGAGCCGACCGTTCGGCAGCATCCGACAGGCCTGCCGAAGATCCGATCAGGGTCAGAGAGGCCACGTACCCTGGGTGACGGACGGCCAGCCCCACGGCCAGCCGTCCACCCATGGAATAGCCGACCACGTCGGCCGGCCGGAGCCGGTGGCTGTCGAGTAGGGGTGCCAAGGCGTCCACCGTGTGCTCGAACCCGAAAAGCTGTGGGTCGTCGGGAACACCGGTCCGTCCGTGGCCCGGGAGGTCCACGGCGGCCACCTGGCGGAGGTCGGTCAGGCGGTGGCCCAGCGGCCAGATGGTCGCCGCCCCCCCGGTGAAGCCGTGAAGCAACAGCAGAGGAGGGCCGTCACCGTCCATCTCGACGTGAAGACCGGAGGAACCGTCGGTGGCCACGTCAGGTCCTGTGGTCGGCGAGGGCCTGGTCCACGGCGGTGGCCGCCGCCCGGTGGAGGCCCACGTTGGTTGAAGCGTCGACGACGATGTGCACCAGGTGCAGGCCCCTGCTCCCGACGGTTGCCGAAAGGACCTGGTCGAGGCTGACACGATCAGTGGGACGGTGGAGGTTGCCGCCTGCCAGGGCTGCTGCGTGCCCGAGGTCCAGGCCGTGCGGGGTGTGGAACAGGCGGTGGTGGTCAATGTGAGATTCGTCAGCGATGGGAAGGAACCGGAAGATTCCGCCGCCGTCGTTGTCGACCAGCACCACGGTTAGGTCCAGGCCGAGGCGTCCGACGGCCGTTAGCCCTCCGACGTCATGGAGAAGGGCCAGGTCCCCAGTGAACAGAACGGTGGGCGCCGAGGATCCGGCAGCCACGCCGAGGGCGGTCGACACCTGACCGTCGATCCCGCTGGCCCCCCGGTTGGCCAGGATCCGTAGCGGCCGGTCACCGACGGGCATGAAGGCGTCCAGATCCCGCAGGGGCATCGAGTTGGCGACCACCAGATTCGCCCCGGCGGGCAAGGTCCGGTCCAGCGCGGCCGCCACGGCAGGTTCGTCGAACGGAGCCCTGTCCACCAGATCGGCCACTACTGCTGCAGCCCGCGTGTCGGCATCAACCCACGCCGCCGTCCACGGACCGGACCGATCAGCAGATGACAGGTGGGTGGTCAGCAGGGCGGCCAGTCGCCCCGGTTCGACGGCAACCCGATCAGTAACCCGGAGAGCGGTGTCGGGGAACCGATCGAGGTGGTCGACAGCCACCACCCGGTCGGCGCCCACTCGGTCCAGCCACAGCCGGTAGCCCTTGCTGGTCGGCATGGCGCCCAACTGGACCACCACGTCGGGGCGGTGCCGGTCGGACCACGAGGAACGCAGCAAATGGTCGCCAGTGGCCAGGATTGGGGCCTCGGCGGTGTGGTGGCCCCGCCGGAGGCCGGAGGCTGGGTCGGCCAGAATCGGCCACCCGGTCCGGCGGGCCATCTCAGCCAAAGCGCCGACTCCGGTGGCGTCAAGGTCCAGGGCTCCGGCCACCATCAGCCCCCGTTCGGCCTCCAGGAGGCCGGGGAGTGGGCCAGGGTCGGAGGACGCCGCCTCGGGGGGCAGTGG
>Ga0209034_10000894_pt1 | contig 14820 bp, 18 predicted proteins | sample MarorgKNORR_S2LV_2_FD_188219 | JGI IMG/M metagenome (GOLD analysis project Ga0209034, IMG submission 188219) | Marine microbial communities from the Southern Atlantic Ocean, analyzing organic carbon cycling - 250m_A/KNORR_S2/LV (SPAdes) (version 2) | ecosystem: Environmental > Aquatic > Marine...
ATTTACGCTCCGATTTCAGGAGAGATAATTGCCTCCAACATGGAGCTTGAGGATGCTCCTGAGAGAATCAACGAGGACCCTTACGGTGATGGTTGGATTCTCAGGATGACTATAGCAGACAACGCTAATCTCGAGGCTCTGCTCGATGCTGCAGCATATACTGCCCTGATTGGAGAATGACAATGACTGGGTCCCTTCCGCTGTACATCTACGTCGATGGATCGTGTGAGGAGAACAGGGATGTCACCGCCGCCACTCCCGCAGGATGGGGTTTCTGCGTCATCTCAGGGGACAATGGGATCGGACGAGGGGGAGGAGAGGTCGTTTTCGAAAGAAGCGGTGTGGTTGTCACCGACGAAGATGCAGAGAGTTATCTCGGAGCTGAAGTCGGCTCAAACAACACAGCAGAGTTGAGCGCCGTTGCACAAGCCATGAGGTGGCTCCTAGCCGAGGGCGGAAGCCAGGCCGTTGTCATCCGTGGGGACTCTCAGTACGCCCTCAACATAGCCTCTGCAGTCTGGAGGGCGAAGGCGAACCGCGGCCTAGCGCTGTCTGCTCAGGCCTTGTGGAACGAAGTCGCATCCCTGCGCTCCCTGACACCTGAGCACGTCCGGGCGCACCGTGGGCATCGGTGGAACGAGCGCGCCGACCATCTCGCATTCAGAGCCATGCAAGGTGAGGATGCGCTGCCTCTACAGTTCTGGAAGCCGGGGCGCCGTTGATTACTCCTTATCCGCCAGTGGCCCGATGCTCAACATCACATAGACGGCCTGGAGTATCATCAGGAGGCCCAAGAGCATCAAAATCAGGCCTGCTGGGTCCGGCATAAGCTCCTGCATCGGATTGCCGGACACCCATGCTAGAGCAATTGTAGCGGCACCAGCAACGAGGATCTTCCTAGACGAGCCAGGAGGGTCTTCCCACAGATCCAGCCACGGAACCAGTCCCTTCCGCTTGAAGGTCATACGATACCAAGCCACGTAGAGCAGGACCATTCCCGTCAGTCCGATTACTCCTAATGTGAACGATTCCGAGTCCCAAGGGCCGGCTGGTGCGAAGTCGATAAACAGTGTATCGAGCATCATCAAGGCACCCAAGGTCGCATGGAGCCGCCATTCGGGCGCCACTTGCTCGGCCATGATGTCACGGGGCGGGTTCCCGGCTTGAAATCGCCGTAGCGATGGTGTCTTCAAGGCCGCCTCGCAGGCGCTGGTGAGGCACATGGGGTACGCAGTCGAGTTCAGCGACGTGCAGGATGCTGCAGAGAGAGTCGCTGGTACCGTCAAGAGAACTGTCGTGGTGTCCTCGGAAGAACTCAACGATATCGCAGGCAGAGAGGTCCTACTGAAGTGCGAAAACCTGCAGCACGTTGGTGCCTTCAAGTTTCGCGGTGCGACCAACGCGGTGAGTATGCTCGATGAAGATGCAGAGATGGGAGTATGCACGCACAGTAGCGGCAACCACGCTCAGGCGCTTGCGCTCGCAGCGAAGCAGCGAGGCATCCCCGCCTACATCGTGATGCCGAATACCGCTCCCAAGGTCAAGGTGGCCGGCGTACAGAGCCATGACGCCGAGATAACCTTCTGCGAGCCTACACTGGAAGCTAGGGAGGCGACGGCTGCGAGCGTAATCGAGCGAACCGGTGCGACGCTGGTTCACCCATACGACAACCCGAACGTCATCGCAGGCCAAGGCACGGCTGCGATGGAACTCTTCGAACAGGCGGGCCCCATGGACGCGGTGATTGCTCCTGTAGGTGGTGGCGGGTTGATGTCGGGTACTTGCATAACCACGCGGGCCCTGTTCCCCGAGACTAGGCTGTTCGGAGCCGAGCCGGAAGGAGCTGATGATGCGGCTCGCTCACTGGCCGCAGACGAATACATCCCTCAGACTGGTCCTGACACCATCTGCGACGGACTGCTGACCAGTTTGGGACAATTGACTTGGCCCATATTGAGGGACCATCTCGAGGGCATCATCACAGTCAGCGACGAGGAGGTAATCGAGGCAATGCGGCTTCTGCTCAAACACCTCGGTATGGTGGTCGAACCGAGCGGTGCGGCCTCACTCGCTGCGGTGCTGAGGCCTGAGTTCAGGGATCTGGAAGGTATCAGCAGAGTGGGGCTCATTCTTTCAGGAGGAAATGTCGACCCCGGATCGGTCTCCTTCTAGAGCGGTTGCTGAGACGGAAGATGGAGCACGGGCCGGGATTTGCACCCGGGTCCATGGATCTGCAGTCCATTGCATAGCTGCTCTGCCACCCGTGCAGCGACTCTCGACCCCCGAGGTCCCCTTGAAGACTCTTTGGAGAGTGGCGATGTCGCTATCAGAAGACTTGGCGCATATGTTCATCTCCGGTCAGCCACCCGCCAGCGGCATGCCTGAGATTTCCTCGCGCTACGACGGGCTTGGTGTGGGCTTCGCACCCTATCTGCAGCCCCCGGGACCAGAAGTAGTCCGCTGGACGGTGGGTGAGCCGGGCTTCGATGCACCAACTGAGGTCATCGAAGCGACGATCAAAGGACTCGAAGATGGTAACACAAAGTACACCCGCGGAGCCGGTTCGATGGAGTTGTGCCAAGCTGTTTCCGACTACCTAGCACGCCATCACGGAATAGATGTAGGCATGGATGATGTGGTCATCACGCCCGGTGCCAAGCAGGCGCTGCTGTACTCGTTCATGATAGCAACCATGCCAGGCGACGAAGCCATCCTGTTGGCTCCATCGTGGGCCTCCTACGAGCCTATGCTTAGCCTGATAGGAGCGGTCCCCGTGAACGTCCCAGTGAGGAAGGACAATTTCCACCCCGACATCGATGCCATCGCGGCAGCGGTCACCGAAAGAACTCGGATGATACTAATCAACTCGCCATGCAACCCAACGGGAGCCGTGTTCACGCCCGATGAGATGCAAGCGATAGTCGACATTGCCATCGAGCACGATCTCTGGATAGTCTCAGACGAAATTTACGCCAGATTGGTCTGGACGGACTATCCACATACCTCTCCCTCCACCCTCTCCGGTGGTAAGGAGCGTACACTAATCGTCAACGGCTGGTCGAAGTCCTGGGCGATGACAGGGATGAGACTGGGCTTCCTCGCGGGACCCCCGGATGCGATGAGGGCGGCAGTGAAGACTCAGGCCAACTCAGCTTCGCACGTCCCTACTTTCATGATGCACGCAGCTGCGGTGGCGCTTGACTGCGACGACTCTGTTGAGGAGTTCAACCGAGAGTATCTGAAACGACGCGATATCATGATTGGTGGACTCGAAGAAATGTCTGGTCTGAGGGTAATCGAGCCAGAAGGAGCATTCTACGTGTTCGTTGATGTCACCGGCACCGGGATGAGTGATATCGAGTTCGCCGACGGAGCCCTAGAGGCCGGAGTACAGTTGATTCCAACTTCACTCATCACCGGCGGCGAGGGTTTTGTCAGAATATCATACGCCACCGACGAGGAGGCAATTCACGAGGGATTGAGGCGCTTGCGGGCATGGCTTGTGGATTAGTCACCTTGAAATCGACAAAACGATGCAGAGGATGTATGAGCGGTTCAGCGCGCGGCGGGCACATCCTGCTGGACTACACTGGTTACGCCTCACCGGCAGACAACGACGGCGAGTGGATGTTGCAGTTGCTGCGTGACAGCGTCCGGAGAGCGGGGATCAAAGAGGTCCACTCTCATGTCGCGCAATTCAATGGCGCAGACAGCCCCCCCGGCTTCGCGGCTGTTGTGCTGATTGACGAGAGTCATGTCAGCGCACACTGCTATTCGGATAGTGGCCTGCTGGCTATTGATATCTTCACTTGCGGGAGCAACGACCCCGGTCCTCTGGCCGACGACATCCATAGAGTACTGCAGAGTGCTGTGCCAGAATTGGTCCTCTCCGGTCGCAAACATGTAGACAGGTTCTGAGGTGAGGGCGTGTCGGTACGTGACTTCATCGAGGAGAATTACCGCCACTTTAACGCTGGGGCACTCGCACAATGCGCAGAATCTCTGCGTGGATTCCTAGACAATGATGGGAGGCTGATGGTCACTCTGGCCGGTGCGATGTCTACCGCTGAGATTGGCAGGAGTTTGGCTCCGGCTATTCGCGCTCAGAGGGTGCATGCCATCTGCTGCACCGGCGCCAATCTGGAAGAGGAACTGTTCAATCTGGTCGCACACTCTAGTTACGAGGAGATAGGGGACTGGCGCGAGCTTACAGCGAGTGACGAGGTCGCGTTACGGGAACGCGGGATGAATCGGGTGACCGATGTTGCGATTCCGGAAGAGGATGCGATTCGCGCTATTGAGGAACCATTGATGTCGCTGTGGGAGGACGCCGAGGCTGCGGACGACCGCAGGTTCCCACATGAGTACTTGTATGACCTGTTGCTCCACGGAGAATTGGAGTTCGATGCGGAGCCAGAGAGTTCCTGGCTGGTGGCAGCAGCAGATGCGAATCTCCCCATCTTCACACCCGGATGGGAGGACTCGACGCTTGGCAACATACTTGCTGCTCGCGTCCTCGACTGCTCGCTCAAGGGCCCTGATATTGTCAAGGGAGGCCTGCACGCTACGCAAGCGCTTGCAGACTGGTATCGCGAGGACGATTCACCAACCGGTCTGCTTCAAGTCGGCGGTGGCATCGCCGGCGATTTTGCGATCTCGGTTGTGCCGATGCTGCGTCAAGATGCCAAGGTCGATGTCCCGCTATGGTCATGGTTCGCGCAAATCTCGGAGTCGCGCCCGTCCTACGGGGGCTATTCGGGCGCATCACCTAACGAGAAGATAAGTTGGGAAAAACTCGGCGCTGAGACTCCTAAGTTCGTCATTGAGTCAGATGCTACCATTGTTCTGCCGCTGTTGCTGGCAGCCCTAGAATAAGTCTGTGAAATCGCTGCATTGCTCGGCTATCCTAAGCAGTTGGTTGTACTTAGAGGTGCGATCGCTCCTCGCCGGCGCTCCGGTTTTGATTTGCTTGGCGTCAGTGCCTACGGCAAAGTCTGCGATGATATCGTCGGAGGTCTCCCCGGAGCGGTGGCTGATGACGGTGGCGAAGCCGGAGGTTCGGGCCATCTCCATGACTCGCAGAGTCTCGGTGACCGTGCCAATCTGATTGAGTTTGATGAGGATGGCATTGCTCGCGCCATCGGCTATTCCTCGAGCGAAGCGCGTGGGGTTGGTCACGTAGAGGTCGTCGCCGACAATCTGCACCCGACCTCCCTCACGGGCCGTGAATTCGACCCAAGAACTCCAATCATCCTCGCCAAATGCGTCCTCTAGGGAGACTATCGGATAGTTGTCGAGCCACGAAGAGTAGAGTGTTCCCAACTCAGAGCCGGACATCACCTTGCCGTCGATGTGGTAGCCATCGTCACGATGGAACTCCTCTGCGGCGCAGTCGAGAGCAATAGAAATCTGCTCACCGGGCTTGTACCCGGCTCGCTCTATCGCTCCAAGCACGTGACGCAGTCCGTCCTCGTTGCGTGGGAGGTTAGGTGCGAAACCGCCCTCATCGCCCACACCGCTGAGAAGGCCTTCCTCTTTGAGCACCGACTTCAGCGCGTGGTAAGTCTCCACTCCAGCGCGAAGAGCCCTAGGAAAACTATCGAAGCCGTGAGGTACGATCATGAACTCCTGAACATCGACATTTGAGGATGCATGGACACCACCGTTGAGGATGTTCATCTGCGGCACCGGCAGGCTACTGCGATCTCTGCCAGAGATGTGTGCCCACAGTGGGCCGTCTGCCGCTGCCCTCAAACACGCCATTGAGGCACCAAGGATCGCGTTGGCACCTAGGCGGCCCTTGTTCGCTGTCCCGTCGAGTGCAATGAGTGTGGCATCAATGGCTTCCTGATCATTCACATCCATGCCTATCAGGGCGTTGCGAATCTCACCGTTGACGTGGGCGACGGCTGCATCGACACCTCTGCCGGACCACTGAGCACCTCCGTCGCGCAGTTCAACAGCCTCGTAACTGCCAGTACTGGCACCGGAGGGGACCGCTGCACGGCCTCGCAATACCCCGTCCACGCAGCAGTCAACTTCGACAGTCGGGTTGCCGCGAGAATCCAGAATAACCCGGGCGGAGAGGTCGCTGACAGCGCCACTCATTGAAGCGGCGACCTGCCATCCCCCTCTCAAGGTTGCGTAGGGCAAAGATTCAGGCGTTGAGCCAACTCAGCCAGCGAGCGACCTTTCCTTGGACCTCAGGAACTTCCATCTCGGAGCGACAGCAGCGTTCCCAGCAAAGTTGCTCCTCTGTGGGTGAGATTGAGAACAGCTCGGCGCGGAACAGGACCCCATCGTGCTCCTGGCACTTGTCGCGGTTGTCGTCGACGAAGCAATGTAACAGGTGTTTGGGGAAATGCTGCATCTTACCAGCAGACGGGCAACAGAGCATGACGCTCCTCTCGAGGAAGAGAAGTGAGTCGCCAGTGCCCTGATCGACCTCGTGTCCGAGTACCTTGGAGCCGGTCAAGAGAGATGCGACATCGACATTGTACCACTCGGTGTGGGAGGGGGGGATGTCCAATCCAGAAACATCGTCGAGATACTCCTGAATACGGAGGTGCGCGACTGTCTCCTCCGCCGACATCGGACGCGAATTGTCGCCGTCCCTAATGAATACGACTTTCTTTCGTGGTTTTTCTCATGTACATAATCCGGAAACAACGAATGACCAGAATTCACACATCAGGTAGCGAACATACAAATATAGGTCCAATTTCGGCGCAACCCATGGCCATCGTTGATAGTTTGGATAGAGCGATTCTGACAGTTTTGAGGGATTCGGGAAGGGCGCCTTTCGTAGACATCGCCAAGCAGGTCGGAGTGACCGAGAGGACTGTTCGAACCCGCATGCGACGCATGGAGGAGGGTGGTGTAGTCCGCGGCTACACAATCCGCGAGGCTGGAATCGGACTGACTGCTTTGGTCCGTCTCAAGGTCGGCCCGGGTACAGAAATCGGGACCCTTGCCGGAGAATTCGCTGCATGGCCTGGTATCGAGTGTGTGTACGAAATCAGTGGAGATGCGGATCTGGTCGCCGTCGTCCACGTCGACGACACCGTCGCGCTACGGAGCCTGCTTGAGGAGATGTGGCACGCCGCGCCCGGTGAAATCAGCACAACCCAAACCGAACTCGTTCTAGAGCAGTACTAGTCAGTACTTCCACTTGACCGAGCAACCAATGCTGGTGGTACGCGAGACGGCGACGCCGCGACCGGCGGTGAGGTCGTCCATCGCATCGGATAAGTCGGAAGAAGTCGCATGTGAGGGGTCTCTTGGGGAGTCATCCAGTCTCCCGCGGTAGACGACGGAACCAGATGAGTCGATGAGGTAGAACTCTGGTGTCCTCTCCGCTCCGTACGCGCGCGCGGTATCTTGGCTGACATCATGCAGGTAGGAGTAGCTCATCCCCCTGCTTGCCCTCTTGACCATGTTATCCCACGAGTCTGACTCGTAGTTGACCGGGTCGTTTGAGTTAATCCCTGCGAAGCCGAGGCCTTCGGAGCGTGCGCGCTCCGCCATTGCCTCGATGCGCGGTTCAGATCCCACCACATACGGGCAGTGATTGCAGGTGAAAACGACGATGGCTCCGTTATGGGACATCACGTCGGTCAGCGACATCGAATCGCCACCCACGGCTGTATTGGCATTCGGCAGGTGAAAATCGGGAGCGGCGCCCCCCGGTTCTATTCCCAGAGGCTCCGGCATGAGGCGCGGGGGTGGCGGTCGGCAGTTCAACCCTATGTAGTCGGACCGGGTTTCGGTGGACCGGTTCCGTCCTTGCACTCCTCAAGTCTGCGACGTGCCAGACGGTGCTCGGGATCGGCATCGAGTACTCGCCTCCATGCCGCTGCTGCCTTCTTGGGGTCACTGCCCTCGTGCAGAATCGTCGCGATGCGAAGTCGTGCATCGATGTGGTGCTCATCGTGCTCGGCGGCGTTCTCAAAATCATGCGTGGCGTCCTCGATGCGCCCGAAGTCGAGATACAGAAGTCCTCGCTGGTACCATGCGTCGGAGTGCGTCGGATCGATTTGCAAAGCGGTATTCAGAGGCTTCTCCGCCTGCTCGGGTCGCCCTCTGGCAATCAAGCAGGTTCCGAGATGAACCAGTGCCATTGTGTGCTCGGGTTTGTGTTCAATCAGCCTACGCAACTCGGCTTCGGCCTCATCCCAATCACCGTGGTTCATGAGTATCTCAGAGCGGCGAAGGCGAGCCAAGACCAACTTGGGGTGGTTGCTGACCAAGTGATCGGCATCGTCGAGCGCGGTCACGAGGTCTCCCTTCATGAGTGCGGCCGAGCATCTGTTGAGTCGCGCCCGAACGTGCTCCGGCTCGTTGTCTAGGACCTTAGTGAACAGTGACTGGGCCTCTGTGAGGCGGTTCTGACGAGCTGCTATCATACCGCGGATGAAAGGTATCGTCATGTGGTCGTTCAATTGGGTCGCCGCCTCAGCCACCAGAGTGTCAGCCTGCTCGAGACGGCCCATGTCCAAGCAGAGTTGCGCCTCTTCGAGCGCTATCGATGGATGTTCCGGGATTAACCGGCGGGCTCTGGTCAAAGCGACTTCCGACTCTTTTGGCGCGCCCTGATAACGTAGCGCTCTGGCACGACCCAGCCAAGCGAGACCTGACTCGCGGTCGCGGTCAATTGCCCCGTCAAAGGCGACCAGTGCATCAAGCAGAACGAGTTGGTCGTGCTGCCCAGTGTTGTCCCTATGTTCCTCAGTCGTCACCAGATGAAGGCGTCCGTCCATCACATGCAAAGAAGCGTGCTCCCATGCCTCTGGAGGTGATTCGTTCAGGACCTTTCGCGACCATTCGGTGGCTCCGGCTCGCAGAAGGACAAGACTCAGACGGGCTCTGGCCTCGGCATCCTCGGGATTGGTCTCGAGTCTTTCCTCCAAGACGGCTCTCGCGGCATCCAACCGGTCGTCGTTTTCGAATATCTCAGACTCCAGCAGGACTCCGTACTCACCCAGCACGGTCGCCCGGCGAATGCTCTGCAGCGCCTCTTTGGTCCTATCTGTATCCGCCGAGAGGAGTTTCGCGTGTAACAACCAGGCCTCACCGTTGTCTGGATTTACCTCCAAGGCTCTCTCCACAGATTCCAGAGCGACGGCGATCTCGCCGAGCATGAGTAATTTGGCTGCACGTTCGAGCCAACCTGAGGAGGTCTCCGGCTCGGTTGCACGGGGGTCAACGTCCTTGTTGACCTCTCTCGCTCTTTCAACTATCTCTGACAGTTCCGTAGTCACGAGAGAGGGGTCGAACTCGACTCCCAGCGCTTCCAGTCTGCGATGATTACGGGTCACACGCTCTTCGTCCGACCCAGTTAGCAACAGCGCCTGCTCCTTGAGCACGGCGATGTCATCTGGGTCGATTGCAAGTAGTCTCTCAAGGCTGCGATCTAGCTTTTCTACATCGCCCTCCTCCCTCTGAATAGTGGCGAGGGCCCTGAGCGCCTCGGCATCCTCGGCACTGAGGCTATGAGCGCAGCGGTAGAAGTCCGAGGCACGGATGGTTCGGTCGATACCGTGGAAGAGTTCGCCTAGCCTCCTGTGCTCATCGCCGCTGAGTTCCAAGTCCTCGGCCTGCATCTCGGCTTCGTTGAGGATTGCATCGAGGCGCACGACCAACGGCAGCAGACCCGGTATGACCTTCTTCTCGCCTTCATCTGAGATGAGTCCTGGGTAATAGTGGAGAATTGTCTTGGCTGCATGTGTGGCGATGGCGACGGACTCACTGGAGCTGACATTGACGTCCTGCTCGAACAGCAATGTCTCAGCCGACTCGAGTGATTTGTGGGCATCGAGCAGTCCGTGCACCTCGGGCGTCTCACTGAGAACCGTGTCGACACCCCTAGACAATAGGTCGAGGCGTTGAGAGGTGTCTGAGAGGTCGCCCTGTAAGGATCCCATCTTGTCGCGCATCCGCTCCCTCTGTCTCAGCACAGCCTGATGCCTGAGCCACAGAGTCAACAGCGCCAAACCTAGCAGGGCATACAAAGCCAGTATGCCCAAAGTAGACTCTTCCATCGTCCCCAGCGGACCTGTACGACTTTTGATGGCTTCTGCGGTTGACGAGGCTCACGCCGGCATTGTTGGCGGGACTATGTCCCGCCGAAGAGGATTCGCTAATTGCTTGCGAATCAGAGGTCTTCAGTCGAGTAGGCCTGAACGCCGGACTTCCGGGTTACCTTGCCAACTGATGTGCCTAGCACGTTCTCGATACCTGCGCCAGAAGCGTAGTCGAATATCTTGCCTGTCACCTTGCCGGCGAAGACAAGCCCCTGGGGGTTAGACGATCCTGCTAGAGTTTCTTGGAGCTTGCTCGCCCCTATCGGATCCGAGCCCGAGCCGTCCTCGTTGACTATCACTGCCTGATTCTGCTTCAGTCCATCTAGCATTCCTGCCCAGGCCTTGACTTCGTCGGGGGTCTCTAGGGCCTCCGAGCCTCGACCAACTGATCTGTCATCTTCCTTGTTCATCTGGGACTGGATACGGGCGACTATCTTGCCGGCCGTCTCCTTCTGGCTGAGTGACTTCGTTACGACCTTCATTTCGAGATGTTCTACCTCTCGGCTCTGTGGCGCGAAAGCGACATGCGTCAGTGCATTGCCGAGAACACCACTGATTTCCATCAGCAGCAGCTTGCCACCGCGGTCCCCGTCGAGGAACGCAGTAACCGTCTTCTTCGACTTAGCGAGTTCCAACAACTCTGGCTTGATGCCGGAGCCCATGGTGGCGATTGCGTTCTTGATGTCGAACTTCAGCAGGTTAAGAACATCGTTGCGTCCTTCGACGATGATAATCGCCTCGGACTTGGTCACATTCGGACCCGCGGTCATTCCCTTGTATTCAACTTCCTTTTCCAGATTCAGTACCGAGCGAACCTCATCCAGGATGTTCCTCGATTCGTCCGCGCCGGCGTTCACGATGCTGAGCAGGAGTTCCTTGGCCCTGTCTATCACGGTGTCCCTCTTTACAGAGACGATATTCTCAATTCTCAAGACCTTGATCGAGGCCTTGCACGGTCCGATTCTGTCGATCGTCTCGAGTGCAGCGCCAATCACGGCTGTACTGACTTCGTCGATGGACGTAGAGAGTTGTATCTCGCCCTTCACTTTGCCTTTGTGCTGGTGTAAAACGACGTCTACGTGGCCGATGCGACCAGTCCGCTGGAGTTTCCTGAGTTGCATCTCGTTGCCGAGGAGGCCTTCGGTCTGTCCGAAAATCGCCCCTATGACGTCCTTACGCGCAACGGTGCCGTCAGTGCGGATAGTTGCGTGAATCACATATTTTCCTTCATTTGTCATTGTCTTTTCTCCTTTAGTTTAGGCTCTCGGCCCCACTTTTGGGGCCTCGCTCCCGGTTTTCGCCAGTCGGCGGTTCGGTGTGGATGGGCGCCAAGCGCCCGCGAGTGTGGCAGAGTACCTGCAATTCGTCCGACCTACATGCCCTTCATGAACGCTACTGTTGGTGGGAGAACTGATTATCGGTTGAATGATGATTGAAAGAGCCATTAAGAGAGACGGTGTGAATAGTTGCACATGGAGCCGGGACTGACTGACTGCAGGGCGGTGTTCCACGGTGCTACGATACTCGCCCTTCGCGATGGTCAGTTGTCGAACGGAGAGAAGCGCCTCCTAGTGAAACTGGCTCATGCATTCAAACTGGAGGAGGTTGAGCCGAAGCGCGTCTACGATGCTGTCGTGAACGGCGAAAGCCTCGGGCCCGGGCGTGAAATCGGGGGGCAGGAAATGCGCTTGGTCTACGAGCAGATTCTGGAAGCCGTTCTCATCCACACCGACCGCTCCGACGACGAGCTCACCATCCTAGCCTACCTGCGTCGTGCCTTCGATATCAGCGACTCCGAACACAGGGCAATCACAAGGAGTCTCGACCGTCAGTTAGAGGAGATAATCCATAGGAACGTGCTGCAGGACTTCAGAATGCGTTTGGACGACACCATGGAGAGAATTGGGGGGATCTTCGACGGAATCCGGAGCCAAATCTGAGGATGGACATGTCTCAACACGATTCGCTCGACGATTTCCTCGCCTCCCAACCGCCGGAGGTCCATCAATCGGACAGGCGGCTCGCCAGAGTGGTGCGTGAGGCCTACCCGATTGGTGTGCCGGCCCTGATCATGAAATCAAGCACTGACCGACTGGGGGAGTCGGCCGGCTACGCCTTCCACCTCGGGACACCGGATGAGATGCTGCGGCAACTCGCCTCTTGGTTGCTGACCGGGGCTGGGGAAGAACAGGGAGCTCTGCTGAGGTTGGTTAGCGGGCTCTGGACCCGTCACGGGCGCGAGGATGTCGCACTAGCTGCCATACTACTGGCCAACCTAGACCATTCGAGGCTCGGGAGCGACCCCTGGCAAGTACTGGCCTCGTCAACCAGAGGTGTCGAGCCGGCGGAGGCCTTGCTACTGAGCATCGAGGAGCTTCTGCGGGCTGGTCGTGGGATGCCGAGCGATGCAACGCTCCTGCAATGGTGTGAAGGGCGTGCTGTGGATGCTCACATGGCTCTGCTTGTGAGTTACGCCGGCTCAGTCAGAGGCAATGAGCCGAGTGCTTTTCTGAGGAGTGCTCTGACTTCTTTGGAGGTTCCTGTTGGAGATTCGCTGCTAGGCCGGGTAAAGCAGAGGTTGCTCTCGCCTGAAGCGCAGGACTGATGGCTCAGGTCGCTCGCCGCCAGCCATGAGTAACCGCCTCCTGCCCTCTGATGACCCGGTAGCTGAGCAGGTTCTGGAGTGGACCATCAAACGTGATGCACACGACATCACCCAACTGATGAGATGGATGGAGACCACCGACGTGAGGCGCGACCGGCAGATTCTCCTCAACCGCGCGCTTGATTTGATGGACGAGATACAGCACGCGCTGCGTCGGCTGGACGAGTTGCGGTGATGATATGCGCTCCCTGTTGCTAGCTGGCGGTCGCTCGTCGCGCATGGGTCGAGACAAGGCACTCATCGAAGTTGGCGGCGAGCCATGCATAGCCCGCGTCGCGATGGCTCTGGCCGAGGCAGGGCGCGAGCCAATCAGAATCGCGGTGGCTGAACCGGAAGATATTGAGCGCTATGGCTCGGTGCTAGACCCTACCATCCAAGTCGAGTGGGTTCTTGACGCAGAACCGCACGCAGGGCCGATTGAGGCCCTACTCGAGGCGTTTGAGGACCCATTATGCGAATCCGATACCCTGCAGTTGGCCCCTGTGGACGTGCCTTGGATTAGCTCAGAGGTGTTCGCAGGGCTTGAGGCAACGCTGGAAGAGGGTGATGCCCTCGCGATGCCAAGCGACGGTCTATGGGCTCACCCGCTGCTGGCGCTGGTTCGCCCGGACAGGGTGGTAAACGCTCTGCGAGGGAATGATCGTAGACCACTGCACATCCAGTTCGCAGAGATGCCCCACTCGCTGATGCTGGAGGAGCCGTTGGTCCTGCGCAACGTCAACACGCCAGAGGACCTAGAGTGATATCCGGCCCGAGCAGAGTTGGTCGAGGATCTCAGGGTAGAGTATGTGCTCGATCTTCTTGACTCGTTCCTGCAGGGCCGCCTCATCGTCATCGGGCAGTACCTCGACCTGTCTCTGTGCGAGGACCGGGCCAGAGTCCACGCCCTCGTCGACCAGATGCACCGAACACCCGGTCACGCTTACCCCGGCAGCGAGAACATCCCGGTGCGCGTGGGCGCCTGGGAAGTTGGGCAGCAGAGAGGGGTGGATATTGATCAACCGGCCCTTCCAACGTGAGACGAACCACGGCGTGAGGATGCGCATATAGCCGCTCAATACAACGAGTTCGACATCCGCAGCAACGAGTTCGGCGTGTACCAAATGCTCGTGCGCGAGGCGCCTTTCGGACCTGTCAATCTCCATAGGAAGTGGTACGCCGACGCTCTTCACGCCGGCATTACGAGCATGTTCCAAGCCCTCTGCATCGGTGCTGTCCGCGAGAGCGAGCACGGTGGAGTGGGAGCGTGGAGTCTGCTGGTATCTGAGGAGCGCGGCGAGGCCGGAGCCGCCGCCGGAGACCAGCACCGCGAGTCTGACTGGGTCTTCGATGGTGCCTGCTCGGGGAAGCAGGAACTCAGAACCCATGTCGAGGGAGAGGCCGGACTCGGTTTGATGTTTGGGCCCTGATATGTTCGTGGAGAGTTTCGAAGGTGCCCTGCACCGGACCTTATACATCGAATTGCACGGCCGGATGTAGGAGGTAGCACATGGAGCGACTGGAGACGGTGGACGAGATCGTCGAGCGCTACTGCGTGGCCAGTAGTCCGGGTAAGAGCAGGTTGTACGTCGGCCTCGGTTCACTGTTCCTCGTGTTCGCCGTTATCGGCATCTGGATTCCTGGCTGGCCCACCGTGTCCTGGGCCGTCCCTGCCGCGTTTCTGTTCTCTATGTCCAGCGAGAGGATGTTTCGCCTGACGCTGACCAACCGCTACTTCGGCTCAGCGATGTTCGACTACTACGCTACAGGCAAAACCATCCCCAAGCACGCCAAGTACACCACCGTCGGGCTCATCGCGCTCATGGCATCGGTCTCGTCCTACTTCGTCTGGTTGGTCTCGACAAAGGGGGACGGTGTGTTGACCGACCCATCATCTTGGAACGGAGCCGACCCTGGGTTCGGGGCTGGAACCGTCATCTTAGTTGGGCTGATTGGGATGTGGTATGTAGGATTCCGAGTTCCCAGCCGAGAGTGAATCGTCAGGAATATGCGTTCTTCATCATGAGTATGAAGACGAGTCCTATCACAGCGAATGCCAGCCAGTTGGGTATTCCCATAAATCGGAGGTTTCCC
>Ga0209034_10000895_pt1 | contig 14800 bp, 10 predicted proteins | sample MarorgKNORR_S2LV_2_FD_188219 | JGI IMG/M metagenome (GOLD analysis project Ga0209034, IMG submission 188219) | Marine microbial communities from the Southern Atlantic Ocean, analyzing organic carbon cycling - 250m_A/KNORR_S2/LV (SPAdes) (version 2) | ecosystem: Environmental > Aquatic > Marine...
TACCCCGAACCGCCCGAGGAGACCCCCGGGTGCACGTACGAGGGGGCCACCAACTACGACGAGGCGGCCACGGTCGACGACGGCTCCTGCGAATACCCCGAACCGCCCGAGGAGACCCCCGGGTGCACGTACGAGGGGGCCACCAACTACGACGAGGCGGCCACGGTCGATGACGGTTCCTGCGAGTACCCTCCCGACCCAATCCCGGGTTGCACGGATACTTCTGCCCTGAACTTCAATGCGACAGCCGACACCAATGATGGCTCCTGCAGGCACATCCAGCCCCATGTCATGATGGTGCTTCTAGACGGCTGGAGGCCAGATGTCATCGCTGCAGCACACACTCCAACCATCGACATGATGATGCAAGACAGCGCCTACTCGATGGAAGCAAGAGTAGATGACACAACCATCAGCGGATCGGGCCACTCCAGCTTCCTAACTGGTGTCCATAGGGACAAGCACAACGTGCATGGCAACAGTTTCGGTGATGCGAACTATCAGGAATACCCCTACTGGTTCAACCTCCTAAAATACGAACGACCGGAGATGCACACGGCAGCGTACCACAACTGGCTCCCAATGGCCAATACTGCTCTCGATTTCTCGGTGTGCGGGTACTGTGTTGATATGTACGTCACGGGAAGTGACAATTCGATCGCAACACAACTCGCCACTGACCTTGCTAACCAGCAGATGGACGCGGTGACGATAGTCATCGATGCCCCGGACGCAGCAGGACATGGCTACGGCTTCCATCCTTCTATTCCTCAGTATGTCGCTGCCATGAACCAGAGTGATGCATGGCTTGGCATGATAATGGATGCGATATTCGCTCGGACCAACTACGCCGAGGAGGACTGGATGGTGATCATCTCCTCCGATCACGCTGGTTCAGGATATGGCCACGGGTACAACATCCCCGAGCACAGAGAGGTCCCGTTGATCATCTGGGGCGCCGATTCCCCGGGCCCAATTTGGCCAGCCCCCAACTTGGTTGACATCGTGCCCACGGCACTGCATCACATGGGAGTGGAGGTGAGTCCCGAGTGGGGTCTGGACGGACGAGCCATTGGCTTGGAGCCGACCGGGCCACCGGATGCCGAACTGGGTGTTAATCTGGTTTTCAATGGCGACGGCGAGCTTGAACGCGGAATGACTCCCGGCTTCGACGCATCTGTGCCAGGATGGGTCGATAACGGAACGATGACGACTTGGATCTACGATGTCCCGGATTACCTGCAGAAGACCGATCCGGGGCCGGCCGACGGAGGGTCGAACTACTTTGGAGGAGGATCTGGAGACTCAACGATGCATCAGGAGATTGCCCTCGCCGGAATCGCAGAGGAGATCGGTTGGGGCAATCTGACCTACTCGCTCACGGCATACATTGGGGGTTATCTGAGTCAGAATGACTGCATGGAGGTGCTCGTTGAATTCTTCGATGCTTCTGGCAACCTCCTCCTCTCGGAGGGAATCGGGCCTGTCTACGCGGCCGACCGCAACTACACGACCGGGATCCACCTTCACGGCGTGGTTGGACAGGTCCCAGAGGATTCTGCTTGGGCCCGAGTCACGTTGAACGCATATCTGGAGTATGGCTACAACGATGCCTATGCTGACGACGTCTCGCTGATCATATCAACTCAATGATCGGGGCCGGGGATCAAATCCTCGCGAGTCAACCGCCCGATGAAACCACGATGAGTTCCAACCGTAAGTCGGACTCGATACGAGAAGTGTGAGGAACTATCGTATCACCATGTACTGCAAGAACAGTAGATGATGGAATTCCAAGCCGCTCAAGCACCTCGGAGATGGTGAGTGGGCCCTCCGACTCTACCGATAGGACCTCCCCGTCGTGCTCCACCTCGACCTCCATGGGACTGGGAGACCCTAGTCAGACTTATCTCTAATTCGCAGGTGGCCGAAGCGCTGCCGAGATCGCATAGCCCGGTATTGCGGTGGATTCGAAATCCACTGTCCATTGGACGCGGGGGTTCAAATCCCTCTCTCGGCGCCATTAGAAGTCGGGTACTTCCGATGCTTCGCGCAGGAGAACGAGTCGCCCACCGGGGCCTATTCGGACCTGCGGCTGACCGTTGAACTCGCCGATCTCGCCGTTGAGTATGGCTATCTCGTCGCCTCGCGAAACGCCCGCTGCAGCGATCGGGATGAACTGCTTGAACGCGACCACGCCTGCAGAGCCAGTCTGGTCAACGATAGTGACTGACCACCTCGTGACGCCGACACCGTCAGGGAAGGCATTGATCGCCCATACCCTGCCGATGGCGTTCACCTTGGTCTCGACGTCGACGATGGGTGCCGAGTCGGAGTCTTCTGCTATCTCCACCGATGACTTGGCATCGAGGTCGAGGACCACTTCGCCGCGCCAGACCGATGCCATCGCGTTGTCGATCCTAACTCGGCTGCCGTCGCGTATCGAGCGCGTCACATCCGTGGGGCTGCCGTAGCGTGACGGTTTGACCTTGGCGCGGTCGTAGCCCTCCTGCAGTGTGAATGAGAGATCGACGGTGCCATCGGCGGCCAGATTCGGACCGCGGAGTCCCGAGACCTCTCCGACCACATTGACGCGGGTCACTATCTCGCCCAGAGGGGTCACTGGCCATCTGTGCCCGAAGCGGTCTATGCTGCGCTCCAACGGCAGTTCGAGTTCGTGCTCGCTTCCCTCGCACACCCCTCTGAGATCACATCGGATGCATCGTGCTCTCGGGTCGGGGTCGACAGGCGTTGCAGAGGGTATGCCGCCTTCGTCAAAGTAGCGCAATGGGGCCGGCTCAGGGGGACACTCGTCTATCGACGGGTCGCGCGAGTGTATTTTCCGATAGAGTTCCGACAGCTCCTCAGTGAGGCCTTCCATCTCCTCCGCACTTGGCCGGGGGACATCCTTGACCGTGCCTGGCCCCAGATACCAGATCTCCAGCGCCTCGACTTCGTCGGCGTGACCGTGGGTCTCCCACCACAGCCAGCCGTAGAGGCGGAGTTGCTCGATGTAGCCACCTGAGCGGTCGCCCTTTCCGATCGAGGCCTTGAGGTCGATTATCCGGATCTTCCCGGTCCAGTCGTACACCATGTCGTATTCGCCTTGGAACCACTCGTCGGGATGGGATGTGGTCAGTTTGAACTGCCCGGCATCCGGGTCGACGAACCATGGGCGTGCGACTTCCCAAGCCTCGCACCATGTGATCTCTCCAGAATCGTGGGCGGCAGGATGGACCTCGTTCCAGACTCGCGGAAACCCGTCTGGGGCTGGCCAGTCGCCTCTCGAGCCGCCTTTGCGCCAATCGGCTAGGCCGGGTCCGCCGCCCGCCTCGATACACGCCTGCACCTGGTCGAGATGGAGTCGTAGGCCGGCTCTGGTCATCGCGAGCCCTTCATCGGGGTCTGCGGTGTCGACCGAGCCGACTCGGTTGGGAATGGACTCCCAGTCGAGCACAGCAGCCTCCCAGCAGGCCTCAAAGTGGACATCGGCCCTCGCCATCGCCCACGCCTCGAGTGAAACGCGGTCAGTGGGCCACTCGTCCTCGGACAGTTCGACCAGTGTCGGAGCGGGCCATGCCAACGGGTTGTCGTAGGCTGGCGAGCCGTCTTCCAATAGGGGAGAGGTCATCTCATCGGCGGCATCGGCAGCGACCAGTACGGGGGTGTCCCTGAGCACTCGGCAGATGCACTCCTCTACCGCGTTGCCACGTATGATCTGCGGAGGGAGGGGGCCCTTCAGGCGCTCCATGTAGGTGTAGTACCAGAGTCTGTTGCAGGACTTCCAGAGGATGACTTGGGAGGCGGAAAGCCTGCGGTAGGGGTTCACCCCCGCACTCTCAGGATCGCCTCTTCTGACTGGCACGGAGAGGTAACGAAAGTCGAGGCTCTATGAACCCAACGAGAACGCTCCTTACACGCCCTTCTCGTTCAGCCACACGACAGTGACTTCCATCCTCTCGAATGTAGGCGTCACCTCAATCATCGCCACCGGCGCATCGACGTCTTCTGCAATAGTCTCCGCTACCACTAGGGGAATCTCGATTCGTCCGTTCTCGGCATCCCAGAGCATGAATCTACGCGGCAGATCGGTCTGCTTGGTAATCTCATCGATCCAAGCGGCCTGATCCGCCTCAGAGGAGTAGATTGCCCCAAACATCAGAGTCGCGTCCTCTGTCAGCGTCTCGTGCGGGGCGATGGTCGCCTCCCCCCTCCTGAGGAATCGTCGGCGAAGCTGTCCAGCGTCCTTGTAGACGGCGGTGCAGAACTTGAGGTGGTACCCGTATGGTTCGCGAGTTCGGCCGTCTAGAGGGTCATCCTCGCCACGCTCTGCGGCCATGGTCCTGTCACGCATCGCCAAAGCCAGTTCTGCGGAACCGGCGGCACCGGCAGTGATCTCAGTAGAGAGGTTGAATCCTCGCAACTCCATGTTGTCGATGTTGCCGACGGTGATCTCGAGCTCGTTCAGATTGAGGAATGAGATGTCGAAGTCGCGGAGCGTCTCGAGCAATTCGAACAGTTCTGACTCCTTATCCGGTTCGCATGGAAGTTCGACTCCTGTGAATATTCCCGCAGCCGAGCAGGCTGTGATGGTCTCGCGGTACTGCTCCGCTTCGAGGTCGAGGAAGTGGAAGCGGATCTCGTCGAGTCCTGCCTCGGCGAACTCGTAGGCCAACTCGGGCCGGAACGGGATGCTAGTGTACATGTGCAAGTGGAATCCAGTGCCGAACTCGGCCTTCAGCCGCCTGATCCCCTCCAGAGTACGCTCGCGGGCCATCAGCGGGTCGCCGCCGGTGATTCCGGCACCCGTTGCGCGCATCGCCCGAGCCTCCTCGATGACCTCGTCGAAGTCATCGCATTGGCGCTCGTTGGCGAACATGTGGTCGATGTCGCGGCGTGTCTCAGAGAGAGGGCAGTAGTCGCATCGCCAATGGCAGTTCCCGGTGACGAAAAGCACCAACTTGCTACCCATCTGGCACTGGATACAGCCCTCGGCGTCGGCCTCCTCTGGTGGTTCGTGCAGGTCGGGGACCTGCGGTAACCTGAGGCTGATGCTCATGCTCTGCTCCTCGCCGCTGCCGTCTCCAGCAGCCAGCGGTGAAAGCCGATGTCGGCCGACAGTTCAGGATGGAATGTCAGGGCGAGTCTGTTCCCAGTCCTGACTCCAACAATCTCGTCCCCGTTGCGCGCGGACACTTCAGCGGCCTCGCCGTGTGCTGCGAACCTCGGAGCCCGGATGAACACGCCCGGGAAGTCGCGCCCGAGCAATGAGGTCTCGAGGGTGGCCTGGAACGAATCGGCCTGGCTGCCGTACGCGTTGCGGTCGATATCAGCATCGACCAGAGGCGCGCCGCCGTCCTGCGGGTCGGCTAGGAGTATCGCACCCGCACAGGTCCCCAAGACCGGTCGAGAGTCGTCAGAGCGTATCCACTCGAAAAGAGCCGGGAGGAGCTGTGATGCCGCGTCGTTTCCGGTGAGTCGCATCGTGGTGGACTCCCCTCCGGGCATTACGATGGCGTGAGGGTCTGCGGCGTCTAGATCAGATGCCTTGCGCAGCTCGTGTATCTCGACTTCGATTCCGGACTCATCGGCCGCTCTGCGCAGCGCAGCGATGTGGACGTGTCGAGCTCCCTGCAGCATGACTAGGCCTATGCGAAGCACGTCTACCCGTCCGGCCACCCGAAAATGAACCCTGTCGTGGTCTCCGATGGGCTGAAAGACCCGAAGCGGACGCGACGGAACGTGGAATCAACTGGTCGCATCCACAACTTCGGTGCTGGACCTGCTGTCCTGCCGCTTGAAGTGGTCGAGGAAGTGGCGGCCACTCTGCCCAACCTGCTCAACAGTGGTTTCGGCCTACTGGAGGTCTCTCACCGAAGCCCCACCTTCCAGAGCGTCATCGACTCTGCTGTGGAACGGATCAGAGGGGTTCTTTCAGTACCCGACGACTACGAGGTGCTGTTCCTCCAAGGAGGTGCTTCGACCCAGTTCTACATGACTGCACTGAACCTGCTCTCCGAGGGTGAAAAGGCTGACTTCCTAGTAACGGGGGACTGGTCGAAGAAAGCGCTCAAGGAGGCTGGTCGAGTCGGAGATACGGCGGCTGCATGGGACGATTCTGCCAATGGTTTCAGGTCGGTCCCCCAAGATGGTGACTACACCATCCGCGAAGATGCTGCATACGTCCACTACACTTCGAACAACACTCTCTACGGGACCCAGTACCACCATCTGCCGGAATGCGGAGGCAAACCGAGGGTCGTCGATGCCAGCTCTGACATCTGCGGCGTACCGATAGACGTGGCAGCGCACGATGTGATCTATGCGGGTGCGCAAAAGAATCTCGGGCCGAGCGGCGTGACTCTCGTCATCCTCTCACCGTGGGCGATGTCAAGGGTCAAGGAAGGGATTCCGACCATGCTCGACTACAACACCCACATCTCCAAAGGCTCCATGTTCAACACCCCCAATACATTCGGAATCTACGTACTCGACCGGGTCTTCGCCTGGGTTGAGAGGAACGGCGGCCTAGATGGCGCAATCGAGCGCAATCGAGCCAAGGCCGCTCTGCTTTACGGTGAGTTGGACCGAAGCGACTTCTGGAGGCCGCACGCCCGTGGGGGCTCGCGCTCGGTGATGAACGTCACTTGGCGGCTTGCCGATGAGGGACTCGAGATCTTGTTCCTAGAGGAGGCCGACGCTGCCGGCATGGGCGGCCTCAAGGGCCATCGCAGCGTCGGAGGCATCCGCGCCAGCATGTACAATGGATGTCCGATGGAGAGTGTCAGGGCGCTCGTCGGATTCATGCGCGACTTCGAGTCACGACACGGTTGAGTGGTTGGATGGATGCGCGGAGCGTGCTCGACCTGCTCGACTTGACCTTGCTCGATCATGATGCCAGCGAGGTCGACCTCGATGCGCTGTGCCAGAAGGCAAACACCCACCGCCCGGCCGCAGTGTGCGTGTTCTCTGAGCACGTGGCTTATGTCAGGAGTCGTCTAGACGATGGTATCGCACTGGCGGCTGTAGCAGGGGGATTTCCTGTAGGCGATGGCGATCCAAGTGCCGTATCGGAGTCGATTCGGGTTGCGGTCAAAGCGGGTGCGGATGAGATCGACTGCGTCCTAGAGCCGCGCGAGGGAGAGGGCTTTCCCGGCGAGTCTGAGCTCGCTATGCTGCTCGCCATACGCGAGGCATCGGCCGGTTGCGCGTTGAAGGTCATCATCGAGACTCCACTGCTCGGAGAGAGGAGCATGCGCGCAGTGGCTCGGATGGTACTTGCAGCAGGCGCTGAGTTCGTCAAGAGTTGTACCGGCAAGCGAGGAGGGTGCAGCGATGAGGCGGCGGGAATCCTCGCGTTTGAAGTGATGAGGCATGGCGTGACGATGGGGGATAGGCGTGGGGTCAAGTTGTCAGGCGGAATTGCGACTAAGAGCGATGTTGAGAGGCTGCTCGGCATCCTACACTCTGAGGACCCCACCATCGAGGGTCCTGTGAGGCTGAGAATCGGTGCCTCGGCCCTGCTCGATGACCTAGTGGATTGAGTGGTGGGCTCGGCAGGAATTGAACCTGCGATCTTCGCCGTGTGAAGGCGACGTCATAACCCCTAGACCACGAGCCCGTGCCTCGGTGCCAGCCGCGAGTCGGCAATAAGCGTGATGACTCGGTATGGGAGCAGGACTCCCGCCGGAATCAAAAGTCGGTCCTAGGTCGGCGTTCTATGGTGGCGGGTCTGGAATTCGGCGTTCTGCGCCAGAGGGAGACTTGGCAGGCGTTTGGCGTCGGCGTAGTCCTGTTCTGCATCATCGGGTACTCCTCGCTCAGCCTGTTCGGCCTATCGTCCTCGGCATACGGGGTGTCCGAAGACATCGAGTTGGTGCCTGACTTCGAAGTCGCCTCGATGAACCGCACCGGCATCGATGATGCCATCGCGGACGATAGCGGTATGGTGCGGCTCTCGAGTCTGAGAGGGAGCGTCGTCATCCTTGACTTCATGGCGGTGGACTGCGGCAACTGCCACTACGTTCAGGAGCATATAGAACTGAACCTCGACGCTTGGAGAGGACTCGGGGGCGAATACCCGGTGGTGGCCATATCCATCGGTTCTTGGTACGGCTACGAGCCCTTCGAGCGCATCAACGAGACCTTCGGCGATGCCGATTCCTCCAGGCACATGCGCTGGCCTGTGGTAAATGGGGCCACTGACTCAGTGCTGCTCGAAGACGGGGGAAGAGGGGACCTGGTCGAGTACTACTCAGCGCAGAACCTTCCTCTGGCGCTAGTGATCGACCATGAGGGATACGTCGTGGCCAAGGAAGGCACCGGGACCCCGTTGGATGGCTGGGGGTCATTCGACTCGGCGATACAGAGGGCCAATGGAGGAGAGGCTGAGTCGCTGCGGTTCGGCATCGAGAAGGCCGACCGCTCACTAACAGGAGTCTTTGTGATCGGCCTGTTCCTCGGCGTCCTCGTCTACTTCTCCCCGTGCGCCTTCCCGGTCCTGCCATCCTACATCGCATACTACCTCAACCTCGGTATGAGGGAGGACGAGCTGCGTGAGGCCGGGAAACTCTCTGGGAGCATGCCAAAACCATTCGAGGTAGGTGGTTATGCCGCTCTGGGCCAGCTGACCTTCTTCGGGGCGGTCGGTGCGATCATATTCGGACTGGACGGCATCATCGACCTGTCTGGCGTGCTGCACGATATCGCTGTGGGAATCGCTTGGCTCCTAGTCATCCTAGGAGGGCTCATGCTGCTCGGTTGGACCTCGCATCTTCTGTCTTGGGTCCAGGGTATTCTTGACCGCTACCAGACCACCGAGATGGATGAGCAATTCACGCCACGCCGTAACATGTACCTGTGGGGCATCGGCTACAGCGCGGCCTCTGTGGACTGCACAGCGGCGGCTGTCTTCCCGTTCGTCGCTTGGCTCGCAGTCGTCGGCGGGGGTGCCTTCGCCACTGGGATGGCGGGGCTCATCCTTTCTGTCACGCTCCTCATGATTGCCGTGACCGTGCTGGTCGGGATGGGGCGTCAGGCCATGCTCGACTTCCTGCGCCGCTCGACAGGGGTGGTCAAGGCAACTGGGGCATGGATGATGATGTTCGCCGGAATAGGCCTGCTCATCTACCTGACGCAGCCCGAAACCGTTGCAGGTTTGCTCTGAGCATAACTCAAGTACCATCAGCGGTGCGCGCGAATCAATGGAACCCCTGATGGGACTCGTCCTGTTGGTTTCGGTATTGGTCTGCGCGTATCTCGCGTGGAACATCGGTGCCAACGATGTTGCCAATGCGATGGGGACATCTGTCGGCTCTCGCGCCCTGACGCTCAAGCAAGCAGTAATCGTCGCTGCAATCTTCGAGTTCGTAGGTGCCTTCTTTGCTGGAGATGCGGTTACAGACACGGTTCGCAAAGGGATCCTTGTTGTTGATTTCGATAACCAGGCAATGGTTGATGCGATTTCCGCTGATCTGATGTACGGCTTCATCGCTGCCATGATGGCAGCGGCTGTCTGGCTTACTATAGCCACGAGATACGGTCTACCAGTGTCGACCACACACAGTATCATCGGCGGAATCGTTGGTGTCGGGTTAGTCATAGAGGTTCAACACGAAACCTCTCTTATTGACTGGGAGGTGGTTGAGAAGGTCGCTATGTCTTGGGTTGCCAGCCCAGTGATGGGGGGCCTATTCGCATTCTTCACCTTCTGGGTAATCAGAGAGGCTATTCTCGACACAACTGATCCTGAGGCGCGCGCTCGCTGGATGGCCCCTATATTAGCCATCCCGACATTCTTCGTTCTTGGTCTTGCACTGCAGTTCAAAGCTCTGAAGGGATTCTTCGCGAAGGCTCAGGACAGTGGCTGGATTGAAGACAAATATGACTGGTTGCCGGTCAAGGAAGGTGGTTCTTGGAACCCAATGATGGATAATGCGTGGTTCCCGATTAACAGCCTAATTCTAGCTGGAATTATTTCCATCATCGCTGCAGTGGTTCTGGCTTACATCTTGAGAAACTACGATTTCAAGGGCGAAGAGGAGGGTTTTCACGGTGTCGAGAGGATATTTGTATGGTTGCAAGTCATCGCCGCTGCCTACGTCGCTTTCGCTCATGGAGCCAATGACCGGTCAAATGCAATAGGCCCTATGGCTGCTGTTTACCAAGTCCTGTCGAACGATGGGCAACTCGAAGCAGTGGCTGATGTACCGACTTGGCTCGTTCTACTGGGCAGCGCCGGGATAGCTATCGGAGTGGTGACTTGGGGATGGAGGGTGATGGAGACCATTGGGAGCAAGATCACCGACATCACACCAACTCGTGGCTTCGCCGCTACATTCGGTGCGGCGACGACTGTCTTGATTTTCTCCATGCCCTTCCTTGCTGTCCCCGTTTCCACTACTCACACGCTCGTAGGCGCAGTAGTGGGCGTCGGTTTAGCAGGTGGTGCGAAAGCCGTTGATTTCAGAGTTTTCGGGAAGATTATCGCCTCCTGGCTGGCAAGCCTTCCGGCCGCAGGATTCGGTGCGATAGTGATCTACGTAGCCTGCGGCTCCCAGGCACTCAATATGCTCATCGTCATACCCATCGCACTCGCTCTGGTGGGTTATGTGATTTGGTCAACTCGCGATGGCGAGATATTCGTGGACGAGGCCCTAGCGGAGGCGGATGGGTCAGAAGCCGGAACACCGACTTACTTCGAACTCTTCCACGCTCACGCTGAGGCTGTCGAGGAGACTGTCAATCACATGCTAACAGCAGTAAACGTCGCTGCAGACGGGGGAGATCCAAGCGAAGCCATAGAAGCGACTATCTCGGCTGAGTTGAGGGCTGACAATGTGAAGAACGATTTGCGAAGAAGGGTTGGTTCGGGCAAGTGGAACCTGTTGATGAGGTCCGATGACTTCTATCACATGCTGGCTCGTCAGGACCGAATCGCCGACTACGCCCAGAACGTCGCTGAGCAACTGTCCTTCAGGCCTCTCTACGACAATGCAGAGGCCAAAGCCCTCCTCAAGGAGATGGCAGGAGCGGTCGCCAAGACCGCAGCCACCTACGAAGACGCTGTCGAAGCACTGCGTGACCTGACTCTGTCTGGATACACCAAGGCCGGACGAGAGAGGCTAGGGGAACTGATTGACGATGTCAATCTGGCAGAACACGAGAGTGACCTGGTCGAGAGCAGGGCCGCTGGATTCGTGTTCAGCATTGGCGAAGACGACCCGCTGGCTGCTGTCCACATGTATAGGGTCCTACAGCGTCTTGATGATGTGTCCAATGCCTGCGAGACGGCGGCAAACGCCTTCCTGCCGATGGTGTACAACTAATCAGGCCCAACCTGCGTCCTCGGCGATTTGTTCTGGCGACTCTCTCTCGGCCAGCGCAAGTGCGTACTCGAACAGCTTCCATGCCAGCATGGCCGTGGCGAGTCCGGTTACCAAATCGAAGATGTAGTGCTGCTTGGTAGTGAGGATGCTCACGCACAGCAGTGTGTATTCAACCCACAGGAGGATGAGGAAGGCTTTGGCCAGTGGCTTTCCCTCGTGCTCGCGGTTGACCCAGAAAGTCATCATCCTCGCAAGCAGGTATGAGTGTACTATGTGCAGGCTCGGCCAGGCGTTCCAAGGATTGTCGGAGAAGTGGATAAACCCGAACAACGAGGCTTCCAGACCGCTCATCGAGTCCATGTCGAGTTGATCTCTGAGGTCTATCTCTGCTGGGAATGCAAGAAAGAAGAAAGTGCAGAACAGAGTCACTAGAATCAGACCCTGCATGGCCAGCATCAGTTCGACTCGTCCCCTGTCGTGCCTCGGGCAGACTGCGAGTGTGGTTGGGTAGAACAGATAGAGTGCCGCGTATGGGATAATCATCCAGTTGACCGCGGGAATTTCCCGGTCCAGCCATAGCTCCGGGTCCCAGACCGTATCGAGGTAGTGCGCGGCTATGTTGTTGGAGCCGAAGTAGGGGACTGCGACGAAAAGCAGACCGACTAGGAATATCTCGAGCGGGAACCAATATCCGCCCATCCTCTCCCTACGGGACCACGTCGATTTCCAGAACCCCTTCCAAGGCATCACCAGCGCGTGGATGCGAGTCGGGTGTGACTTATCCATGGGGTGCCGATGCGAGTCGGGCAAATGAATCACGCGACTTCATCGGGCATCGCATAGGAGCCTGCTACAGTCACAGCAGCAGAGCCAACCAGAGCCGACACGAAGACTTCGAGGTTAGCGAGGCCCCACTCGTTTGTGGGGTGGAAGATGTAATCCACACCCGTGGAGACATCCGCAGTCCACGCTCCGTAGGCGACTACAGAGAGAGGTCCGGCGACCGCCCCCATGAGGGCGCCCTTGGATGAAACTCTGTCCCAAAGGGTCAGCAGAACCGGAGCCACGGTAGCAGCAGCAAGAAGGTCTGCGAAGAGGAAAATCTCGAATACGCTCAGGGCGTCGATGGTGGTCGCCAGGTAAATTGCAATAGGCATCATCGCTATGGTTACGATTCGTGCTTGGCCAAGCTGCATCGAGCCGTTCGAGAGGTCACGCGATATGGAGGCTACCACGGCGTTCTGCAAGGTGTCGGCGCTCGAGCAGACGAGTGCGACTGCTAGGACGACGAAAGCGGCGATTAGCAGAACCCCTGCGTCCTCAATCAGGTAGAAGAAGGCGGCAGATGGGTCTTCGGCGGCACCTTGTCCGGCCACCACTGTTCCCAGTACGCCCATTACGAAGACGAGGGGGAGAACGAGACCTGCGGCCAGAAAAGCCCCTTTCCTGAGAGCCTCGTCGCTCTCCGAAGCCCATGTACGCTGCCAGTTGCCCTGAGAGAACATCTCGGCCGCGGTGATAGCCACCACTAGAGCGAGTCCGGATCTGAACGAATCCATGTGGGACATGCTACCGATTGACCACTCGTCCTCCGGGTTGTACGCCTTGGCGTCATCGATTAGAGAGCCCAAATCAGCCCCGAACAGGATGAGTAGCAGAGCGATGACGAGCCACAGTATCATCCAAGCCTGCCAGCGGTCGGTCTGCAGTGACGCAGGGAGCCCGCCATACGCGGTGTAGGCAGCCGTCACCGCGGCAACGGCGACCATGGGCACAAGGGGCTCCATGCCAGCGAGAATGTCCATCGCCTTGCCGATGGCAGTGAACTCAGCGAACAGGAATGTGAACATGTAGAGCACCGAGATTAGCCCAACGTAGACCTGCATAGGCCGTCCTAGCCTCATGCTGACGTAGTCGGCCAGCGTGACGCCGTAGGGAAGTTTCTCGCGGATCAACGGCCCGACGTATGCCAGCAGCATGAACGGTGTCGCAGAAGAGAGGGCGTAACCCACGACGTCCCAGAAGCCGCCGTAGTATCCGACCTCCGAGGGTCCGAACAGTATCCAGATCCCCATTCCCGAGGCGAACAGGCTCAGGCCGATTCGTTGCCAGCTCTGACTCCCGCGCGCAGACATGTAGGTGTCTGAGTCCATTTTTCGTTCGGCCGCGGCAGTGTAGCCGACGTAGCCGAAGAACGAAAGGGTCCCCAGAAGCAGGACGTAGGAGAGCAATGTGTCCATCAGTTATCACCCATGAACGGGTAGGTCCAGTCCTGGGGTATGTCGAGGGTTCGCTTGACGGATCGCGGGCTGATCCAGCGAAGCAGGTTCAACGGCCCGCCTGCCTTGTCGTTGGTGCCACTGGCTCGCGCCCCTCCGAACGGCTGCTGCCCTACGACAGCACCTGTCGGCTTGTCGTTGATGTAGAAGTTCCCTGCAGTGAAACGCAGTGCATCGAAAGCTGTCTGGATGTTCTCCTCCGAGGACGAGAAGATAGAGCCGGTGAGAGCGTAGGGGGAAGCCTCATCGCACATCCTCAGGACAGCCTCAAAGTCGCCGTCATCGTAGACATAGACGGTGAGGACAGGTCCGAATATCTCCTCGACCATTGTCTCGGAGGTTGGATTCGTCGTGACGATTATGGTCGGCTCGATGAACCATCCAGTGCTGTCGTCTGACCCACCACCGACAGCGACCTCGCAGCAGTCCCGGCCACTGGCCCGCTCGATGTAGCCGGTGATCTTGTCGAATGCACGCTGGTCGATGACTGCTGTCATGAAGTTCGTGAAGTCGCGCGCATCGCCCATCTTGATCATGCCGATCTCGGCATAGAGGTTATCCGAGATGGCGTTCCATACCGAGCTCGGGACGTAAGCTCGGCTGGCAGCGGAGCACTTCTGGCCTTGGTACTCGAAGGCGCCGCGGAGCAACGCGACCAGCAACCCTTGGCGGTCGCAGTCCGGGTGGGCGACGACGAAGTCCTTGCCCCCGGTCTCCCCGACTATGCGAGGGTAGGAGCGCAGGTTCGGAAGTGCGAGCCCGATCTCCTGCCACAGTCCCTGAAAGGTTGCGGTCGAGCCGGTGAAGTGAAGTCCGGCGAAGTCAGGGTTGGCTAGTGCGATCTCGGTGATTTCGGCGCCCGATCCGGGTAGGAAGTTTATGACGCCAGCAGGCAGGCCGGCCTCCATCATCAGCCGCATCAGCACGTAGTTCGAGTGGTACGAGTTGCGGCTGGGCTTCCACACACACGTACAGCCGACCAGTGCTGGCGCGCTGGGCAGGTTTCCTGCTATGCTGGTGAAGTTGAACGGGGTAATTGCCAGGACGAATCCCTCGAGGGGGCGGATCTCAGTGGAGTTCTCGACACCACTCGGCGATATCGGGGGCTGGAGGTAGTCGTGGAAGCCGCGCGCGTAGTGGCAGTTGAAGCGCCAGAAGTCAATGAGTTCGCAGGCAGCGTCTATCTCCGCCTGG
>Ga0209034_10000896_pt1 | contig 14796 bp, 15 predicted proteins | sample MarorgKNORR_S2LV_2_FD_188219 | JGI IMG/M metagenome (GOLD analysis project Ga0209034, IMG submission 188219) | Marine microbial communities from the Southern Atlantic Ocean, analyzing organic carbon cycling - 250m_A/KNORR_S2/LV (SPAdes) (version 2) | ecosystem: Environmental > Aquatic > Marine...
TGCAAACTCCTGGCTTTCCAAAAGTATGGCAATCCGCCTTGCCTCTAGGGGCGGGCGGTTCCTCCTACGCACCGTTGTCCTCAATATTGACGAGGACCGTAAAGAGATCTCATTCCGAGGTGGAGGGGCGGTGAGATCTGGCGTGGAGCCTTATGACGAACTGCAAGATTTTCGATAAGGACGATTCTAACTCGCAACGACTTTGAAATTGATTTCTGCAAGAGGGGTCGAAGGATCCTCTTCTTCACAAGACATGGGGTGGTCGAATACCACATAGAAATTATCGTAATCAATCTCTCCTTCCATGGAAGCGCCCGTTGAATAAACCTCGCTGAATCCCTCATTGGCAAAGTTCTCCCCACAACTCATCCATGTATCATATTGATCAGAGTCGAAGGTAAGTATGTGGACGGAAGAATCACCAGTGCTGGTCATTTCAATACTGAGATGGGTCCAGTCTGTTCCAGTGAACTCACACTCGAAAAAGTCGTATTGTGTCAAAGTAACCGAATCAACTCCATCCGGCATATCACAAACAAACTCTTCATCCGCACCGGTACAACCAGGAACAGATAGGCAGGCGCATAGCATCATTGCAGTCATCAATAGGGCTCTCATAAGGACAAGATATCTCCACCATGAGATAAATCATTTCCCGGCGGAAGGACAACTCCTCGACAAATAGTGTGAAAGCCTTAGATGGGAAACTCAGGACGGCGGTTTGTGAGCGATACGCCTGACTGGCTCCTAGAATATGTGTGCCGCCCCCAAACAGGGACACGACACGCCATTCTCATCGACCCCGCGGATCAGAGTCCAGAGGTTGCCGCCAAGAGATGCGTTGCCGCAGTGTCGGCCGGAAGTGGGATGATACTAGTCGGGGGCTCCACTGGGACGGATATGGACAATGTCCACGACACAATCGTCGCGATACGTGAGGCACTGGAACTGATTACATGGGCCTCTAGCCAGGACTCCAATCTCAACGAGGGTGAGTGGCGAGTCCCCGTAGTGTTGTTTCCTCAGGGAGCAGGGGCCCTTTCCCCAGCTGCAGACGGAATCACATTCATGATGCTGATGAACAGCACTTCCCCACGATTCCTTATCGAGGAGCAGACTGAGGGAGCACCCTTCATCAAAGAGGCTGGAATTGAAACACTCCCTATGGGCTACGTCATCTGCGCACCCGGTGGCCGCGCCGGACAGGTCGGCCAAGCCTCCCTCATCAAGGCCGACGAGGATCACCGAGTCAAAGCATATGCGATGGCTGCAGAGTCATATGGATTCCAACTCTTCTACCTCGAGGCCGGCAGTGGAGCCTCTTACCCAGTCGGCCAGAATCTAATACGCAGCGCCCGGGAAGCATGCGATCTAACCCTTGTAGTGGGAGGGGGAATCCGCGATGGCAAGACAGCGCGACTCGCCGCAGAAGGCGGAGCCGACTGGATCATTACCGGCAACCTAGCAGAAGAGTTCGACGATGCTGATGAGCTACAACGCACACTCACACAATTCATCACCGAGATGAATGGCGGTTAACCACCCTCAAGCTCTGAGACGAGACGATCGAGTTGGGCCTCCATATCGAGTATGAGTATCATCTGCTCTTCCTCACTACGAAGCAGACGAACATTCTCCTCCTGTAATTCCTCCATCCGTCCTCGATCAACACTCTCCTCGATATCCCCCCGTCTGCGCCGCTCATTCTCCAACAAACCCTCCATTTGAGCAATTCTCGCGTCAGCCACCCTAAGCGACTCTTCCAATTCCGCGACCTTACCACGGAGCGAACCATCACCCTCTTGGTCACCCAATTCCATCTCAAGCGACCGCACCCGCTGTCGAGTGAGAACAAGCTCTTCTTCGACTCGTACAAGCTCATCCCACCGAGATATGACCTCTTCAACGAGACGTTCGGGAGGGATATCCGAGAGCCTGGCTGCCACATCAGGTGTGGCTTCCGCCTCGGCATCCTGATCTTGTTTACCTTCGGCCATATCCAATCATCAACCATCTTCAAGCACCCGCTCTTGAACCTTGAGGGGGTTGCCCCGGCCGTTGTGGTGGTATGGACCCAAAACACTCCACGCCACGCTCGTCGCGTTTATATCGAGACCGCAGGTGGCTCGCGCGATGAAGGCCTATCGCGCGACCGGCGGCTTCTCTTATGGGAAGAATTCTCAAGAATTCTCAATCGATATCATCGCGGCGGACGATGACGACGCTTGGCATCGGATCTACTCGAATTTCGGCAGCCGTCATGGCGTTCCCCGCCGTTTCATCAATGTAGACTCACTTGTGGAAATCGATCCTTCAGACTCCACAGCCCCGGTCGTGGTTGCCCATTTTCGTGACATCACAACCTCCGAAGAAGAATGAGAAATTTCCCTGATGCCGAGCGCGGCGTTCAAGTCTGAAACCATCACCCGCATTTCCGAGGAGTAGGCATGCACAGGTTTCACCCCGCTCCAAACCTCCTACTCATAGGCGGCCCTAAGACCGGCACAACCTCATTGATGCATTGGCTCAGCATTCAGGACGACATCCATCACCCATGGCCCAACGAGAGCCACTTCCTGATGGCCGGGGCCGCAGAGTTTCCAACCTCCCCCCTCCATCCGAAGGGGACAGCCATCCTAGCCCCTCAAGCGGATTTGGATGGAACTGAGGAGCACAAGTGGATCCTCGATAAGTCCGCCTTCCACCTCTATTCAGAGAGGGCCCTGGAGGCTGTTCGCGACCACCTCCCTGATGCGAGAATAATCATCACACTGCGTCACCCTGTAGATCTGATGCTCAGTATGCATCAGGAGCACCGAAAACGCCTCGTTGACTACACAGTGGAACAAGACGCGATGATCGAGTTGGCGAGGGGACAGTCCTTCGAGCCCGACGATGACGACCCAGAAACGTACAGCTTCCTGCGATTCCCACGTCTGAAGGAACCGACCATTCTCTGGACCGAGACTCTTGGCGACCGAGTCAGGGTGGTCCCCCTCTCTTCGATCAAGGATAACCCCCTGCGGACCGTCAACACCCTACTGAACTGGCTCGATCTCCCCGAGATGCCGGCCGATACGAAACTCCCCCGACACAACGAGAGTGGGGGGATGAACCAATCGGCATGGGCAAAGATGCTTCGAGAACCACCCGGCTGGCTGACCTCACTTGCAAAAATCCTCCTACCGACTAAGGGGATGCGCCGAGCGGTATTGGATCCGATACGTGCACCGGGCTTCAAACCGAAATCCTACAAGAGGCCGGCATTGAGTGAACAGACCCGGAAGGAGTTGGAGGCAGCGTTCACCGAAGAGATAGATTTCCAAGCGAATCTATCACAGTATATCGACACCAGCCTAATCATCGACGGGCAGTAGAAGCGAGTCCCGATATGACGCAGACGCGCAACGGTGAAAGGAGAGCCACAGGAGCGAGATTCCGATGAAGAAGCAGTTGATGCGTCAGTACTGGCGAATTCAACAGAGCCAGACACTCATCTCAATGGCCTTTTGGTGTGCCACATTGACACTCTTGATTTGGCCATATGTCAGTTGGAGGTTCGACCCCAACGCCACTATCGGTGGCATCCAGATGACCTATTGGGGCCTCATCAGTATCAGCGCCACCGTTCTTCTCCTCGTCCTCTTCATCGGCCGGGTGTATGACGCCACCTTGGGTCTATGGCGAGAGCACCTTACTGTAGTCCAGGAACGCAACCCGTTCACGACCTACAAGCTGAATGCCTCCTTCGGAATCCTCCTCGCCCAGACAAACGCTATTCTTCGTCGAATGGATCCAGAAGATGAGGAGATCCAGAGGCACTGCGACTTCATCGATCGTTGGCTGGAATGGAACTCTAGAGAGGAGATATGGGCTCGCACCATGTCTTCTTGGAAGGACATCGTAGGCGAGGAAGACCCCTTTCTGTTTCACCTCGACAGCGATTCCCGCGACAAACTCTCAGCGGCTGCTGATGAGTTGCAGGACTACTGAAGAGACTCACGCCAATGCGCGGTCGAGAAGCCCGTCAAATCTTCGAGGCTCTCCAGATCGTTGCGTACTTCCTCACCGAGCATCGCATAATGTTCAGCACCGGCCCGCCTTCTGATGCTGCGCGCCCGACTCAGAACTGGCATCTTGTATACATTCACTCCACGCCCCTCCAAGGTCGACACCACAGGACGTTTGATGAAATTGGGGATTAACGAGGCGGTGAACTTGAACACCCGCCCGAACAGAGTCAAGGGACGCCTATCCTCGGCTATGTTGGCGTTGTGCACAGCGGCTAGGTCGAACTCGTGAGATGCTAGACCGAGGTGTTCAACCACCTCGGAGAGGACCCTCTCGGGCTCGCCCCTCATCCTCTTCGCCTCTATGAAGAGGAAACTGCCGCGGCCGAAGTACTCCAACCACCGCGCCATGCTGGCGCCGTACAGTGTGTCCATGTGCAGACGAGAGTCCGCCCAGGCCACAGCGAAGTCGGACCAGTCGGCTCCGTTTTGCTTGTCTTCCTCGGTGTCGAGAACCATCCCCCAATGGCTTACAGTCCTGCTGACAGGTTCCCTCAGACATACTAGGAAGCGCGACTCCGGCCAATATTCTGCCACTCTAGAGGGCGCGATGGGGCAAGCCAGCGCGTGGACGGAGCAGTCGATGCACAGACCTCCTTCATCGAAGCACGAGGAATACCTCTCCCAATCAGGCGGAGAATCATCCCGGCCGAAGGTCCCTTTGTGAGTGGCGATCTCATTGGGTTCCTTCGGCTCGGAGACACATATCTCGGGATGCTGCTCAAGAGCGCTGGCCAACCAGGTAGTGCCTGATTTGGGCGCTCCAAGGAGAAAAGCACCCACTTTGGGGGCCGAGGCAGGCATCAGAGACACAGCCACGGCCCTACTGGCTACGATATAGGATATACGCGCCCCCGTCGGTGTGAAATAGGGAACTAGTCTCGCCACGCCCGTATCTCGTGGGGGTCAATAGGTGTCTAACAGGGTAATCTGGCTTACGGGGCTCTCTGGTGCCGGGAAGACGACCATAGCCATGGCAGCGGCAGAGAGGTATGGGTGTGAGGTTCTGGATGGTGACACCATACGGGACTTCTTCTCTAACCATGACTTCAGCTATGAGGGACGAAAGCGCCACCTTCTGGGTATAGCCCGTATGGCCAAGATGATCTCCAAGCACACCCACGTGGTTTGCTCGTTCATTTCCCCCTACGAGGATGTCCGCGAGAAAATCCTTGAGATTCTCCCCGACAACGCCGTCATGGTCCACGTCTCGACCTCACTCGAGCTTTGTGAAGAGCGCGACGCAAAGGGCCTGTACGCCAAAGCGCGCTCAGGTGAGATTTCCAACTTCACTGGTATTTCCGACCCCTTTGATGAGCCAAAGTGCGCACACATCTCACTGGACTCGAGCGGTGCCGAGGGCAAGACCGTCAATGACCTCGTAGACCAGTTGGCCCACCTTTTCGAGAAGCCTAGGGCCGTTCTACTCCCAGGTCGCTGGCAACCTCTCCACGTTGGCCACGAGTGGTTGATTCAGAGAGAACTCGACCAGGGTAAGAGGGTCGTGGTCGGTATCAGGGATACACCCATCACTGAGGCGGACCCCTTCTCGGCGGATTTGCGCAAGCGCATGATAGAGCATCGATACGAGGCCGAAGACGTCGAAGCTTGGATAATGCCCGATATCGAGGCCATATCGTACGGCCGCAAGGTCGGCTATGAGGTCCGAGAGACCGATGACATCCCTCCAGAGGTATTCGAGGTCTCTGCGACCGGTGTGCGCGGTGGCAACCATGCCAACGTCTCTGCCAAGGTCATGGAGTTCATGATCCGGGAAGGCATATGGGACGGCGAGTGAGCCTGCGACGGCTTCATGGGTGTCGGGCATTTCGAACGGTCCGATGACGGTAGACAGAGATGAGTTGCAGCAGATCGCACAACTCGTTGAGGCAAACCGCGAGCGCATGCAGGCCATCGAACAGCAGATCCAACAACTCGAAGCCATCAGAATCGAGCAGATTCAAGCCATAGAGGCTTTGCTAGCGATTCCAGAGGATGGTGCTGTAGGTGCCATGATCCCCCTCGGGTCTGGCGTCCAGATAGTCACAGACATCCCTGCAGACGCTGGTGCTGTGATAGATATCGGCAGCCGGGTGCAGGCCGAACGCACACGTGACGAGGCCGCGGAGATTCTTGGCAAACGTAGCGAAGAGATAGTTGCGATAATCGAGAGGATGAAATCCGAGTTCGATGAGTTGGAGAACAGCACGGTTGGCCTTGCACAGAAGTTTAACGAAGGCATCGAGGCGATGCAGTCTGAGATACCGCAAAATGAGGAGCCTGTTCGCAAAGCTACCGGGGGCTCAGGATCATCTGCGCGTAGAAGGAAGCGCAAACGCGGCACCGACCTAACTCTCGACGACTGAGGTATTGCATGGGCCTGTTCGATCGCTTCAAGAAGCGCTTCAAGAAGAGCGCTGAGGAAATCACCGTTGAGGAGGACTCTGTAGAGGCTGAGAAGGCCTTGGAAAAGAGGGAAGAACTCATTGAATCTCTTGAGGACTCAAAACCCATCCACCCTCCATCCCCTAAAGCGGTTGAAACCCCGGCCGAAACAGGCGAGCAGTGGGATGATTTCGATGACGAGCCAGCCGAAGACCCTTTCGCTAAGCCATTGGAGCGCAAGGAGCGCAAGAAAGCGAAGAGAGCAAGCTCTGTGGAGAAAGCGACAAAGGCTTCGGTGAAGAGAGAACGAACCCCCAAAGACAGGATGGAGAGCACCACAGGGCGAAAGCTGGTCGCCTCTGGCCCGGCGAAGATCGAGATTGACTTTGGCGACTCAGCTTCTCCCACAGGTGGGCGTGTCATTTCAGGGAGCGAGAAACTCAACAGAATCATGGAGGAATTAGAGGAAGAGTTGCTGTCTGCTGATATGGCGCAGAGCGCTGTCGAGGAAGTTTCCAGAACCCTGAAAGCAACCCTCATTGGAAGTAGAATATCGACACGGAAGAAACTCGAGGTAGTCATCGAGGAAGCGCTCACAAACGCACTTCTGAGACTCTTGGAAGCCGGTTACTGGGATTTCGACAAGACCGTACAGTCATTCATCGATGCCGGAACCCCAGTCACGATAATGGTGGTAGGTGTGAACGGCACCGGCAAGACCACCACATGCGCCAAGATGGCCCATAGGCTCTCCCAACAGGGCCACTCGGTAGTTCTGGCCGCCTCTGATACCTTCCGCGCGGGTGCCATCGACCAACTGGCCGCCCACGCCGAACGCCTCGGGGTCCGCTGCATCCGCAGCCAGAGGGGTGGGGACTCAGCCGCTGTCGCCAGAGACGCCGTGGAGAGCGCCAGAGCCCGTGGCGAAGACGTCGTCATCATCGACACGGCAGGTCGGATGCAGAACAAGGCCAACCTGATGGAGGAACTGCGCAAGGTACACAGGGTCTCAGAACCCCACCTCGTACTCTTCGTCGCAGATGCGCTTGCCGGAAACGATGCCGTCGCCCAAGCAATCGAATTCCAGCGCATGCTCAGCTTCGACGGAGCAGCCCTATGCAAACTCGACACCGATGCCAAGGGCGGTGCTGCTTTGTCGATTGCCCACGCCACAGGCCGCCCCATAGTGCTCGCTGGCATCGGCCAAGGCTACGACGACATGATTCCATTTAATCCGGAATGGCTCGTAAACTCCATTCTTGAGTGATTGCACTACAGGCAACCGCGTCGTTCTTGAAGCGCGGCCCATACGTGCGCCCGAAGATGTCGAGCGAAGATGCACCATTGGCTCTCGTGGTGGTCGGCAACACCACCACAGAAGGCCGGATACGCAGCATCATGAAACATCAGGGATGGCGCACGGAGATTTGCGGCGACGGAGACAAAGCCGTCGATGAATTCGTCAGACTGCGCCCCGATATGGTAATCTTGTCCCTGGATATTCCATCGATGGATGGACACATCGCCGCGCTTGAGATGAGGGAGACCGATTACAATGCTAGAATCGCCATCGTTACCAGCAGAACCCGCCAGGAGAAAGCCGAGGACGCAGCCTATTCTGTGGGTGCTGTCGGGCTACTCGTGACCCCTTTGACTCAGTCAGTTTTCGACGAACAGTGGGAATCCATGATGGGCGATATCCCAGAGGCCCCCGGCCTCTCTGATCTCGACGAGCTCTATCCGGAGGTAGAAGAATCTGAGATGCCGTTACTCCCGCCAATGCCTCCCGAGATGCCGCCTATGCCAGAGGCAGTAGAGATGCCTTCAGGAGAACCCCCCGAGTCGGAGCTCGAGGAACCACCTAAGAAGAAGCGCAAGTGGTTGAGGAGAATCGTACTATTGGCGGTGATTTCTGGTGGTGCAGCCGCCGGTGCCCACTATGCCGGCCTCGTCGATCTCAGCGAGTATTTCGCAGCACTGGAGTCATATTTTCCATGGTTCTCCCTTTCCTAACTATAATCAACCATCTTCTTCGATGAGACCCTATGAGTGATTCTGCTATGTTCAAAATGCCAACAATCGACCTTTCCGCCAAATCCCTGCTGACACTGTCTCAGTTGGGAATTTTTGCTGTTTTCGCCTACTGGGCGGTGGAGGGAGGAGTAGAGGACAATATTGACTACCTCTTTCTGGTGATGATGGCGGGTGCTGGTTTGGCACTCTTCCTTTCAGTCCCTAACGCGAGGATGGGGGTAACCTTGGGAATTCCAGCAGTGATGGTCGTGATGGGTGTGGTTATGGGTGAGAATGAGATGATGTTCTGGGCTGTTTTCATGTTGATCATGATAGGTCCAATTGCCTACATGCCAGCAATGGCGACCGGCGACCCGACATTGGGTCTAGATGATGAAACCAGGCTGCAAAGACTCGGTATTCTTTGGATCGTCTTCGCTCTGTTCATGATGTTCATGATGTCTGGTTTAGCAGATATGGCTACGGAGGGCGAACTCACAGAACAGGATAATGATGGGAACGAATTTACCATGGTTCTAGACTCTTCCCAGCAGACAATCGCACAGGGCGGTCTAGCAGTGGGTGTAATCGGGGTTCTGGTGTTCCTACTGACGGCCGTAATGGGCAAGGAGGTAGGGCCGATGCGTCCTTGGCATGGTGGTGCAATGGCAGCGGGTGCTTTGTTAATCACCGAATATATCTGGACCGTGGCAGAAGGAGCACCTGCAGAGGGGCCGGCTGAATATTTCATGATTCTCTGTTTTATTGGCCTTGTTGCGCTAACTCCTTGTGTTGCATATGAGGGGTCATCCGACCCATCCGGGAGTGAGTGAAAGTCATCTAGACATCAATGCAGCCCACGTAGCATCGGCGTATGCCTTGGCCGCCGCCGTGGGGTCGTCCGAGCCATGTATCCCTGTGCCCACTATCACCCCGTCGGAACCAGCCCTGATGGCATCCGATGGATGTCCGTAGCGTTGCCCTAGGACTCCTTCGGCGGCCGATAGGTTGACCCCAGGCGTCCAGATCATCTTTCCCTCTCCGACTTTTTCTCGTAGCGAGGAGACCTCGTCTGGCGAGCTGCCGTTGCCGATGTAGCCGAGCACATGGGGCGAAGCGGCTCCGGTCGCAATCGTCTCATCGGTGTAGCCCTCGGAGAGCAGGTTGCCACGACTCGACATCTGAGCCAGCAGGAAGACTCCCCCTATCCTCCGTACATCATCCCACCCTGCGGCGATGCCGTCGATGATGTCCGGCCCGGAGACTCGGTGGGCGGTGACGATGTCGGCCCACGAGCGGATGTCGTATATTCCTCCCATCTGCGTCTGTGATACTCTGCCTATGTCGGCGAACTTACGGTCTTCGAAGAGCATCAGATCATGTGAGTGAGCAGCATCTACGACCTCCTGCCATGATTCCTGCGAGAAGTCCTCGACCATATCCACATGAGTCTTGAGTGCAGCGATATGAGGACCTACTTGATGGATGATAGACACCAATTCCTCAGTACTACCGAGATCGGCCGCCAGCACTACCAATGTCCCCTTCTCAGCAGCCGTTTCCATGAATCGATGCGACAGAGGATGAGCGCAACTCCGCCATCTAGCGCCCCACGCCTCATCGGCTCGCATCGAACAGCCTCGCCGCCGACTCTCTCTCAAGGCTTTCCCTTTCTGTAGGCCAAATCAGGCCGTAGGCCTGAGCCGCTTTGTTCATGGACGGGCGGCAACGGAGGATGCACGATGAGCGGTAGCCCTCACATTCACTTCATCGAGGTGACGACACGAGCTCTGGAGGGCTTGCCCGACGCGCGCGGCGACAGTGTGCGTAGCATGCTTGCCGCCGACCACGGTATCTTGGTGGGTGATGTTCGGGTTTCCTTGGGGTACCAGGTTCAAGCCGAGATGACGTCCGAGCAAATCGAGCGCACCGTGTACGACCTGTTCGCAGATCCGGTGATTGAGCATGGCTCGTGCAACGGTGCGTTGTTGGGGGATAGGGGGATATTTCCCTCCCCCCCCGAGGCAGCCATCCAAGTCGGCTTCAAACCCGGAGTCACAGACAACGCCGGGCAAGCAGGCCTGGACGGGCTACTGACTCTGTACCCGAAACTCAGAAACGCCGCACAGGTCGCCACCTCGCGGACTTACCTGTTCTGGGGCTTGCCGGAAGGAATCGAACTTTCACATCTGGCGAATTCCCTTCACAACCCGATGATCGAGCGCTGTGCGTTCGCCGATGTTGATGATTGTGCAGGCGGCCGCTGGCCTTCACTGTCCTTCCCCGACCGTCCTCCCGCTGTCTTCACAGAGCCGGCGGTAATCGATCTCGAAGTCAGCGACGAGGAACTACAGGAGATTAGCGAGTCCGGACTGCTCGCGCTTAACCTCAACGAGATGCATGCGATCCAAGCGCACTACAGGAGCCCGGAGGTCAGAGCGGCTAGGGGGGGACTTGGCCTTCCCCCCAACGCACCGACGGACGCAGAACTGGAGTGCTTGGCGCAGACCTGGTCGGAGCACTGCTCGCACAAGATTTTCGCTGCTTTCATCAATCACAAGGACAACGAGACAGGCCGGTCCAAGCAGATCGACTCTCTGTTCAAGACCCATATCATGAGCCCGACACTCGACATCCAGAAGGAGGTCGACTGGCTTCTCAGCGTTTTCCACGACAACTCCGGGGTCATCGCTTGGAATGACGACTGGAGCCTTTGCATGAAAGCGGAGACCCACAACTCGCCCTCCGCCCTCGACCCGTTCGGAGGAGCGATAACAGGCATTGTTGGCGTTAATCGGGATATCCTCGGGACGGGGCTCGGCGCACGCCCCATAGCCAACACCGACGTGTTCTGCTTCGGACCTCCGGACTACAGCGGCAAGCTTCCAGGGGGGCTGTTCCACCCTTCGAGGGTATTCAGGGGCGTGCATTCGGGAGTTCGCGCCGGAGGAAACGAGTCGGGGATACCAACAGTCAACGGAGCTATGGTCTTCGACGAGCGGTACATCGGCAAGCCGCTGGTCTACTGCGGTACTGTCGGCATCATGCCGCGTAGGTTGGCTGACGGACGAGAGAGCCACGACAAGACCCCCACTCCTGGCGACATCGTCTACATGGTCGGAGGGCGTGTCGGTAGTGATGGCATCCACGGAGCAACATTCTCGAGCTTGGAGTTGACCGAGGATAGCCCGAGCTCTGCTGTCCAGATTGGTGACCCTATCACCCAGAAGAAGATGATTGACATGATTCTCGAAGCCCGTGACGACGGGATAATTCAGATCATCACAGACAATGGTGCCGGGGGCTTGTCGAGCAGCGTCGGGGAGATGGCAGAGTTGACCAACGGCGCCGACATTGACCTCTCAGTCGTCCCTCTCAAACAAGCCGGCCTCTCACCTTGGGAGATACTCGTTTCCGAGTCTCAGGAGCGCATGACTGTAGGTGTGAGACCAGATGACTGCGCGGCATTCGAAGCACTTGCTGACCTGCATGAGGTCGAAGCCACAAACATCGGTGAATTCACCGATTCAGGCGCATTCGTAGTGCGTTTCGGAGAGACCCCGGTCGCTCACCTACCAATCTCGTTTCTCCACGATGGGTGCCCGCAACTGCAACTCGAATCCGAGTGGACCCCACCAGTTCACGACACCATGGTCCCACCTCAAACCGACGCGGCTGGGATGGGCGGCATCTTGGGCCGTCTGATGGCGAGACCGAACGTCGCGAGCAAGGAGTGGTGGGTTAGGTCCTATGACCACGAGGTCATCGCCCAGTCAGTCATCAAACCGTTCTGCGGCATCAACCACGATGCTCCTGGCGACGCCGCAGTCATCGCCCCCATCCAAGGGGGGACCCAAGGGACAGTGATATCGAATGGGATAGCTCCGAGGTATTCGGATATCGACACCTACTCCATGGCGGCAGCATGTGTCGACGAGGCGTTGCGCAACGCGGTGTGCGTTGGCGTGGATCTCGACATGATAGCAGGTCTAGACAACTTCTGCTGGCCCGATTCCGTCGAATCCGCCAAGACTCCCGATGGACGCTACAAGTTAGCTCAGTTGGTTCGTGCGAATCAGGCCATAGACGATGTATGTAGAGCCTATCGGCTGCCCTGCATCAGCGGCAAGGACTCGATGAAGAACGATGTGACGATGTACGGGGAGAAGATTAGCGTCCCACCGACAATCCTGTTCAGTCTCATCGGCAACCACGCCGATGTCCGCAAGGCTGTCTCAAGTGATTTCAAGAGCGCTGGCGACCACATCTACCTCCTCGGGGAGACGCATCAGGAGCTCGGGGCGAGTGAACTCGCGTTCATGTTCCGTGACGAGTGCTCCGGCGGTATCGGTGGCGAGATCCCGCGCATCAACCCCGAGCGCAACCTCGCGATGTACCGTGCTCTGACATCAGCGATGTCCGAGGGTCTGGTGGTAAGCGCCCATGACTGCAGCGACGGGGGTCTCGCAGTGGCTTTGGCGGAGTGCTGCTTCGGAGCCGCTTCGGGAGCGTCCATGGACATCGCAGGACTCGAGAGCGACCGCAGCCATCTGGATGAGTGGGGCGCGTTGTTCGGAGAGAGTATGGGACGCATCTTAGTCAGCATCTCTCCTGACGATTCAGAAGGGTTCTCTAAAGCGATGGAGGGTAACTCTTGCACTCTCATAGGCACAGTCGGAGAAGGAGACGACATCATTGTCCGCTCTGGGGAAACCGAGGTATTGAGGGCCTCCATGAGCAAACTTAGAGAATCTTGGCAAGGCGCTCTCGGGGGTGATGCTTGATGACAGGAAATCCGCGAGTCGCAGTCATCTCAGGTTTCGGCATCAACTGCGAGCTGGAGACCATGGCAGTCTTCGAGATGGCAGGAGCAACGGCGGACAGGGTACATGTCAACCGGCTGGTCAGCGGTGAAGTGAACCTCGAGGATTACCAGATTATGGCTGTCCCGGGCGGCTTCTCGTTCGGAGACCACCTCGGTAGCGGGCGCCTGATGGGCAACCGCTTCCGCTTTGGCCTCAGAGAACAGATTAGTGACTTCGTGAGGGCCGGCAAGCCGGTGATAGGAATCTGCAACGGCTTCCAGGTACTGGTCAAGATGGGGCTCCTTCCCGGAGACGACGAGGTCAGCCTGACCCAGACGGCCTCACTCGCACTCAACGACAGCGGCCACTACGAGAACCGATGGGCTACCTTGGAGTTCGATACCAACAGTCCCTGTATCTGGACGAGGGGATTGAGTCGCATGCGTGTCCCTGTGCGCCACGGGGAGGGCAAGTTCGTGACCGACGACCGAGCCCTGCTTGATCGGTGGGCCGAGTCCGGCCAGCTGGTTGCCCGCTACGTCGACCCATCCTCCGAGTATCCCGGTGCCAGCGACGAGGTTCTGTCTTACCCCGTATCACCAAACCAGAGTTGGCGAAACATCGCGGGCGTTTGCGATCCCTCTGGTCTCGTGTTCGGTCTGATGCCCCACCCCGAGGCCAATCACTCGACCTGGCTGGGCGCAACTTGGACGCGAGAGGACACCGAGCACGGCGAGGGAGAGGGCATGGCGATTTTCCACAACGCGGTGGAGTACGCCGCTTCTAGGATGTAGGATAAGCCCCTTATCCACAACCCCACACGCATTTTCGTGTCAACCTACGACAAGGCAGACAAACCATCTGGAACCGGTGAATATCGGATGCTCCCCAAAGATAGCAAATTCGACTCCGGTTTGTTCACGGCCGCCTGCATCGTGATGACCTTAGGATTCCCTTGGATTGCCTTCGCACTCGCTATCTGGGGTGTCCCAGGAATGTGGGAGACGACCTTCCTCGACGGTAATCACACACCTGTAGGGGGCGCTCCTTCGGTCAATTGGGGGATGGGGTTCGTTGCCATCTTGCTGACAGGATTCGCCCTCTACCCATGGTGCTACTCGACCCTTTTCTTCACATGGGCTGTCCAGGGCAAGCCGAACGAGGCGAGGGCGGCCGAGCAGATCGGCGGCATACACCTAACACACCTCGGGTTAATCTGGTTCTGGTTGTTGTTTGTAGGCCCCGGAGTCTACGCGTGGTGGTGGGGTATGTTCGGCCTCAGCACGGATATAGGTGGATGGATTTGGGCCCTCTTCATTCCGGCACTCATATTGACAGGGATTTCAGTACAGGGAGTGTTCTGGGGGCTTTTCCTGATTTTCCACGGCACTGAGGGCGCGAGAAACCCCGGAACGGGAGGGCTAACCCAACCCCTGACCGTGGTACAAATCAACTGCGGTGGTGGCCTGTTCTCCGAGATTTGGGACAACAAGGATCTCTCCGGCGAACCAAAGGTCTCCGGC
>Ga0209034_10000900_pt1 | contig 14786 bp, 13 predicted proteins | sample MarorgKNORR_S2LV_2_FD_188219 | JGI IMG/M metagenome (GOLD analysis project Ga0209034, IMG submission 188219) | Marine microbial communities from the Southern Atlantic Ocean, analyzing organic carbon cycling - 250m_A/KNORR_S2/LV (SPAdes) (version 2) | ecosystem: Environmental > Aquatic > Marine...
GGCCAGTACACGATGGATCTTGCGCAGTTCTTCCATCAGGTTGGACTTGGTGTGCAACCTGCCGGCGGTGTCGATGATTAATATGTCTGCGCCTCGTGCTTTCCCGGCCTGGTAAGTGTCGAACGCCACGGCTCCTGGGTCTCCGCCGGCGTCATGTTTAATGACGTCCACTCCGATCTGATTGCCGAGAATTTCAAGTTGCTCAGCGGCTGCGGCCCGGAAGGTGTCGGCCGCCCCCAATATGACTTTCTTTCCGTCCTGTGTGAAATGGTGGGCCAACTTGGCAATGCTAGTGGTCTTGCCCACGCCGTTTACGCCCACCATCAATATCACGTATGGTCTGCTGACTTCAGTCTCATCCATCCAGATGGAGCCGGCTTCGTCAGGCTCCATCCCGGCCACTAGAGAGTCTTTTAGCGACTCGAATACTTGCTGACCAGTTTCCAGTTTCTCAGATCTGACAGTCTCTTTTAGGTCTGCAATTATGCCAAGTGAAGTGTCCACGCCGACATCAGATGAGATAAGTATCTCTTCCAGTTCCTCCCAAAGTGCGTCGTCTAGTTTGGACGACCGGAGGACGTTCAGTATCTTCCCGAACCACCGCTCCCGGCTGGGTTTCACCGCATCTTGGATGTGTTCTATGTTTTCCTGCCGGTTCCGCTTGAAGAATCTGAGCATCATATCTCTGGGTTGTTATGAGGGTTTATGAAGAACTGGTTTACACTCGACCGGTCAGCGTCGCCAATGCTGACTTTGCAGCTGCACCTTCCGCCTCTGATTTCTTGCCGCCGGACCCGGCCCCCACTACCTGGCCGTTGACGAGTACTTCGACCGTGAACACTGGGCCGTGATCAGGGCCTTCGCTACTTACCAGATTATACGTCGGAGGGTTGAGCCCTTGGCCTTGCACCAGTTCTTGTAGGAGAGACTTGGGGTTCTCGGGTGGCGCGCCTGTCTTTTCGGTCAGGGCTAGTTGGTCGTCGAAGAGTCTCAGGATGAGGTTACGGGTGAATTCGTTTCCCTGGTCTATGTAGACCGCGGCAATTAACGCTTCAAAAGCGGCGGACAGCACCGAATCCTGCTCCCGGCCATTGCTTGTCTCGACTCCTTTCCCCACGAACAGATAGCTGCCAAGGTCGATGCGGCGTGCGATTTTGGCCAGGGTTTCGCGGCGTACCAGGGAAGAGCGAGTCTTGGTGAGCTCTCCTTCGTCAGCGTCAGGGAAACGGGAGTAGAGTTCCGTAGAAACTGCTAGTTCCAGGACGGCGTCGCCGAGGAATTCTAGCCGTTCGTAAGAGGCGGATGGGTCCAGGTTGTTTTCGTTACAGTAGGAAAGGTGCACCAGTGCTTGGTGTAGTAGGCTGGGGTTCTTGAAAGAGAACCCCAGCGCTATTTCAAGGGCCTTTGCCGAGGCCCTATTGGGTACGGTTTGGTCTTTAGATGACCCCATGTGGCCACGGGGGTTGGGGGCGCTTGAATTCGCCTACGTGGTCGAACTCATCCATCGCCTTGGTCATGGTAGTGAAGATATCAGCGGATTGTTCAACCGGCGGTATGAACATCTTGAGGAATGTCGCGTTTCCACTCGGTGATATGAAAGTCGGCACGCCAAAGGCACCGTGTTCTTCAACGGCGATGGTGTGGGACTCGGCGATGTCTTTCAGCAGTTCGGGGTCGGCTGAATCCTCGCGCCATCGGGCCATGTCTAGACCAGCTGCAACCGCAGCCTCTTCCATTACTATTGGGTCTTCTAGGTCTTTCTTATCTTCGTGACGGGCCCGCAGCAGGGCCATGAAGAAGGACTGGAAGGCTTCTTCACCCTGGCGTTTGGCGGCAAGGCCAGACATATGAGCAAGGAAGGTCTTGTCGGTGCCGTCCATAACTCCGGGCTGCTCCCAGAGTTTCACGTTGTTGTCATTGTTGTCGCTGTTGACTTGGGCTAGAGAGAAAGGTTTCCAATCAACTTTAACCGCCTCTCCAGTGGATTCCTCTACGTTCGACAGCCACACGGCTGCGTTGTAGACGAATGGTCAACGGAAGTCGTAAAAGGTGGTGAACTGGGCATCAGCCATGGTGTTACCTCCCAAATTTCGTAGGCTCGCTGTGTTACGCGAACTAATAGTTACTGCGCACGTTGGGATTGTAGCTAGAGCACCCCAGGATGTCAAAGCTTCAAACGCAGGTAATTCTTGTGTTTCGGCGCAGCGGGTGGGGTTACTTGCTCTTCTTGGTCTGGGTGTTAACCATAATGCTATAATTTGGACTCTGGCTTTGCTCTCTATAGGAGGCATCCCTACGCCTGATACGCCCTTAACGTTCATCTCTTTGGACCGGGTCGCCGGCGGCCTCAGCGGCGGCCAGGTGGCGGTCTTCAATTCGCTGCGCCGAAGGGCTACCGCGCAGGGTCTACCCGTATATCTGGTAGGTGGACCGGTGCGGGATGCTGTCTTAGGCGTTCCCGCCAATGACTTGGATTTCGTACTGATAGGTGACGCGCCAGCCCTAGCGGCAGAGGTGGCAGAGGAATTGGCGTGCAAGGTAATCGTGCATCCGAGATTCGGGACCGCCATTATCGATATTGAAGACGACCGTGTGGATGTGGTCACCGCCAGGAAAGAGAGCTACCCGTCTCCGGGTTCTCTTCCAGAAGTGTCCGCCAGCAGTCTTGAGGACGACTTGGCCCGTCGAGATTTCTCGGTCAACGCTATGGCCCTTCCCTTGGTCGGAGATTCTCCGGAGGTTATCGACCCACATGGCGGACTCAGTGATATCGCTAATAGAACAATCCGGACCATGTATTCGGATAGCTTCACAGATGACCCTACTAGAATGTTCCGTGCCATTCGCTACGAACAGAGGTTAGGTTTTCAGATATCCAGCGACACAGTGTCAGACCTACGTCGGACCATTGTTAGTGGGTACGCTGATGTCGTCTCTGGTGACCGATGGCGTCAAGAGTTCCAGAAAATATTCGGAGAATCCCAGGCGTTTAAGATGCTCATCCGGGCCATTGGACTGGGTCTACTAGCTGCCGTCCACCCGGCATTGTGTGATAGCCGTCCCTTGGCCATTTTGGCAGGTGAGAACGGTTTGGCCGCAAGTGATTATTTGGCTGCCTTAGCGATTCCTCTGTCGCCTGCCGACGGCGAACAAGTGAGCCGCCGCCTGAATCTGCCGGCCGATTGGGCACGGGTGCTACGTGATACCATTGTATTGCAGGATATATCGCCTTTGATTTCCGGACCGTCGGTTAAGGTCTCCGCCGTCTGCTCTGCGTTGGAAGGCTTGGACGATAATGCAATCGCGGCTTCGGCCCGCCTTTCCCAAGAACCTCAGTTTGCGGCCAGGTTGGCCAGGTATCTGGAGGTCTGGAAACAGGTGAGGCCGAGATTGACCGGTGACGACCTGCGAACGATGGGGGTACCCACTGGTTCAATGGTCGGCGAAATATTGCGAGAGCTACTTTCTGCTAAGCTGGACGGCTTGGTTGGCAACGAAGAGGGTGAAAGAGCCTTAGTGAATCAGATAATATCGCGCGGGAGTTGACCTCCTAATAATGGCAGAACAGACTGGCGTGCCTGATAACCTGGAAACTCCTGAAAACGAACTGGAGTCCTGCGTCATCTGCGGAGACGCCCTCGACGGTATCCAAGAGACCTCTTGCCAGATGTGCGGAGGGAAGTTCCACCAACCTTGGAGCCAGGATAGCGACGTTCCTCAGTGCGGCCGCATCGGTAGTCACGAGGACGCCTTAGCTATAGTATTCCTCTGCGACGACTGCTATTACGGGCGCCGTCCCTAGACCCTCAGATTACGATTCCGGGAAACCAACAGCCTCGATTATTAGGGGCCCGATCCCAAGGAGAACACGGCCATGAAGGCAGTCTATATAGAAGCCCAAGGCGGACCTGAAGTCCTGACATACGGAGACAGGCCTGAGCCTGAGGCTAGGGCGGGAGAAGTCAAAGTCCGAGTCAAGGCCACGGCTTTGAACCGCCTGGATCTTTACACCAGAGCCGGTGGCAGGGGATTGGACCGAGAATTCCCTCCTCCTCTGATCTTGGGCGGAGACTGTGCCGGTGAAGTGGCTGAATGCGGCGACGGTGTGGCCATGTTAAAACCGGGAGACCGAGTGGTGGTCAACCCTCGCATTAGCTGCATGCAGTGCCCAGCGTGCCTGGCGGGACAGGACGACCTCTGCCGCAGCGAGAGTTTCTTGGGCAGTGCCGTTGATGGAAGCTATGCTGAGTACGTCGTGGTTCCGGCGGTTAACGCCCATCTGCTGGGAAACAATGTTTCGTTCGAACAGGCTGCGGCAACTCCCACTACCTATCTACCTGTGTGGAACATGCTGCAACGCAAGCTGCAACTGCAACCGTGGCAGACGGTGTTAGTGTTGTCCGCGTCTGCAGGTGTAGGCGTTGCAGCCATCCAAGTTGCGAAGGACGTTATTGGCGCTAACGTCATCGCCACTACCAGCAGTTCGGAGAAGGCAGCTAAGGCCACTGAATTGGGCGCGGATGTGGTCATCAACTACAACGAGGAGGACATCCGGGAGAGGGTTCGTGAGATTACGGGTCGGGCCGGTGTCGATTGCGTTGTCGATCACGTGGGAGCCGATTTCTTCGGCCCAGCTTTCGCGTCACTGCGCAACGGTGGGCGATACGGTATTTGCGGGGCAACCACTGGATTGCGCACGGAACTGCACTTGGGGTTGCTGTTCAGTCAGCGAAAAGAGATATATGGCGTTTTCATGGGAACAAAAGAGGACATGCGGGAGATTGTGGAGCTGATGAACAAGGGGGTAGTCAAACCAGTTGTCGACCGAACGTTCCCATTGGCTGACGCTGCTGAGGCCCACAAGTACATGGACGAGACCAGTTTCTTCGGCAAATTGATACTGACACAATAGAAGTGGCCAGCTAACGGCTGTCAGTCTGTAGTTTTCTTGCGGAGCCGCTGTCCATGGAACAGGTATTGCTGGGCGTAGCCGCCGTAGCGGCCGAAATGGTCTTGGGCCCATTCCAGCAGGGCACGGTCGGGCGGGGTTTTCTGTCCTGGGAAATACCATTCAGCCAGGGCCCGACGTATCCATACGTCTATAGGGAACGCCTCCAGCTTCTCCAGCGAGAACACGGCTATGCAGTCAGCTATTTTAGAGCCGATGCCCTTTTGTTCCATCAGAGCTGCTTTGGCTTCTGGATAGGGCATCCGAACCAGGGCGGGTAGGTCTAGTTTCCCTTCCAACACGGCCCTTGATGCCTGGTCCACGTAGGGCGCTCTGAATCCCAACCCTAATCGCCTCAGTTCGTCTTCGCCTGCCTCCGCGAGGTTAGCGGGGCTAGGGAAAGTGTGGCGGGTAAGCCCGTTCAAAGTTAGCGGGGATCCGAATTCGTCAGACATGCGCTCCATCAACTGATGGATCCGTGCGATGTTATTGTTGGCAGAGCAGATGAAGGCCACCAGGCATTCCCATGGCTCAGTGCGGAGGATACGGAGGCCTGGATATTTGTTGACCATAGCTGCCACTCGGCCATCCCGGTTGAGGTCCGAGTATATCGCATCGATGTCGTCGTCTAACCGAAAGTAGTCTCGCAGCATCTTGGCTGCAGCTTCCTCAGGTGAAGGACCCGATGAGAACTCCACGGCTTGTGCCTTTTGGCGTATCTGGATGAACTCGCCACGGACTACGCCGGCATACCAGTCGTCTGATTTTTTCCATCGGTGTGCTTGGCCACTCTCTAGGCTGGCTCCAAGGTCAAAGGGCTGGTCTATCGTCAGTTCCACACTTCACTCCTGCACGCCTGAAGATCTAGGCAAGCCATTGGGATGCCAATTGGCCGGTATTGGTCAAACTGCTGGGTTTGAGAGTACAGGGAGGGATAGATTTCAAGAAGGAGCTGCCATAAGACTTTCCAGTGATCCGATTGTCCATGATGACAATGGTCCCTCGGTCCGCTTTGTTGCGGATCAGGCGGCCGAACCCTTGCCGGAACCGTAACACGGCCTGGGGCACGGAGAACTCACTGAAAGGGTTCTCGTATTGGTTAGAGCGTGCCATCACCACAGGGTCAGTGGGGACCGCGAAAGGTAGCCGGGTTAACACAAGCGCTTTGAGTAAACCCGGCGGCAGGTCGACTCCCTCCCAGAAGCTGGCGGTGCCAAGCAGCACGCTGTTGGGCTCTTCGGCAAAACGGGTCATCAACTGCTGGGCCGAGCCGTCGATACTTTGAGCCAGGACCTGGATGTCCTGGCCCATAAGCGGAGCGCGCAGCCGTTGCGCGACAGCCCTGAGAGACGCGTAAGAAGTGAACAGAGCCATAGTGTGACCGTTCATAGTGGTGCCTAGGTCGGTCAGAACTCTGACCATGGCATCGACGTATTGATCTGAGTTGGGTGGAGGCATGTCTTCTGGAATCAAAAGCAGCGCTGCCTTTTGATAGTCAAAAGGCGACCCCACCAGTAGTTCCTCTGAGTCACCACCTACGCCAACGCGGGACTTGAAATACTCGAAGTTTCCCTCAGTGCTGAGAGTGGCGCTAGTCAAGACGACGCTGTCTTTGTGCTGGAACAGCTCTGCCGCAAGCGTACCACTTATGTCCAGCGGGGCCGAATTCAAGGAGACGATGGGGTTGCCCCGTATCTGGTCATTGCTGATCCAGTGGATATCGTTGTCTATGGGATTGCCCAAGATGGAGACGAACTCCTCTCTCATGGTTTCCACTTCGTCCATCAGATTGGCGGTCTCCATGACCAGAGCCGGTTGGTCGTTGGCGGCCGGAAGCAGGGTCGAGTCGAGGAACCGGTGCAGTTGTCCGACGTTCTGGGAAGCCTGCTGTAGCCCGACATCCAGGTTCTCCCAGGCTAGGTGCAGGTCGCTCCAACTCTGGGAGCCGTGTAACTGAGAAGTAATGAGCATCTGCTGGCCATTGTCACGGGTGCCTGACCTTTGGTTTGCTTGGAACCGCTCGACTTCAGCCCAGAGGCGACCCCATACCTGGCGTAACTTCGCTCCTTCCGCCTCGACCGTCGATACATAATTATTAGCCTCTTCGCGGATGGATGACGCCAGACCTTCGGCTGCGGTAGCTTGACGTATCTGAGTTGTCAGTCTGGACTGTGGTTCCCAGACCTCGTCCAGTTTGTCCTGAGATATGCTGAAACCTAGTTGTCTGGTGGCCTCGTCTTCTAGGTTGTGGGCCTCGTCGATTATCAGGTGTTGATACTCGGGGATCAGACCGCCACCACGGGCCAGGTCCGAAAGAAGCAACGCATGGTTCACAACCACGATGTGTGCTTGTTCTGCGCGCTCTCTGGCGGCCCTTAAGAAGCACGGTGTGCCATCGCGGAGCCCTGGGCAGAATCCTTTTTCGCCAGCTGATACGTGGCTCCACGACCCAGAGTCCCGTCCGGATAGATTGATCTCAGCGCGGTCGCCGCTCGTAGTGTTCTGCATCCAAACGGAGGTCTTTGAAAGGAGACGGGCGTCGTCGATTGTTGGTGAGTCGCTGCGTGCCAGATGGTTCCAGCGTCGCAAGCACAGATAGTTGGTCCGACCCTTAAGTAGGGCAGCCTTCAACACTCCTTGCGCGACCAGTCCGGATTGCTCCAAAACCTCTGTGAGCGCTGGTATGTCCTTGTTCATCAACTGTTCTTGCAGATTGATAGTATTGGTGGAGATGACCACCCGTTGCCCTTTGGAAATAGCGAAGAGCGCAGAGGGAAGCAGGTAGGACATCGACTTGCCAACGCCGGTACCACCCTCAACCACTAGGTGCTGGTTGTGATACATAGCTTTGGTGACGCTAGAAAGCATCTGTTCTTGCTCGGGTCGGTGCTCAAATCCGGAGAAGACCTTGGCGAATGGGCCGTCTTTGGTCAGCAACCCAGCTACCTTATCTTCACTTAGGTCGCTTAATGCCGGGTCGGCACGCCGCTTTTCAGGTGACCCGAGCCTGATAGACATCTGTTCTAGGTCAAGGCCTGTCAGTCCTACTGAAGAGGTCTGGGCGTCACCTACTCCCTCTAGGCCTGCCAAAATGCCACTGATGGACCAGTGGCTGCGAGAGGCGAGGTTCGACAGGTATGCCAACAATCCCGAGTCCTGTTCGGCAGCCAGCCGCAGCAACTTGACGTAAACGTTCTTGGTTGCCATGGCATCGGCCAGCGCACGGTGGGCGTCGTTGTGCTCAACCTGAAAGTGGGAGGTTAGGTACTTCAACGAATATTGCCGTGATCGGGGCATGAAGACAGTCGCGAGATCCCACGTGTCGTAAGAGGGGTTGTTCAACTGTACGCCATTGTTGGCCAGAAACCCGATGTCGAACTGGATGTTGTGGCCGATGATTGGGTCGGCTCCAAGGAAGTCTTCGATCTCGGAAGCCACTGAGGAGAAGAACGGGGCGCGCTTGACCTGCTGCGGAGAGATGTGAGTTAGCCGTTGTATGAACTCTGGTATGGCGACGCCGGGGTTTACCAGGGTCTGGTAAGTCTCGATGACCTCGTCTCCGCGAAAACGTACGGCCCCGACCTCAAGTATCTGGTGACGGTTGGAATCTAGGCCCGTGGTCTCCAGGTCCAGAGCCACATTAACCTGTTCGAAGGGGGAAATGTCTGTATCGAAAAGTACCATCTAACTCCCGTCACAACCTCACATTCATGCTGACATAACCTGCAAGAAATTCCTAAACCCATGCCTGGGGCAGTTTAGCACGGCTGGGACGCCGCTTCGACCCCAACGTGACAGGATTAGCTCTGAAACGAGACCGCCCAGTCCAATCCCCAAGCGCAGGGCAAATACGGCTGCCTATGTTGTCTGAGTGGGTATTTATAAAACGTATGGCTGAAGGTTGCCGGTGCGGAGTCCGGTGACTGGGTGAAACTCTTTGGTGTGGAGGGCTTTTAAGAATTCCTCCTCGTTATTGACTTCGTCCGGGAACTCGGTGAGAAATTTACCCAGGCCGTGTGTGGAATGGGCATCGCTACCTCCGGTGACCGGCAATTTCAACAGGGAAGCAACTTCCATGGCAAAGTTGTTCTCCCTGTCGATGGTTCCACCATTAGCAACTTCCACAGCATCAGCCAGCTTGAATACCGGATGGTCTAGGGCGTCTTTGGGAACCTCTGGCAGTGGGTCGTCAATGGACTGATAGGTAAGCGCTCTGCTGCGGTTGCCGTTGCTGCTGAGTACCCCTCGAAATGGATGGGCAGAGACGACGAACCCACCACCTGCGGTGGCTGCCTTCCGCAACTCGGCGGCCTTGTTGTAGCCGGCCTGGTAGCGGTCTAGGCCGAAAGCCAACATATGACCGAAGTCAGTCTCAACCTCCATAGCACGGATCAGCACCACATTGTGAAGACTGGCAAAAGCCTTGAATTCGTGCCGGTCCCAGGGGCCGGAGTGCTCGGTGAGGCAGAGGCCGCGGAGACCCAAACGGTCGGCTTCAAGAATCAGGTCTTCGGGGGTAAGGCTGCTGTCACTGCTACCTTTGGTCGTGTGGATATGGAGGTCAAATAATCGGGCCATGGATGGCTGTCAACTCTCAGCGGTCGGTTTTCAGCCAGCCGCGGTAAGGGTGTGGTTCAGTCTAGACAGCGTTACGGATATCGTCAACGTGTCGAGCTATTAGTTATTTCGGAATTCAGTTGCCTTGGCCAATTCTGGGAACTGCTCGATGGGCAGCACCTGGCCAGTCTCTTCGTAGTGGGTAACCAGTTGCCGGATAGCATCTGGGACCGGCTTACTCCTCTCTTTCTCGGAGTCATAACCAACATAAACCGTTTCGATATGGGTTAACATCCGGTTGCTGTTCTCAGGGTATATCTCCAAGTGGAGAACAAGGCTTGCGGTGCCGATGTGAGAAACCCTGACATACAGTTCGATGATCTCGTCGACTTTTGCGGGAGCTTTGAATTCTTGGGTGCTCTTGGCTACGGCAAAATCGAAATAGCCGCTTTGGGGGATGACGTATATAGCAAACCCTAGGTTACGGTAGTACTCGGCTTGACCGACTTCCAGATAACCTAGGTAGGCGCCGTTGTAGACGATACCTTGAGCGTCGCACTCCATCCAGCGCACTCGTACGGATGTCTTGAACCGAAAGTCGGATTTGGCCATGTCTATCCGAGTTCTACTCCATGTCTGTTACGTGCTGGTAGCCTAGGGCATTCAGATATTTCAGGTCATCAGAAGTGAGGTCAGCTGTTAGCAAGAGGTCAGGTCGGCGTTCAAGGGTTCGCCGTAAGGACTGCTCTCTACGCCACTTCTCGATGTTTGCGTGATGTCCTGACAGCAGTATCTCCGGGGTTTCCATTCCCTGAAACTCGGCTGGGCGGGTATATAGCGGATGCTGCAATAACCCGGAGGAAATCGAATCCTCTATCACGTTTTCCATCGAACCGATTACGCCAGGAACTAGCCGGGACATGGCGTCGATGAGGGCCATGGCCGGCAATTCTCCGCCAGTCAACACAAAGTCCCCGAGGCTAATCTCCCTGGTGGCTAGGAACTCTGGGACACGGTTGTCGATTCCTGCGTAGTGAGCACAAATCATCGCGACTGCCGGAGCTTCAGACAGTTCTTCTACTACCGTCTGCGTAAGTACATCCCCCTGGGGGGTGAACAGGATGACGGGAATCTCCGCTCGCTCGGTCTCGGAGTAGGCCGATAAAGCGGCTTCAGTTGCCTCAAACACTGGCTCCGCTTTCAAAACCATGCCGTGACCACCTCCGAATTGATAGTCGTCGGCCGTGTGGTGCGGGTCGTGAGAGTAGTTCCGGATATCGGTGACATCTACCGACACTAGCCCTCGGTCCAGTGCACGAGAAAGCATGCTGTATTCCAACGGGTCTTTGAAAGCGTCCGGGAACAAGGTCAGGACATGAAAACGCATCAGTTAATGATACAAGATAATCAACCTACGCGGATGCGTTTTCGTTGCCCCGGATGTGATGGAAGCCTAATCTCCGACAGGCTGGGGTTCTCCCACTGGCAGGTTGTCGACGTAGGCCTCACCACCCTTCATCACCATCTTGATTAGATCTTTGTTCCTGAGAACGCTGATGTCTTTTAATGGATCACCGTCAACCACCAGGAAGTCAGCGTAGAGCCCGGCCTTGATGGTGCCGAATTCCTTCTCCCGGCCGATGCATTCTGCAGCCCAGCCGGTGGCGGTTTGGATGGCCTGCATGTTGGACAGGCCACGGTCGACCATCAACTCTATCTCCCGTGCGTTGTCGCCGTGGACGAATCCACCAGCGTCAGTGCCAGAGGACACCTTTACTCCGGCGTTAACAGCCATATGCAAACTCTCCTGGTGTATCTGCATCAACTGCTTAGTCCGTTCGATTATATGAGGCGCGCTGATGGTGGAATGGAATTCGTAGACCTCGAACGTAGGGGTGAAGAATACGTTTTTGTCGGCCATGATTTTAGCTAAGTCGGGGTCTTCGGCCAGATAACAGGCGTGCTCCACCGAACCGACACCCGCCTCGATGCACATCCTAAGTCCGGGGCCGCCCACAGCGTGGCACATGGTGTATTTCTCTTGGGATTTGGCTTCTTCGACCAAGGCCTTGACCTCATCAGGGCCAAAGGCGATGTCCTTGGGGCCATGTCCGGCGCGGGAGCTTGCCCCGCCCGTGGTGGCGAACTTGATGACATCAGCGCCGACACGCACCAATTCGCGGACCAGAGCTCTGATCTCCGTGGGTCCGTTGGCCACGCCGTTGGGGTGCATCGGATCATCATTGAAGGCGTTTCTATGTCCAGACGGTGCGACCCTGTCCCCGATGCCACCGTTGGGAGAGACGATGGCCACCGAAGTGAGCAACCGGGGGCCTTTAATCACTCCCTGGTCTACGGCGAATTTGAAACCGGCGTCCAGACCTCCAGCGTCGCGGATGCACGTGTAGCCCGCGGCCAGTGAGTCTTCAATCGCCCTGGCAGTCTTTAAGTGATTCAAAGAGGCGGGCTCTTCAATCTCCCATCGGCTAATTAGGCTGTAATTCTTGTGGGCCAAGTGGTCGTGGGTGTCGATCAGACCAGGTAATAGGGTGAGGCCGGCCAGGTTAATCTCAACCGTTCCAGGAGGCAAGATGACAGCTGCCTTAGGGCCGACTTCGGTGATATGATCCCCGTCGATCAATATGGCAGAGTCCTTCAAGACCGGTCCGCCGGTGCCGTCGATCAGGTCGGCGCCAAGTAACGCTTTCATGTCGTACCTCGCGTGTGGAGTGCTGGTTGAGATATACCTGCAGGTTGGGCAGATGCTAGTCAAGGCCAGTGGCCGTGTCAAGCGCTGGCAGTCCGCCTGTTTTCCTCCAATCCGGCTACTTGTCCAAGGCTAAACCTGGTCGGGTCTTGGATATAATCGACGATTACAAGACGCTGGGTTTTCGATTTTGAAGGTCAGCAATCTCCAAGGCACGGTATTGTGGAATGGGTGGATTGAAAAAACTGGGCGCATTGGTATTGACAGCGTTGTTCGTCGTGTCGTGTGGATCGGACGCCGATAGGATAACATTCGTGTCTGAGGTCGACGGCGACGCTGAGATATACGTCGTCGATCCGGAATCGGGTGACTCCACACCTCTGACGGACAACCGAAGCGCTGATAGCAGCCCGGTCTGGTCTCCCGACGGTAAACAGATTGCCTTCGTGTCCGATGAGTCGGGTGACCTGGAGATTAACGTCGTTGATGGCAACGGCAAACTGACGGAAAGGTTGACCAATATCCCCGGCGACGACGAGGCGCCTCTTTGGTCTCCCGACGGCAAGAATATAGCGTTTGTATCGAACCAGGATGGAAACGCTGAGATCTACCTGATGCCGGTTGATGGTGGCCGTCCTATCAGGATCACCGACAAGGAACCCGACGATTCGATGGGCGACTGGTCTCCGGATGGCGAATGGCTGGCTTTTGCCCGGAATGGCAACGAAGAGGAGCGGGGCCTGTGGCTGCGTAACCCTGATGGCGTGAACCTGGTCCACCTGACTGAAGAAGAGGACTACGACCCGACCTGGTCTCCCAATGGCAAGCACATAGTCTTCGTACGAGTTTCCGACGGAAACGCTGACCTCTACTTGGCCAGCCGTCTCAAAGACAGCAGCTGGCAAGACAACGTTGAACTGACCAGGTTAACTCAGCACGAGGAAGACGACCTGGCTGCGGCTTGGTCTCCTCGCAGCGATAACATCGCCTTCGTCTCGTTTCGGGACGGTAACGCTGAAATCTACATTATGCATGATGACGGTTCGAAGCAACTGCGTCTGACCACTAACGAATCTCACGACTTCGATCCTGTTTGGTCTCCCGACGGGAAGCAGATTGCTTTTGTTTCCCACCTTTATGGGCAAGGCGAGATTTTCCTCATGGACGATGACGGCGCAAACCAACGTCGCCTTACGATCAACGACGCCGAAGACCACTCTCCTGATTGGTAGCCATATGGCGGCGGTTCGTCGCTTAGTGTTTGGTGGTTGCTTTACCCTGGTGCTACACTCTCCAGCCTGAATGTGTCCTAAGTGGAAACAAGAAGACCGGTTATGGATTATGCCGAAATCGCTCCAATGATGGGAAGACTTTGGTCTCCTTTGGCTGCGGTGACAACCCACTGGCAAGGGCGAGATAATGTTCAGATGGCAGTGGCCATTGCGGCCGCTTCGATCGTACCTGATCGACCCCGGGTGACGCTACAGCTCTATAAAACTAACCTCACCCATGACATGGTCGTTTCTAGTGGGGTCTTTGCCCTGAACTTTCTCAAGAGTGCCCAGTTAGACCTCGTCGGCGATTTTGGGCTGGTCTCGGGTCGTGATGAAGACAAACTGGAAGGCGTGGCCAAGACGTCCGGTGAATCGGGTAGCCCATTGCTCACGGGCTGTTTTGGCTACTTGGACTGCCGAGTGATTAACGCCATGGATGGTGGTGACATGACCTGCTTCCTTGCTGAGGTCTTAGCCGGCAAAACTATGGCCGAAGGTGAGCCTCTGTGGTGGCGCGATGCACGGCGAGAAATGTCCATGGAATGGCTGGAACGCTGGGAGAAAAAACAATCATCGGAGATAGCGACTTCCCGCGTCACGATGGGTAAAATAATCCACATCCCATGGCAATCAAATGACAGAAAGACATAAAGTTCGTCCCCCGTACGGAAGAGCGAGCTATTGAGAAGTTGATGGAAGATATCCGCCCACACATAGAGAAAATCCATGCCACGCCGCACAAAGCTGTTGTAGCGGTGTCCGGCGCGGGCACCCAGGCCGTGGCCTGGCTACTGGGCGTGGCCGGCGCATCCCGGACCATTCTTGAGGCATTGGTACCCTATGGCCGCGAGTCCATGCGCGCTTTCCTTGGTTTCGAACCTGAGCAATCGGCCTCGGCACAAACGGCCAAAGATATGTCCGAATCTGCCTACAAACAGGCTAAGTTACAGCTCGAAGACGACTCACCTCCAGTCGGGCTGGCTTGCGCTGCGACCATCGCCACCGACCGGCCAAAACGCGGCGATCATCGGGCCTATGTTTCTGCTTGGGACGAAACCGGCAGCACTCTCTATTCACTCAACCTGCATAAGGGCCTGCGTGACCGGGCAAGTGAGGAAGAGCTGGTTAGTAATTTACTCGTCCACGCGCTAACGGTGCTCTCTGGTCTGGAATCAGGAGTTGAATTGGGCCTCACACCTGGCGACACCCTTGAGATAGAACGGGTCGAACACGGCTCTCCTTTTGAGCAATTGCTCTCCGGCGCCGTAGGTTGGGTTGTCATGCGTGGTGGATCGTTGTC
>Ga0209034_10000903_pt1 | contig 14767 bp, 14 predicted proteins | sample MarorgKNORR_S2LV_2_FD_188219 | JGI IMG/M metagenome (GOLD analysis project Ga0209034, IMG submission 188219) | Marine microbial communities from the Southern Atlantic Ocean, analyzing organic carbon cycling - 250m_A/KNORR_S2/LV (SPAdes) (version 2) | ecosystem: Environmental > Aquatic > Marine...
GGTTGGCATAAGTACAGCTAAGAGCGGTGTAATGCGTGCTAAAAATCAAAGCCTGACACAGACCCTGGTTTCTCTGCGTTTCGTTGCTCTGGCGGGTCTGGCTTCTGGGATAGCCGTGAACGCCTTGTATTTTGCGGTTCAAAAGGCTGACGTCGTGGTAATCAGCCCAATTGTAGCCAGTAGTCCTTTGGTTACACTATTGCTAGCCCACGTATTCCTCACCCGAATTGAGACGATTACAAAGAGATTGGCCGTTGGAACCGTCATGGCTGTCTCCGGCGTAGCCTTGGTTGTGGTCGGAAGCCAGCTATGACCCAGTTGAAATATCGGATGGTAGATTAGCAAATGGATGCGATAGCGCTGTCGCTATTGTCGGGCTTTGGGTTTGGAAGCGCCGCGATTCTGGCCAGGGTTGGCATGCAGGGTATGAGTCCCCTCTCTAGTACGCTGCTATCAGTGCTGGTCAGCTTCTGCCCGACCGTGCTATTGGCCCTGGTATTTGCCTTTTCAGATATAAAGGATCTACCCGCTGTGGCCTTGGCCTGGTTCTTTTTGCTTGGTGTGGTCAACTTTCTGGGTGGCAGAACCTCCAGCTATCAGGCCATCGGGCGAATCGGGGCATCCCGTACTGCGGCCATACAGAGTACCGCGGCGGTATTCGCATCGATCTTCGCCATTACTATTACTGGGGAGAGGCCTCATTTTGTGGTGTTGGTTGGTACACTCACGGTGGTGCTCGGCTTGACCACAGCACTGGGGAACTCGATCCGGGAAGGGGTAAACAATAACCGCGGCGTTCTGATCGGGTTTGGCCTAGCCCTGGTGGCCGCAGCTTCCTACGGAGGCACCAACGTTATAGCTAAAGAGCTCACAGAGGAATACGGCTCTCCGCTGATGGTTTCGGCCTTTGGTCTGTTATTTGGCATAATCCTTTTGTCGCCCTTGGCAGGAGCAAGGACAATACGCGAGGTGAAGGCTGCCAAAGGGAACCTCAGGTTCGCGTTGTCAGCCGCTTTCTCCGGGTTGGCGGCTGCTACGGGGGTCATTGCCCTGTACTTTGCTTTGCAACGATCAGAGGTGACTGTGGTCTCGCCCATCGTTTCTACCAACCCCATATTTACCCTGATACTGGCTCAAATATTCATTTCGCGAATGGAAGACCTTACAAAATGGCTGGTTTTGGGGGTTGGAATTACAGTGGCAGGTGTCATTACCGTGACTATTGGTAGCACCCTTTAACTTGAACCTGCAACACATATGCCCAACTCTGGGGCTTTGTGGCATAATTGAGCGCAGATGTTGGGTAAGCAAGCCCATAAAATCCTTTTAGAAATAGGAGTCTCATGCCAGGACAGATTAAGACAAAACAAATTAACCACGTAACAACCATGGTTAAGGACACGGCTCGGGCTATGAAGTTCTATAACGAACTATTGGGTATCAAGCAGATAGAGAGTCAGGTTCCAAACCCGGAAATTACATGGCTGCAACTGGAAAACGGCATCATGGTGCATCTGATAGAGACCCCGGACGCGCCAGTAAAACCGGAGAACACCCACCACGCCTTCGAAGTAGAGGATTTTGAAGGGACTATGAAGACTCTGGAAGAGAATGGTTTTGAGATTCTCCGCCATGGTGTGAGGTTCGACGGCCAAGGCTTTATGTTCATCAACGACCCGGACGGAAACCGAGTGGAGTTTTGCACCGGTTCCGGTTACTTTCCTGCCCCAGGTCGCCCCGACTAATCAGTAAACCGGGTTCTATTACCTGCCGGAGTCCTGAGTACGTCTTGGTGATTGGTCTGGCTACCTAGCAATAGATTAGGAGAGATTGTGTTCGAGAAGATTCAGCATATTGGATATCTGACCCCAGATTTGGACCGCGCGATAGCCTGGTTTCAGGAATCGTTCAATGCGGTTAAGGCCGGCGGAGGCCCCCTCAATCCGGGCTATGCCATGCCCAGCGGGGGACGGAACGCCTATGTGCGCTTCGGTAACGCCGAAGCAGAATTGCTGGAGCCCTCCGATACAACAGGCCTCTCTAGTGAGATTCTGACCATGCACCATGTCGGTTATGTCGTGGCCGACATCAACAAGTCCATTGATGAGTTGACTGCCCGTGGATTTAAATTTGCTGCTGATAAGCCGAATGTCAATGTGTTGGGTCACCAGTTACTGTACTTTGATTCCAGTACCACTAACGGTGTGAAGATGCACATAACCCAACTGCCCGACGCTCCCGCAGAGGCGAACGACGGATTTGAGGTTGAGCGCATCATACACGCTGGTTACCGGGTCAAGAATCTGGAAGATGCCATCAAATGGTACGTGGATAAATTCGACGGTACGAATATCGGTGGTGGCCCTTCGCGGTCGGGTGCACGGAATGCATTTGTAAACTTCAGCGAGGTTCAGGTTGAGCTCATCGAGCCGACTGATCCTGCCACTATGGGAGACGACCATGTTATGGACCACGTTGGTTACGTGGTTGGTGATATTCCATCCTGCATCGGAGAATGCGAATCTCATGGCCTGAAATTCGTCGCTGACACGCCCAATACAAACTCGGTTGGTCAGCAGGTTTTGTACTTTGAGACCGACACCAGCATGGGTTCGCGGATGCACTTGACCAGGTTGCCGGACTAGCTCCAGCGGCTGATAGAAGTTCAGGCCAAGCATGCAGTCAGAGCAAGTGCGTAACATAATCCTGGTGGGCTTTATGGCTTCGGGAAAAAGCAGCGTGGCGAGAGCCATATCCCGTCGTTGTCACTGGCCCAGGATAGACGCTGACGAGGAGATAGTTGCCCGAGCCAGAAAGCCCATCGCAGATATCTTCCGTGATTCGGGAGAGGATGTGTTTAGGGCACTGGAACGGACAGTGGTAAGTGACATCTGTGGGGAGGCAGGCCGCATAATCGCCGCCGGTGGTGGGTCGTTCATGGATGACGAGAACCGGCAGGCTATGCTGGATGGCGGTACTGTTTTCTATCTCAGCGCCCGACCTGAGACCATCCATTACCGGGTTACCAGAGGAAACCCCAACGCTCCGGTGCGTCCGTTATTGGGAGCAGGGAATCCGTTGCAACGGATCGAAGAACTACTGCAGGAGCGGATGCCGGTATACTCACAGGCGCATTATGCAGTTGAAACAGACGGATTATCTCCGGACCAGGTGGCTATGGCCATCCTTAAAATTTGCGGACCGGGAATCCCACAATACATCTAAAATCACGGAGACCAGAACATGGCGGATACAGATCTGGCGGCGGAAGTACATCACGCAGGTGGCTCATATCCAGTGGTTGCTGGTTGGGGGCTGATTAACTCGCTCGGAGACCGGTTCACGGACTTGGGGTTGACCAACACAGCTTATATTATCTCCGACTCCAACGTGATGAATCTCTACGGACGAAATGTGCAGCGGGCCTTACAGAAACGTGGCATCGCTGCTCACTGCTTTATCATCCCTGCCGGAGAGACGAGCAAGAGTTTCGAATTGGCTCAGGCCATTTACACTTGGCTGGCTGGACTAAAAGCTGAGCGTGGCCACACCATCATCAGTGTTGGCGGTGGCGTTGCCGGCGACCTGGGTGGTTTTGTAGCCGCTACCTATCTGCGAGGTATGGCTTTTGTACAGGTGCCTACCAGCATGGCGGCGATGGTGGACGCGTCCATTGGCGGCAAAGTCGCGATAAACTTGCCTGAGGCCAAAAATCTGGTTGGTGCATTCTATCAGCCTAAGGGTGTGTTCGCCGACGTTCAAGCGCTGTCTACCCTGGGCAAGAGGGAATTGGCGGAGGGCTGGGCGGAGGCTATCAAGCACGGTTTCATATTGGACGCAAGTCTGGTTGATGTGTTTGAAGAGCACGCGGAAGCCCTGATGGATGTTGAACCTGAGATTTCAACGGATGTCATTCGCCGGAGCATGGCCATCAAGGCCAATGTGGTTAGCCAGGATGAACGAGAGACCCTGGGTATCCGGATAATGTTGAATTATGGCCACACCATCGGCCACGCGTTGGAGTCGACCACTGAATATGGAACTTTTTTCCACGGTGAGGGTGTGTCTGTTGGCATGATGGGAGCAGCGACCATGGCCCAAGAGATGGGTCTGCATTCCCAAGCCTTAGTTGATCGCCAGCGTCATTTATTAGAACGGTTCAACCTGCCGACTTCGGCTAAAGGACTGGACGTAAACGCTATTTTGCAAGGAATGTCTCTGGATAAAAAGGTACAGAGTGGTTCTAAGCGCTGGGTGATGCTGGAAGAGGTGGGCCGGTCGGTAGTCCGCACTGATGTCCCGGAGGAATTGGTCGAGAAGACCGTTCGTGAGCTAGTCAGTTAGCTAGTCGTCTGCCGGGACTATAGTCTGGTCTTGGCTCTCTCGAGTGGCTATGATCATCATGGCCATTATTATCAGGCACATCGCTCCGGCAATACTCAGCAGCACGATGGAAGCCACTGTCGATAGGAACTCTACGCTATCTGAGAAAGTGGATACTTGTTCCAACGCCACTGCCACTGCTCCGCCAATGATTGTTACGCCATATAGGATGCGGATTCGGGCAGGTTCCACAAAGTTGGTGGCGGTAGCACCCAATTGTGAACCCACCGATGCTGCGGTAAGCATGAAGATGGCCATCTTTGGGTCTACGCTGTGTGACATGGCGTAAATGAACGTTCCCCAAGAGCCGGTTACGATTATCTGGAACAGGTCCGTTCCGATTGCCACTGTTGTGGGCACACCGAGCCCAAAGATCAAGGCGGGCATGAGCAAGAATCCGCCTCCGGCTCCTAATAAACCGGCAAAAAACCCAACGGCGAAACCCACAACTATCGGGACGAACACAGATAGATTTTCGATTCCCGATACCGGCAAGGAAACGTATGTTGGGATAATACCTTTTCCAGGCAGCCAGATGGAATGAGGAGGTACTCGCATGGCCTGGACTCGACGTGCCAGTGATGCCGTTGAGATGGTCTCTGCGTTTGATTTGGGAGCTCGGCGCATTTTCAAGTAATCGTTTACGATGAACCCACCTAGTGCTCCTAAAAACAAGATGTACACGTAGCGGATAACTGGCCCAATGACCCCCGCTTCTTCTAGGGTGGAGTTCAATTGCTCGGCTAGAAAAACGCCCGGAACAGTCCCTACCAGCATTAACATCCCTAACCTTAAGTCCACATTACCCAGATGGCGGTGCTTGAGGGTGTTGATGATTGATGAACCCATGATCAGGGCCAGCCCAGTCCCCACAGCAAAGACTGGCGGGACTCCGAACACCAACAATCCGCCAGTGATCAAGAAACCTCCGCCTACTCCAAAAAAGCCACTAAGTGTTCCAACCATAACTCCTAGGAGCAATAAAAGAGCCGGATTGACAGTGACTTCTGCGTTGGGAAACCACATCCTAGTGGCTGCTCTCTGAATTATCGTTTTGGCGGCTGCGAAACAGGGAAGCTACATGAAAAATAACGGTCCAGAAAAGGTGCAAAACAACCGCAGATATGCTGATGCATCCAACGATTAACAATGCCCAAAGAAGGGTGTGGTTGGAACTGAAATTTATTAGGAATTCGTTCATCTTGGGACGCTAACCCGTTGGCTTCGTGGTTGAAGGGTTTAGCCTGTAGAGGATACCATAGCCCGAGCCTGCTACTATTACCCGTAACAGAATACCACTGGTGGTAGGCGGGACAAATGTCAATGCCGGGACCTAATTTTAATTTTCAATTGCAGCACTCAGACGGTCAAGCCAGGGCCGGTGAACTAGTCACGCCCCATGGTAAAGCGCTCACCCCATTTTTCATGCCGGTGGCAACCCAAGCCACGGTCAAAGGTCTAACCATGGAAGAAGTGCGGGAAGTGGGGGCACAGGTAGTTCTGAGCAACGCCTACCACCTTTACCTGAGGCCAGGTGTGGAGATTGTGAGTACGCTGGGTGGGCTGCACAAATTCATGGGTTGGGATGGGCCGATACTCACGGACAGCGGAGGCTTCCAAGCGTTCAGCATGGGGCCGTTGCGGAAGGTGAGCGATGGTGGCATCAAGTTTCGTTCCCACATCGACGGCAGCGAGCACAATTTTACTCCTCAGTTAGCTACGGCTAATCAAGAAGGTCTGGCGCCGGATATTGCCATGTGCTTTGACCAGTGCATTGCCTACGGAGCCACCGAGAAAGAGGTTCGTCAAGCTATGGAACGGACTCACCGCTGGGCTAAAGAATGTTTTGATGTTCATCAAACTTCGCCCTCAGGTGCGGCATCGGGACAAGCATTGTTTGGGATCGTGCAAGGCGGAACGTTTGAGTCGCTGCGTGAAGAATCAGCTCACGCAATCTCTGAGATTCCGTTCCATGGCTATGCGGTTGGTGGTCTTGCCGTGGGCGAGAACAAAGAGGACATGTATCGTTTCACTGGACAAGTGACGGAAGCGTTGCCGAAGGAAAAGCCAAGATACTTGATGGGCGTGGGTTCACCGGAGGACTTGGTGGAAGGTGTTGCCAGGGGCATAGACATGTTTGACTGCGCACTGCCGACCAGAGTAGCCAGAAATGGAAGCCTGTTTACGCCGGAAGGTCGGGTGGACATCACTAAGGCGCGGTACGCGGAACAGCAAGGACCGTTGGATGAGTCCTGCGACTGCTACTCCTGCCAGAATTACTCAGCCGCGTATTTGCGCCACCTTTTCCGTGCCAAGGAGTTGTTGGGACTGAGGCTGGCCAGCATCCACAACCTTCGTTTTGTCTTGTCGCTTATGGAACGTATCAGAGCAGCAATCTTCGAAGATCGTTTCGATGCTTTCCGCAAGGATTTCATGGATGCTTACAAACCGGCCGATGAGGCAGCGAGGCAGGCACAAAAAGACCATTGGCTGCGAATGCAGAGCGCTTGACCAATCAGACGCTGCTAGCTGTCAGAAGGGGTTAGGTCGAATTTCTGTCGGAGTTGGCAGGACGATCTAAAAGACTAGAATCCGCCGGCAACTGCAGGGACGATGCTTATTTCGTCACCATCGCTGGTAGCGGTGCCAAGTCCGTCCATGAATCGGACATCCTCTCCGTTCAAGTAGATATTGACGAAGTAGCGTAGTTCTCCTTCTTCGTCGACCAAGCGATCCTTGAAACCGGGAAATTCCGAGTTCAGGTTATCAACTAGTTCACCTAGAACGGTGGACTCTACTTCTACTTTGTCTTTGCCGTTTGTCATACGCCTTAGTGGCGTGGGAATCCGGACCGTGACGCTCATCTGGAAAAACCCTCCTGCTCGTTCGATCGCTTATTTTGGCATCCCTTGATGGTAGCCCTGGGCAGGATCGATCTCTACCCGTCGATTACATCCCCACCAAGCGGGTCAACCCTAACACCTGTGGAACTGACCCATTCCAGCCCGCTTTGTATTTCTTGCTCTTCGCCTTCAAGTTCCAAAGTCACCCAACCGACCTTTTCACCGACCTCGGCCCTGCGTATGTTGGTTATAATCTTGAACTTTTTCCCCAGCTCGTAAATCACCGGTTGCTTGACCAGTGTCTCTTCGAATGTGAACTTCACTCGCTGCTTACCCATACCCAAACCCCTCCCGGATTACTTCCCATTTTTGAATAGGATCGAATCTGCTCGGTTACTTGGCACCTTCGAACATTTCTTCAAAGGACCGCATGCTTGGCTTGATGGCTAGGGGATTTACTACTTCTTCGACAGCTTCAATTGTTTTTAGTCCGTTACCTGTAATGTAAACGACAGTCAAATCATCAGGCTTGATTGCGCCCGATTCGGCGAGGTTTTTGAGTCCTGAAACCGTTACACCACCGGCCGTCTCGGTGAATATACCTTCAGTTTCGGCCAAAAGCTTGATGCCGTTTACTATCTCTGACTCGGGGACCGCATAGGCGGAACCTTGAGATTTTTCAATTACTTTAATCGCATAGATGCCGTCGGCTGGGTTTCCGATGGCCAGGGACTTGGCGAGGCTATTTGGCTGTACCGCCATAACCTGGGATTGGTTGTTGGCCCATGCGTAGGCGATGGGCGAGCAGCCCTCTGCCTGCTGCATGTGCATCTTGGTGGTGACTGCGGGATGGTGAGCCGTGTTTTGATCCACGCCAAATGAGCTGGAATCAACTCCGTCCAACAGTCCCAAGCAGGCTAGCTCGTTAAAGCCTTTCCATATCTTGGTAAACATGGCACCAGACGCGGAAGGAACCACAACGTGGTCTGGTAATCTCCAGCCCAGTTGCTCAGCTACCTCATATCCAAGGGTCTTACTTCCCTCGGCGTAGTAGGGACGCATGTTGATGTTGACGAAGGCCCAGGGGTAGTCATCGGCCAACTCGCTACAGAGTCGGTTTACCTGGTCGTAGCTACCGTCCACGGACACAAGGATGGGATTGTAGATAGCGGCACCGACGATTTTGCCCCGTTCCAGATCGGAGGGAATGAAAACCACAGCACGGACACCAGCGCGGGCCGAGTGGGCAGCGACGCTGCAAGCCAGGTTTCCAGTGGAGGCGCAGGCGATGGTGTTGTAGCCGAATTCGAGGGCCTTGGTCGCCGCTACAGAAACCACCCGATCCTTGAAAGAGAACGAAGGGTTTACGCTGTCGTTCTTGATATACAGGTTGTTGAGGCCGAGCTGTTTGCCGAGACCTCTGGCTTTGATTAGAGGAGTGTATCCCGCCATGATGTCTACTGGGTCATCTCCCTCCGCAGGAAGTAGATCCTTGTAGCGCCAGATGCTGAGAGGTCCTTTGGCGATACTGTCCTGGCTGACTACTTCAGAGATGGTGGCGTAGTCATATACCACTTCTAAAGGACCAAAGCAGAATTCGCAGACGTTCAGTGGTTCTGCCGGGTATTCTCTGCCACATTCACGGCATTTGAGTCCATTTATGAAAGCCACCGCGGTCAGTTTCCTCCTGGCCAAAAAGGCCGATACATAAGCCCAAATAACTTCTAAATCCCTGTCAAAGGCCTGCCGGTGATAGTAACAAAGCACCTATGGGTTGTCAAATTGAACCACGCCTGGAAAGGGTCTTAAATGAGCCTGAATAACGCCATGATTTTGTTTCATTTTAAGCCCTGCTGATGATAAACTTTTCAGTGTATTCACGACCTTTTTTATGAACCGCTTAATCATCATTCATGAGTTTCCCATAAGGTTTTATAGTTGGTTGTACTCTAGATATACGTAGGATTACGCTCTGATTCGCGCCCACCACATAAATCTACTACAGCAATTTTCGATCCCGTTAATCGTTGGTGTGATTGCCGGTTTGGTTTACGCCAATATCGATATCCACTCCTATGAAGAAATAGTGGATTACCACATCTTTGGTGACGACGCCAAGATTTTTGGCAAAGCAGTCACTGTCCACTTCATTATCAACGAGATTTTCATGGTGTTTTTCTTTGGCATTGCCACCAAGGAAATCACCGAGTCTGTTCTGCCAGGCGGAGCGTTGAATCCGGTACGAAAGGCCATCAACCCTCTGATGGGGACTCTGGGCGGCATTTTTGGTCCGGTGGGATTGTTCTTTCTATTGGTTTGGATCTTCTACGGCGGTTCCGGTGATTTTGGCACTGTGGCCAATGGCTGGGGCATACCTACCGCCACTGACATTGCGTTGGCCTGGCTGGTGGCCAGGGTCATATTTGGCAACGGACACCCCGCAATCAACTTCCTGTTGCTTTTAGCGGTGGCGGACGACGCCATAGGCTTGGGTATCATCGCAGTGTTCTACCCTGATCCAGATCATCCAGTGACTCCTAGTTGGCTGTTGTTGGTGGTTGTTGGGATGGCGGCGGCCTATGCCATGCGGCGGTTCGGAGTGCGTTCATGGCCGGTTTACATCCTGATAGCCGGTGGACTCAGTTGGGTGGGTTTGGTGAAATCATCTATAGAACCGGCTCTGGCATTGGTGGTGATTGTCCCGTTCTTGCCTGGCCCTCGTCTGGGTCACACGTTTTATGAAGATGACACGCATGAATTTGAACACACCCACCCTGGCGGTGAACAGGCAGTGCCCGACGAAATTGTGCCGATTTCCACTAGTCAAGAGGCATTGGAACTACATCATGAGCATGCCCCCTTAGACAAGTTTGAGCACCAGCTAAAATTACCGGTGGATTTTGGATTGTTCTTTTTTGCTTTCGCCAATGCGGGTGTGGCGTTTGGCAGCATTACTGAAGTGACTTTAATCGTGATTTTGTCCTTGATTCTGGGCAAGACCGTGGGAATCACACTTTTCTCATGGGTGGGGTGTAAAGTTGGATTCCCGTTGCCGGAAGGCATGGCTACCAAACATCTATTTGTGGCGTCGATTGTGGCAGGGTTAGGCCTGACAGTAGCCTTATTTGTGGCGGGTAAAGCCTACGAAGATCCATCGTTCCAGGATCCTGCCAAGATGGGCGCCCTGCTCAGTTCTGGAGCAGCTCTGGTGGCGTTTGCAGTTGGTCGGTTGCTCAAGGTCAAAGACGGTCCGGACAAGTGATATACTCGCCCCTGCAAGTCAGGATCTGATTTCAGGTTTGGCGACCCCCCAATGAATAATTAGGAGCTGCAAGTGATGATTGGCGTACTGACCCACCACTGGGCTAAGCCAGAAAAGGTTGAAGCGGCCAAGAAGATGCTGGACGGTAACGGGCTGGCTCAGAGCAAAGCCCCTGGCTATGGCATGCGATTGACCTTCATCTCCCAGGATGATCCCACTAAGATTTCTACCCTTGTTACTTGGGACTCCAATGAAATATATGACGCATGGCGTGCCAGCCCCGAACGGGCCGAGGCTATGGCCGGAGCTGGTGATATGTGGTCCAAGCCAGCTGAAAATGAACGTTTTGAGATGGCCGACTAGAGTAATTGCAGCACCGTAATCCCTGAATTAACGAACTATTAATCCTAAGTCTGGTATCTCCGCATCCATGGTTCGGAAGAGCTCCCCACGAACGGTTCTAGAGGGCTGATAACCATCATCAGGTCTAGACATAGATTAGGAGAGGTAATGGTTAGGCGAAGTTTCTGGGCCTGGGGAAATGAGGATGATGAACCCACCGCCAATCAGATGAAAATGGCGGCAGTGGAACTATCCGCACGGTACAAAATAAGTCTGGAACCGGTCATGCCGCCTACGGCATCGGGTCTTTCTCTGCGCAAACCCCGTATAACCCCTCCTTCGGCGTTAGCTAACATATGTGCCAGTGAAGATCACGACCGGGCGGTTCACACCTATGGACGTAGTTTCCGAGACCGAATTCGCGCATTTAACTTAGACTTTCCGAATCCTCCTGACGTTGTTGCCCGTCCTCGGAATGAACAAGAAGTAGAAGCCGTGTTGGAGTGGTGTGCTAGTTCCGGATATGCGGCTATCCCATTTGGTGGTGGTAGTTCCACTGTGGCGGGTTTTGAACCTCCAGACGGTTACGACGGCGTCGTGACCGTCGACCTGGAAAAGCTAGGTCAGGTACTAGAAATTGATGACGTTTCCCGCTCAGCTCGCATTCAGGGCGGAGTTTACGGCCCCGCGTTAGAGAGTCAATTACGGCCACATGGTTTCACAATGCGTCACTATCCCCAAAGTTTCGAGTTTTCCACTCTGGGCGGTTGGATCGCCACTCGCTCCGGAGGCCATTACGCCACAAACCAAACCCATATAGACGATATGGTGGAGTCGGTGCGCATGGTCGCTCCTGCTGGAATCTGGGAGTCGCGGCGTTTGCCAGGCAGCGGTGCAGGCCCCAGTCCAGACCGAATCGCAATTGGTAGTGAAGGCATACTCGGCATCATCACCGAGGCTTGGATGAAGATTCAGGCTCGTCCCGTCTTTAGAGCATCGGCTGGAGTTACCTTTCCGACATTTGCGGCTGGAGCTGATGCCGCACGTCAGGTGGTGCAGACCAAACTCTGGCCTGGTAACTGTCGTCTCCTAGATCCGGTGGAGGCCGCAGCGGCTGCTGGAATGGATGGCAACCACGCCTTGTTGTTGCTGGGGTTCGAATCTGCTGAGGTACCCCAGGACGAATTCATACAGCATGCCGTTAGAATAGCCCGTGATGCTGGTGGTACTATCAGCGATGCGGATATCAAGATTTCTGATAGTTCTGGTAGTCGAACCCAAGGAGAAACAGGCCGTCAGGGTGCTGTTGGTGCGTGGCGTGATTCTTTCTTGAACGCTCCGTACATGAAGAACCACCAGGCTGGACTTGGTTTCGTAACGGAGACAATGGAGACGGCGGTGACTTGGGACCGATGGCCTGAGCTGGATCGCACGGTTCGTGCCGCCCTCCAGGATGCTTTGAACCGGGTCTGCGGTGGAGGAACTGTGTCCTGCCGTTTCACCCACGTCTACACCGACGGCCCGGCTCCGTACTTCACCTTTGAGGGAATGGGCCGTTTGGGAGCTGAATTGGAGATGTACGCTGAGATCAAGCAGGCGGCGTCTGACGCCATAATGGCGGCTGGAGGAACTATCACTCACCACCATGCCGTTGGTCGGTTGCACCGGCCTTGGTATGACCAGCAACGACCTGATCTGTTTGCCCAGTCATTGAAGGCGGTCAAATCTGTTTTAGACCCAAACGGGGTGCTTAACCCGGGGCTTCTGATCGACGTCTAGTTATATTCCCACCGGGTATGCTCCCTCCGTGTACAATGGGCACCTACTATGGAGGTATGGATGCTCCGGTTCGGGATAACTCCTGAGGGATTCGCGCTGGGTAGGCGCAACGTCCACTATTCATGGGTGATTGTCAGTATCGCCTCTATGATGTGGATGACCAGTTCCGGCATGCGCTTTGCCACCAGCCTTCTGATCCCGGAGTTCCACAAACAAGAATCCTTTGGCTGGAGTATCGGTTTTATCACCCTGGGGTTTACTATCCAGTGGTTGGCATCCGGATTCCTGGCTCCTGTGTCCGGGTGGCTGGGTGACCGTTACGGGGTTCGGCGGGTGATGTGGGTCGGCGGGATCCTATTTATAGCCGGAATGTTGCTGACTGGCACTATGACTACCCTATGGGAGTTCTATTTATACTTCGGGATTCTACTGGCCGCCGGTATGGCTTCTTTCCAAGTCACCCTAGTTTCTGGTGTAACTCTCTGGTTCAGGAAGCGACTCGGCCTGGCCATGGGGCTGTTGCAGGGGCTTCAAGGGCTTGGCACAGCGTTGGCAATCGTCACCGTATTTATATTGTTTGACCGCTTTGGTCTGCGTCCGACATTTTGGATTCCGGGTTTGATTGGTGGCGGACTACTCCTGTTTTTGACCCGTTATTTCTATAACGAGCCCGCCGATTTGGGTCTCACTCCTTGGGGGGCGTCTGAAAATGAGCCCGTTAAACGGATGCAAAATAACGATTTGGCCAAAGTCCGTACCAGGATATTTTTAAGACAAGCCCAAAAGACCACCGCTTTCTGGAACCTGGTGGGGATTCATTTTTGGGGCTGTGCAGCGCACAACATAATTTTGATTTTGCTGGTCGACATGGCTCGGGAGTCGGGGCTGTCTGATGTAACTTCAGTGGTGGTCTATATCACTCTCACCGTAATCAGTACCGTCACTCGGTTCGGCACACCAGTACTGGCCGATCGCTTTGGCGCCAAGACGGTCATGATTGTTTGTTTTTCCGCTCAAACGTTTCCGCTGTTGATCCTGTTGTTCTCGCAGGATATGACTGCGTACTTCATATTCGCCATATTGTTTGGCATTGGCCTTGGCGGGGAAATGACTGCCTTTCCTATAATCAATCGCCAATATTACGGCGACGCACCCACGGGGACCACCTACGGCTGGCAGATGGCAGGTGCTGGTGTGGGAATGGGTGTAGGCCCAGTGCTGGCCGGATTCTTGAAAGATTGGACGGGCATCTATGATTGGTCAATCCTTCTTTCATTCAGCCTCAGCCTGACCGCAGTGTTTTGCATCGTGTTCCTGCCGTCGCCGGCTCGGAGGCAATTGCCCGACTGGGAAGACGCACTGCCGACAGAAGCACGAACTGCCGACGGTACTATTGGTTCGGTTGCCGACGATTAATATTTCTACGAGGTCGTACTAGGCATGGCACAGGAAAAATTGTGGGGTGATGACGAGATTCAGACTGGACCGACCATCTCCGCGACCGAACTCGGTACCTACTCAAGGACGCGGTTCTGCTCCCGGTGCGCCTGGATCAGACTCCACATCAAGAGTCTGCCATATCAGAGCTTTCCCGGTATTTTTAGCAGTATTGATCGCTATAACAAACTGATTGTGCACAACTATTTTGACCGCGAAGCTCGGTGCCCTTCGTGGCTGAGGAAGCTTGGGGAGTTAGAGGGATACGTCAATCCGCCCCACTGGTCAAAGTTCAAAGTTCTGGACGAAGAGACTGGTATCACCTTGAGGGGGGAGGCCGACGGTATCTTCAGGCTGGCGGACGGATCATATGTGATCGTCGACTATAAAACGTCCCGCTATAATCCGGAACGCCCCGGCATGTACAGTAACTATGAGGTCCAGTTGAACTCCTACGCTTTGATCGCTGAAAGCCAAGGGCTGGCGCCGGTTTCAAAGCTTGCTCTAGCATACATGGAACCCGCCACTGACAAAGAGACGGCCTTGGAGGCAAGCCTAGTGGACGACCGTGGGTTCATGATGGGCTTTCAGGCTAACATAGTATTAGTGGAACTCAGGCAGGCCACACTGCTGCCACCGTTGCTCCGAAAAGCACGTAGCATCTGGGACATGGAAACTCCGCCAGCCAGTGCTCGAGATTGTAAGGACTGCGAGGCAATAG
>Ga0209034_10000905_pt1 | contig 14735 bp, 19 predicted proteins | sample MarorgKNORR_S2LV_2_FD_188219 | JGI IMG/M metagenome (GOLD analysis project Ga0209034, IMG submission 188219) | Marine microbial communities from the Southern Atlantic Ocean, analyzing organic carbon cycling - 250m_A/KNORR_S2/LV (SPAdes) (version 2) | ecosystem: Environmental > Aquatic > Marine...
CCTACCCAGGCCCCAACAGCACCGATTGTCAGGAAACTATTCGGCAATCTTGCGAGGTTGATATTGCGAAGGGTTGAGACGTTTGAGAGATTGATTCTGATCCCATAGCCAGAGTAGTCCTCAAAGGTCAGCTGTCGCTCAGTGAGAATTCCGCAAAATCTCCCACTTATGCCGACCAGATCCAGATTGTCGAATAGCTCCGATTCACCTTCATCCAGTCGGGCATTACGCCCGGCTGAGTGCATCCCACTTGGCCGAGCGCATCTTCCTCGCTATAACTGCTCGGGGTGCTGAGCGGGTTCGCGTGCGGCTTGCGCGCGAGGGGCGCGAACGCCAATGCCCCCGTAGGGGGCTTGGCATCGATTATGCCTCAGGCTTGTTGGATGCTGGAAACGCTGCCCATGATTCGCATCGGTATTGCATCCAATTGAGTGATCAGAATCGAGGGTGAGCCCTCGGCTCGAATCCACAATGAATTCTCCCAATCGACATTGATTGAATCGCCTTCGACCGCTGTTACTCGGCCGACCACGAATTGTAGATCGACGGCTGCGTGAATCACATCATCGACCGCGATACTTCTCTTCTGGAATGGCGCCGCCTTGACTTCAATGATTGACTTCTCATGCCGTACAAGTGCTTCACTTCCGGGTGCAACAATCATGCATCCACGGTGCAGCGCCTCCTCTCGCAGATTGCGTAGAGCGACACCGACGCGGTCGCCGGCCACAGCGGTGTCGACATCATCGTCCATCACTTGCAGTGAACGCACGACTCCGGTCTCATTCGCAGGAAGAATCAGGGCGTCATCGTGCTTGTTCACTGCACCGGACTGGACGTATCCAATCGCTACCAATCCGACCCCCTTGACATTGAAATGCTGGTCAACAGGGAGCACGAGGCTCTGACCCTCGCCTCCCGATCCAGCAGCATCCATGTGAGAATACAATTCCTCTCTCAAGTCATGGGCATCTGGCATTGACTCATGAACAGCCCAAGACTCCAAACCAGCTTGTGTCAGAATCATCTTCACCTGGTCTGCATCAACCCATCCTCCATCAACCGCGTTTACGATCGCGATACCACGCGTAATTCCAGCCGCACCGAAAGAAACCAACACTTCTCCGAGCGCGGCATCGACTGCACCGACTTCGACGACGCCGACCTCAGCCACATTCAGAACAGAGAGTAACGGTCGTAGACGCTCAGGGTGTCGGAGGGGACGGAGTAGAGAGAGTACGCAGGTCTCACCATCTCGCTGTTCCTTGAAAACATAGGACTCGATATCACGCACATCGTTCGATTTGGCCAGTGACCGCGCGAGTTCCTCACTCCCTACGTAGGCGATGTTCAGCACTGGCATGGACCGCGCGGGCAGCGAACCACCCATGAATGCGACGCATCGATTCGCTGACTCAAGCAATTGGTTCAAAGAAGGGGACGGATTCCAATAAGCATGGATGAGAGACCTCCCGTCGTACACTTAGGCGGGAAAACACCCGACAGAGCTGCAGGTACCCTATCACATATTCTGGGACCAATCGCGGGATTTCTTGCACCACTGATAATCTACGCAATCAGATCCCCTAATCTGAAGGAAGAGGACCCTTTGTTGGAATCGCATCTTGTAGAATCTCTCAATGCTTCGTTGACTTTCCTTATCGCCGCGATTGTCCACACGTTTCTTGCCGCCCTTCTCATCGGCTGCTTGACTTTCGCTGTGCATTGGTTGCTCTACCTGATATGGGCCATCAATGCTAACTCCGCTCTACAGGCTGGACGGGAGTACAGGTACCCGTTTACCTACCGATTTTTGGTGTGACCGTCGAGGTCAAATTTCGGACGAGCGGTCTCAGCGCATTGCGTCTCTAGCACGCTGCGCTGCATCCCATTGAGTCTGCTCTTCTTCGCTTGAGGGTGTGAATTGTGGCACTTCAACAGGGTTCATCGAGCCGTCGATTGCGACCATGAAGAAATATCCTGAGCAGATTTCCTCGGGGTCCCAGTCCGAGCGGGTCATTCTGCATGATCGGACGAGGACACCGACAGTGCGTCGGCTCGTCCAAACGACGCGCGCTATGGTGCGAATTACGTCGCCTTGGTATGCCGGTCGCTTGAATTTCAGCGCGTCGACGGAAACCGTGACAAATTCTTGATGCGCGAACTGGCTAGCTGCCATTCCGGCGGCCGTGTCCATAATCGACATTAGACGGCCGCCGAACAGAGTATCGAGCGCATTTGTGTCGCCAGGAAATACCTCATTCAGCAGCACGACGGGTTCGGAGGAGCGCGGTTCAGCCATCTCTCTCGTTTCGTCCCGCGCGCTCACCCTCCTTGAATCCAACCGCGAGCGGATACGTTCAGAATGTGGTTGTCGAACCGTTGCAGTGAAGCGCTGCTGCCTTCTCGCGCAAGCGTGAGCGGGTCTGAATTGGGCTGGTTGCCTGTGATTATCGAGGATCCCGATGGGGGGAGAATCGTCCTTTACCCTCATCTTCCGTGCGTGCGGATGCCATCAGAACTACGAACGCGTGAGCATTGGGATGGGCTTGCTCTAATCGCTTCGGCCGAGGAAGTTCGTGGATGGCCAGCCGAAGAGAAAGAGGACCAAGACAGTCCCGGAGTACACGTAGCGGCCGCGATGGCATCGGGTACTATTCTCGGCCGCCTTCTCGACGATTTGACAATCTACGAAGTTGATGGACCAAGTATTCCTGATCCTGAACCGATGCGGCTACTTCACCACGCCGAAAACGCGCGTGGTGGCATGCCAATCTACGCCCTCGAGCCATCAATGGATGACGAGGGCTGGATTGAATGGATGACTCGCGCGGCCGATGAACAAGTCTCGATGTCTTCGCTTCTATCTAGCATCACAGTCGGGCGGCGATGGAAGAAATTGCGAGCCGCCGCCGTCAGACGCGTCTCCGTAGCAAAAGGAGTCGATTCCGAGCTGGGTGCGGCGGCTGCCTCAAGCGCAGCCTGGTGGACTGAGGAGAATAAGGGTCTGAGCGAAGAACTTCGGAAGGAGCGTTCCTCACGCTTGGTAGCAAGGATGAGGGGGTCACTGGCAAACCTTCGCGAGGGCAGGGTTGATGACTCGGAGTCGCGAGGGCCTTCTCTGATGGTCCCCGTTCATCAACCTAGATTGCACTCGCTGGTCGAGGCTTTCGAAGGATGGCCGGCCGCCGAACCGGTAAACACGCTGGGCGCACAGGAGGACTCGTGATGGAAGACGATGGCAGAATCCGCGTCAACGTTGAAACGCAGACATTCCGTTTTATTCCTGGCAATCCGATTATTCATGATGATGCGGTTCGGCTTGCCAAAGGAATCAAGTCTGGACCGTGGGTTGTGATTAGTCACAAGGAACCACGAGCGACCTTCGTGGTCGAGGAGTCCGGTAGCGTTCTTGTGCACGGGATTTCGAGACTCGAGGTCGCTCGATTGGTTATGCAAGAATTATTGCTCAGCCTCGGAATGTCTGAGGAAGGGCTTCGTTCTGAGACCGGTGATATGCTGATCAGTTTCTCCTTTGGTCGAGCCGTTTTGCTAGATTTAGCTTCGGCTCGCTTCGCGGACGCAACGAAAGATGACCGGATTGGATGCGTCCGCATCGACGCTAAGCGTCATGATTGTGAGATTCTGGTCTTCAACAATGGACATGGCGTCGTCACAGGCCAATCCTCCAAGCGCGTCGCTGAGATGGCGGTACGTCACTGGGCGGCGCAGCTCGATGAGGAAGGCGCATTGGCATGAGCGCGGTTGTCGACGGACGCTGGCAAGGTCCCGTCGTCGACCAACACATTCACCTCGATCGCTCGAATCGCTATCTGGCTGCTGTCGAAGAATTCGTTCGAGTCGGCGGAACCGGCATGATGTTGGTTCACAAGCCATCATTCGGTGGAAAACTGCCTATTGACAAGGATGGATATCGCGCGGCTTACAACGAAACTCTGGCGATGGCTGCTGAGGTCCGCGAGCGCTTTGAGATCACGGTGGGAGTCGTGCTCGGACCTCATCCGGTCGCTTGGGAGCATCAAATTGCAGATCTAGGAATGGAACGCGCGAGCGAGTTGCATCTTGAAGCGGTTCACCTCGCCCTCAAACACATCGAAGCAGGAGATGCTCAATGTTTGGGTGAGGTCGGAAGACCACACTATACTGTGAGCGATGAGACCTGGGTGGCCGCCAATGAAAATCTCGCTGAAATTATGGCGGCAGCCGCAGGATCAGGCACTCCAATTCAGCTTCATGTAGAGGATGCCGGTGCACAGACTTATGCCGAAATCGCAACGATGGCCAATAGTGTAGGACTACCGCTTAGTCATACGATTAGACACTATGCGCCAGCCGATGTTTCAGCAGATTTTACACACGGCCTCGCTTGCACTGTCAGTGTTGGCCGAGGTAGTGTCGAGGCCTTGGTAGCAAGCCATGCATCGGCTTCGTCCCCATGGGGGATGGAAACCGATTATCTCGATGATCCGCGCCGTCCCGGCGCGGTTCTCGGCCCCAAAACAATCCCAAAACGTACTGATGAATTGTGCGCAGCCCTTCTGGCGGAGCACGATCGGGAAGAGGTTGAGGAAATACTCACAAAGGTCCATTCGAAATGGCCCAGTCAGTTGTACGGCTTGGAATTCTGATATCATTTCCAGAATGGTGAGCGTAGCTTCGGAGTGAAGGTGAACACACCACCCGTGACCATCAGTACTAGGAAACTGAAGAATAACTGCAAATCACCGAAAGGCAGTGGATGACCAGCGATTTCAAAGATCATCTTCCAAAGTGGCACATTAATTGGTAAGAAGATGAAGAGCATCGCAACACCGAGTCGCTGTCGTAGAAGCACGAACTGGCGACTCGACAACCCCTTTTGAAATCCGGAGGTGTGCAAGCCTCGACTTACGAACCGAATCGGTCAAAGGTGAGACTTCAGTGGGGCGATTCGCGCGTTCATGGTGTAGGGGTTAGCACAAGAGGTTTCCAACCTCTTAGCCCGGGTTCAAATCCCGGTGAGCGCACCACATATTTCCGGCTCTGATTAGTCACGATAATCGGGCCAATCGGGCCAAACCATCATCACTCTCGATTTGCCCACTGTGAAGGATTCAAAGAGTGTGGACCAAACGGTTCGACAGATGACGCGTGCCATGGCTTCCGGAATCGCCAGAGATTCTTCTGACTTGGAAGAAGAGTCGCAAATCGTCGGTCGGCAAATATGGCGAATTTTGCCCTATGTCACTCGTTATTGGCAGCGCGCCTTAGGTGGAATTATCGCCAATGTCTTCGCGCGCGCCTTCGATCTGATACCCTTCATCGCGATCGGAATGGCTGCTGATTACTACAATCCGAACAATTCGACATTCTCTGACTCGAGAATAGAGAGTATCGTCACCTCTGATCTCATCCCATCATTTGGCCCGATTGGCTCGATTGAAATTGGATTCGGACTCCTGATACTCTTCTCATTCACGATGCTCGCAATTTTCCAAGGATTCAGCAATCAATTGTGGCAGTCTGTCGCCTACAAGGCTCAGCACGACATCAGAATGGATGCAACGATGTCGCTGATGGATATGGAGGCCTCATATTTCGAGACGAGACAGACTGGAAATCTGATGTCTGTACTATCTGCAGACGTCGCTCAACTGGAAGATATCATATCGGATTCCAGCACGAGCATCATCCGTATCATCACCACATTCGCAGTGGCTTTCGGTATTATGTTCTGGATGTCACCTAAACTGAGTGTAATCCTAATCGCACCGCTAGTTCTCATCGTCCCGATGGTAGTCTGGTTCTCGACTCGAGTCCAGCGCCGTTACAGAAAGCAGCGCGAGAGAACCGGTGGGATCATCGCCATTCTCGAAAATGTCCTCTCGGGAATCACCGTGGTTCAGGCTTACAATGCAACCTCTTTCGAAGGGGCGAGAATCGAGAGTCAGAGTGGAGATTACAGAGATCAAGCAATTCAGGCAGCATTCCTTCGAAATCGCTTCATCCCCGGCATCTACGTCGTCGCTGGAATCTCCTTCGGCCTACTCGTTTCAGCTGGAGGTTGGGTTATGTCGACTGGTGAAATCAGTGTTGGGCAATTTGTCACATTCTTGTTGGTCTCTACGAGGATGACCATGCCTATGTTCATCCTCGGCATGCTGTTGAATCAACTTCAGAAAGGCGAGGCTGCTGCTCGACGAGTTTTCGCGATTATCACCCTCGAGCCATCAATTTCTGACTCCGAGGGTGCTATTGTTCTGGACGAGCCGATAACCTCAGTATCTTTCGACGGCGTAACATTCGCTTATCCTGGAACGCCGGTGAACGTTCTAAACGACGTCTCTTTCAATGTCGAGGATGGAGGTTTCCTCGGCATCATGGGACACACCGGAGCTGGTAAATCGACAGTGCTGAAATTGGTCGAAAAATTCTACCAACCACAGGTGGGGGCTGTTCGTATAAACGGCCGTGACATCAATGAATTTACGATTCATTCGGTCCGTTCCCGAATCGGATTCGTTAGTCAAGATCCATTCCTCTTCTTCGGTTCCGTACGCGACAATGTCGCTTATGCGCGCGAGGCCAGTAACGACGAGGTCCGCCTCGCGCTCGAAACAGCTGGAGCGTGGGATTTCGTCTCGGAGATGGAAGGTGGAATTGACTCGATGGTTGGCGATCGTGGTGTTCGACTTTCAGGTGGACAGCGCGCTCGCATCAGTCTGGCCCGAGCTCTTCTGATGAACCCAGATGTCTTGATTCTGGATGAAGCGAGCGCGGCTCTCGATGCTGAGACTGAGAAGAGAATTCAACAGTCTCTTTTCGGCGGAGGTAACGGCTCTAACGGCAAGAAGCGACTCACCCTCGCAGTCGCTCATAGGCTGGCGACAATTCGCAACGCTGACGAGATTATTTCGATGGTCGACGGGGTAATCGTCGAGCGAGGGACTCACCCCGAACTTATCTCCAATGAGAGTGTTTATGCCTCGCAATGGGCTATTCAGACCGGCGAAATCGACTCAGAAGATTGAGGCAAAGGTTGACGCGGTATTCATCTCAGAGGATTCAACATGATTGAATGGGTCAGGGTTGAGCCGGGCCGAGCCGAGATTGGTTCTCAGAACCGCTCAATCCTCTTCGGTGGCATTGGCCCGAAGCATATGGTCGATGTGAAGTATGCATATGAGATTTCAAAAAAACCAGTTCCGATAGCGGAAGCAGAGGCTCTTATGGAAGCCAAGGAAGCGGGATTGTCGAGTGAGTCTGAGTGGGCGGTAGCTCTCGCACAGGGTGCAATCACAGGGACTGGAGAACTTGAGAAACTATCCGATCGCTGCAAAGGCAACTACTGGGGTAAGTCTCTCGATGGCCGACCACACTGGATGAATGACTGGCAATTCCACATCTGTAAGCAATGGAAAGGTAGCACTCCAAGCACGAGACTTGTTGCGCGTGAGACGAGACAACCGGAATTCGTGCGCTTAGTGAGAGTTGAGATTAGGGAATTCGCCCCAGATCCTCCAACATTGCCTCCTACTCGAGATATGGGTCGACTGCTTAGAGAAGAGTCATCAATCATCCTTGGTGTTGGAATCGTACCGTCCTTCGTCTGGGCTTACTTCAACGCGAGCTCAGGCTATATCGAGAGCGGTTGGCCCGGGCTCGTCCTTGGTGGAATCATTCTCGGACTCATCACCAGTATCTTCTGGCGTCCAAAGACCAAATCTTACCGCATCGGGCGTAATTGCGGCAAGGTCAAGCCAAATGAGTGAGTTGAAACTGACATTCTCAATCTCGAGACCGGTCGTCGATTTGCAGTCCTGGTCGTCCGGTGAAAATACGCCACTTTCCGCGTAGAACTCCCATTCCGTAATTCCAGTGCAGAGTGTAAGTCACAATCGATGAGAGGAAAATTGTCCAAGGCGTTTTACTTGGCGAGTTGCCTTTAGCCGAACCGAACCATGCGAGCAAATTGTAGAGAAGAATCAGCGTGAGTAGAGTATGAACTCCTACTCTCGGCCAACCTAATGGGACTGTGTCGAAGCTCAAATCCCAGAATTCAGGCCAAGCCAAGCCATCGTTAGCAAGTCCCCAGAAAAAGAAGGCAAAGGCGGCTGTGACTATCGGTGGGAAAGCCGCTGTCATCGTGTGCGTGAAAGCGTGTAATTCAGGATGCTGATGGCTTGCAAGGGTTCGTACCATACCGTAATTTCCAATCTGTTTCTTGACCCGAGAAAGGTCACGGCGACGGTGCCACATCACCGCGGTTCGGTCTGTCCACAACTTGTGTCCAGCCGATCTAATACGATGGTCCAGAATGACATCTTCAGCGCCAATCGAACCCTCGTCAAAGCCGTCGACTTCCTCGAGTACTGAGCGGCGATATGCTGAATTCACGCCGGGTAATTGAGTGACTTCCGAGAGTTCTGATTCCCCGACTTTCCCATAATTGGTGCCAGTGGTGTAGATAGTCGAACAGAATGCGACATCGATGACTCTCTGCCACAGTGTCGATTCTTCAGGGGGGGCGAAATTAGGCCCACCTACTCCTGCAACATCCTCTCGTTCAAACCATCGAACCAGATTCGCAACCCAATCTTCGGGTACGATAACATCGTCATCGGTGAATAGGACAAGTTCTGACTCGGTCACTCGAAGAGCCACATTGCAAGCGTCAGCACGTGTGCGAGAGCCAGCATCGTCGACAAAGCGCATACCAGCGGCCTCAGCAGCTACCTTTCCGGGGTCGTTTCCTGGCCCAACGACCACAATTTCGAGAGGTCCTCCGTAGGTTTGGGAGCCTAAACCATCGAGGGCGATGGCCAACTCATCGGCATTCCGAACGCTCGGAATAATCACGCATACACTTGGCTCGGCCACACTCCGCCGTAGCCGACTCCCATTTCAACGGCTCTCACCAAATGTCACAGAGAATTGGTATCAAGGGTCGTTACTGACACGGGGCGCGAGGAAGTAAGTCCAAGCCGCACCGCCATCGTTTGAGTTCCACGAAAGTCTCAGGGGATACCTGTCTTGGAACTCGACCGTTACTTCCTCGGTCAGTCCACTCGCCAACTTGCGGCTAAGGGGGTCAAGGAATTGCAATGAATAGGTTGAATGTGTCGGTTTCGGTGCAACCAATTCCGACATTTCTCCAGCGTCGAAGCGGACATTGACTCCTTCTCCAGCCTCCACGGTCACCGAGACAGTCATCTGATTCTTGTCGAGGCTAAGATCGACCAGTTCTCCGACGAATTTCGCCGCTCGTAGTGCTCGTGACAACCTCTCAGAACTCAGAGTTGCCTTGCAATCGAAGTCGAGGTCAGGTTGGCGCGGCTCATTGATCGAACCTGTGTCAAGCCCACGCAAAATGCGGTGAACTTCGCCGACTCGTACATTGATTGCGCCAGTCGCGCCATCGTAATCCAACTCGACCAAATCATTAGGACCGGCGAGGGTCAAAAGATCACGAAGCTTTCCGAGTTCGAGCCCGATTTCGACCGGCTCGACTTCGTAAGTCTCGAAGCAGGCATCTGCTACCGTCACCGATAGCAGTGCCACGTGGGAGCCGTCGACGACTGTCGTACTCAAGCCATTCTCACCCCAACTGAGTTTTGCTTCCTCGGTCAGCACCGAGAGCAGATCGACGATCTCTCGCATGAGTTGCTGTTTGGCAGTTACTCGAAGCATCGCAACACCTACTTTCCTTCCCTCCAACGGGGGGTTCTTCATGCTTCTGTAATGAGTCTCCAGACTATATCAATCCACTACGACCCACTTAGTGGGTCCATCAATGATTCATTGATATTCGCGGAACTTGTGCCCACATCCTTCACATGTGCAAATCTTAGTCTCTGGCTCATCGCTCGACCGAGTCTGCATCAGTACGATGAAAATTCGATCCTCATCGCATTTCGGGCAGAGATAATCGCCGACCCAAAGGGTACCTTTGGCGACTTCTTCCTCAACAACCTCAGTCAAGTGTTTGAGCGAGGCTACCGAGGATTTTGCGGTGGTTTTGGAGAGGTCGATGGTCTCACCAGTCATTGGGTCGGTGAACTCTGCACCCTTCCCATCTGAGCCTGAAAGTGGGCCTTCGTAACCGCATTTGTAGTCGGTGCATCTGATATTGCCATCAGGTTGCATGAATCCAAGTGTACCACATTCTGGACAGAACATATGCTAACCTCCTAATGCTGTGTAGTACAGACCTTTCATCGCTGGACGAAGCGGTACTTCAAGGTTCTCAATTGCAGAATCTGCTTGATTCAGCCAATTGTGGCCGTTGCGATGCGCCAACCCACCCACGCTAATGCTACGCTTCCAAGGATTGTTGTCACGACCATGGTCGCAGTTGTTGATGGGCTTGATTCAGCTAGACGAATCGTGTCTACGGCGAAGGCTGACATCGTGGTGAAAGCCCCGAGCACGCCCGTTCCGAAGAGCAAGATCATTTCATCGCTCACTGCGGCTCCAGCTGCCGCGGCTCCGAGTAGAAGTCCTAGGAGGAGTGAACCCGCGAGATTCGCAGTCATAGTCCCCCATGGCATGGTGTCTGCTGGTAACCACTGCTGGAGCGCGTAACGGGCGACTGCTCCGATGGCTCCGCCGGCTGCGACGATGGCTGCGAGCCTGAGGTCCATACTCGTGGGCGGGCTTGGTGGTTCTTGACCGCTTCCGAGAGGTGGGGGGTTAGTAGCGCGAGATTCAAGCGGAATGGGCTTCCCGGGATAATTGTGAAACTGCATTACGACTGGCGTTTGGCTCGCGTCATCGATGGCGACGGTGTCGTCCACGATGAGGTGATATGGACGGGCAAGCGCTCGGCTGGAGCTATTGCTGACCGCTTGTGGGATTTACAACGCGGGCGTCTGAGCCCAGAGGCGAGGACATTAGCCGAGCGCTTCCCGGATGCGCTGGCCGATGGTCTGGGAGCGATGTCTGATGCAGACTGGCCTGCGCTTGATGATGAAGAATCAAAATTTTTCGAGGCGGCTGCACCTATTCTTGCCAAGCGAGGTGTTGCTGACGCGGCTGGTGATACCGACCGCCGCCTCGACATGCTCGTATCTGCCGCAGCAGAGTTGCGGGCAGCCTGGACTACGAGTGAGGCGCGCTGCGTCGAATGGACAGGATTATTCCTGTCTGAAGTCGATCTTGATGCACAGCGCGACGATATTCCTGCAGCGGTAGCCGGAGCCGATTCAATCGAGTCTGCCGCTACCGCGCTTTCTGTGAATCCACCAGCCCACTCTCCCAGTGAGATCGAGTGGCAGGCGATCCGTGACCACGCTCGTGGCGTGGTAGAATTGACCGGTCGGTTAGCCGCTCACGAGGACGCAATACGCGCTCTCGCGAATCAACACGTGCCGAGTCTTGCCGCACTAATCGGCCCGCTCGGAGCCGCTCGGTTGGTTACCCTCGCGGGCGGCCGCGAGCGCCTTGCCCGCATGCCATCTGGTTCTCTCCAAGTTCTCGGTGCGCATGCCGCAATGGCAGCACACCGCCGTGGCGCAGCACCGCCCAAGCACGGAGCCATCTTATTCAGTATGCCACAGATTTCTCGCTCCCCGCGATGGGTGCGCGGTAAAATCGCTCGATTCCTCGCAGGCAAAGCCTCCATCGCGGTCCGCTGTGATCATTTCGGTGGAGAAAAATGGGACGAGGAGAAGGTTTCTGAAATCCACAAGGAAACTGAAGCAATCAAAGCCAGATTTCCAAGACCTCCCAAGCGCCGGTGAATTAGATGCCTAAACCACTCAAACTCGCATGGGGAATCCGAAAAGAGGGCCGAAGCCTGTGGACTCGCAACGCTGTCAAAGGCGTCTCCGTTCGTGCTGAGAGACGCAAGAAGGATGGACGAAATGAGTGGCGCCGCTGGGACCCAAGTCGTTCGAAAGTTGCCGCAAGTTTACTCAAAACTCGTGGTTCAGCCTCGGCTCTATTACCCGAATCTGGCTCAACTTGCCTCTATCTTGGAGCTTCTTCTGGAGGCACAGTCAGCCATATCCATGACAATGTCTGTGGAGCCGGAAATCATCATGGAGGACAGGTAGTCGCAGTCGATATCTCTCCGAGAATGATGCGTGATTTGGTAAAACTCGCCGAGCGCCGGCCAGGACTTGTACCGGTTCTAGGCGACGCTCGAAATCCATTGGTAATCGCTCCATATTTGCGAGGAAAAGTCGAGTGGCTACATCAGGATTTGAGTATTGGCGACCAAGCCGAGACCTTCGTCCGCATGACCTCTGCCTTCCTCGCCGATGACGGCACCGCTCTTCTCTCCTTGAAAGCCGCCAGTGAGCGGTGGATGGAAGGTGGCGATGACGCCAGATATCAGCATACAAAAGGCCTCATCGAAAACTGCGAACACCTCGATTTAATCGAGGTCATCGACATCTCGGTATTCGAGGAACAACACGCGGTTTTCCACTGTGTCAGAATTCCATAGCGATTCCAACAACCAATTGAAGCAAAATAAAGAACAGCGACAAAATGGACACTACTACGGTAACGAGTGCTAAGGTTTTGTCAGGGTGGCTTTGATAATTTGAGGTTTCACTCATTTTTACTGCACCCATGATTAGAGGAATTATCGCCAGTGGTTGGCAACAAATCAAAGATAAACTTGCAAGAACTAGTGCAATGATAATCATCGCTGAAGTGCTTTGGGGGACTGACATTGCCTGGCCTTGGCTGACGAAAATCTGCTGGGGGGCGGACGCTGGCGCATTCGGAACTCCTTGCAGGTCTCCTCCCTCGCCCTGCCACCAAGGCTCATCAGAATCTTCAGTCATTCAGGTATGCTCCAAGGATTAGGCAGACGCAGCAACGGCGAGGATGATTATGAACAGGTATAATCCGACGAATGCGATAGTCAGTCCGATAGAAATCCATCCAATAATCTTAGCAGCATTTGCCAATCCTTGATCTGGATGTCCGGGATTCTGCTTCGTTATTTCCAACGCTGAATTCGCCATGATTACTCCGGGGATCGCGGTGCAACAGGAGAATCCCATCAGGCCAACAATCGACAGAACAAGAGCGACAGTCGCCTGTGTTTGAGGATACTGACCGACGTTCATCGGGTTGCTCATTCCTTGAACATAGAGAACTTCGGTTTGACTCTCTGGCTGTGCTTCACCAGAAGAGATTACATTCGTTTCTGGAGAAGCGTCTTCTTCGTCCATGACTATTCGTGGGATAGTCTTGGTTTAAGAGAATCTCCGTCGTTCCGGAACGCTCCGTCGCTCAGGCTTCTGCAGCAACAAAGATGACTGCCATCAACAAGTAGAACCCGATGATTACAATCCAGAGTCCGATAGTTATCCATCCAACAATCTGAGCTGCCTTTGCCAATCCTTGATCTGGATGGCCGGGATACTGCTTGGTGGTTCCCAGTGCAGTATTTGCCATGATAACTCCGGGAACTGCGGTACAAAGGCCGCACATCATGAGGCCAACAACCGATAGAACAAGAGCGACAACCGCCTGTGTTTGGGGATACTGACCGGCGTTCATCGGGTTGTTCATTCCTTGAACATAAACAACATCGCCTTGACTCGCTGGCTGTGCCTGACCAGAGATTACATTCGTTTCAGGTGGCACACTCGCTTCGACCATGTTTTCTCGGTAGCAAAATGTGGTATAAATAAATCCCCCAAGCCGTCTAATTCTTCCAACGGCAATATGATGAGTCCTCTTACTTTGCCAGCTTTATGCCCGAGATGCCAGAGGTTGAAACGGTCCGCCGTGGCCTAGTTCCTCATTGGGTGGGGCGGCGAATTAGCTTCGTTGATTTGCGCCGTCCTGACTTGCGTTTTCCCTTTCCCGATGGCTTCGACGAGGGTTTGACTGGAGCTACGGTTGTGGGCATTGGGCGAGCCTCGAAGTATCTATTGATTCGGCTCGACAATGGTTTGACTTGGTTGAGTCATTTGGGGATGACTGGGGTTTGGACTATCGATGCGGATGGGGAAGGAAAGCATGACCACGTGTATGTTGAATTCGACGATGGTGCGCTGACTGCTACTTACACTGACCATCGTCGCTTCGGAATCATGGACCTCTTTGAGACGGCTGATGAGACCGACCACAAGTTACTGGCTGGGCTCGGTCCGGAACCACTGACAGAGGAATTCACGCCTGAGGCTCTCAAGGCGCGTTTACACGGTCGGCGTAGCCCGATCAAGACCGTGCTACTAGATCAACGGGTGGTCGCCGGATTAGGCAATATCTACGTCAGCGAAATCCTCCATCGCGCTGGTATTTCTCCACTCAAAACTGCGGCACAAGTGGCCGGGAAGAGTGGGCGTATCGTTGTCGCAGTTGAGCGTATGTGGGAGCAAACGAACGAGGTAATTTTCGAAGCGATTGAAGCAGGTGGTTCTACAATTTCGGATTTCCGTGGGGTTGATGGTTCGGGTGATTTAGGTTACTTCCCTCACCAATTCACAGTCTTCAATCGCGAGGGTGAGGGATGCAAGCGTGAGGGCTGTGGCGGTACAGTTCGCCGCATCGTTCAGTCAGGTCGTTCGACCTTCTATTGCTCTCGCTGCCAGAATTGAATCCGCGTCGTTTTTGCTTAGGACATCAACCAACTGACTACTGGGAGTTGCATCCTAACAGGGGTCATTCTGACGAGCATCGGTAATCCCTTATTCATCCAACCCGGGATGACTTCACGGCGTCCCTTACGCATTGCCTTCACAGCTGCTTTTGCCACCTTGTCTGCT
>Ga0209034_10000908_pt1 | contig 14715 bp, 10 predicted proteins | sample MarorgKNORR_S2LV_2_FD_188219 | JGI IMG/M metagenome (GOLD analysis project Ga0209034, IMG submission 188219) | Marine microbial communities from the Southern Atlantic Ocean, analyzing organic carbon cycling - 250m_A/KNORR_S2/LV (SPAdes) (version 2) | ecosystem: Environmental > Aquatic > Marine...
CCAATTGATCATGCGGAAGAGATAGGACTACTGGAAAAAATCGATCCTGAACCTACATATCTAAACCACATAGCTCAAATGGTTAACCTAAATCGAATAAGGAATGCAGGTCTAAACATAGCCGTGGATTCAATGCATGGAGCAGGATCAAAATACTTCGCAAAACTAATGGAAGGTGGGACTAGTAACGTAGTGGAGTTAAGAAGTGAGCATGACCCCAACTTCCCAGATATGATTCAACCAGAGCCCATCAAAAAAAACCTCGGACCGCTAATAGATTTTATGGAGGGTTCAAACTTCGACGTAGGGTTGGCTACTGATGGAGATGCAGACCGACTAGGATTGATAGACGAGGATGGCAATTATATATCTACTCTGCATGCTTTTTCCTTGATTTGCAAACATCTGCTGGAAAACCTGGAAATGAAAGGGCCAATCATAAAATCCGTAACCATGACTAATATAATCAATAAATTAGGTGAACTTCACGAAGTTGAGGTAATAGACACCCCGGTAGGATTTAAATATTTAGGTCCAGTAATGATGGAAGAAAATGCGATTGCTGCTGGCGAAGAAAGTGGAGGCTACGGATTTACTGGCCATATACCAGAAAGAGATGGACTTCTCTCAGGGTTAATGATTTTAGACCTAATGTCTATTACGCAATTAAACCCTTCTGACCTTCTCGAAGAACTGGAAGAACTGGTCGGAGTCTATCATTATGATAGACATGATATTTCATTTGAAGAGCGAGATCGTGAATGCAAACTACTCAGAATAGCCGATACGCAATTTGAATCTATCGGCGATTTGAAGGTAATATCAACTGATGACAGGGACGGACTTAAATTAAATTTAGAAGAAAATTCTTGGGCACTTATCAGATTCTCCGGAACAGAACCGTTGATCAGAATCTATGCAGAAGCACCCACGGCCAATCAGGTAGAAAAAATCATCCAAAATTGCAGTAAGATAGTCGAACAGTAAAGCTGATTTTGGAAATAAGGTTGATCATTTGTAGATTAACCTCCCACTTAGAAAGATGTTAGGAGGCTGAAGTGTTAGATAGATTTAAAGTACCTAAAGAAGATGAAGTAAAAGTTTCCGAATCCGCTCTCAGGAAAACGGTTCAGGAAATATTCGAGAAAACTGGACTAAGCAAGGAGGACTCCCAAAACGGTACTGAAGTACTAGTTACGGCTGACTTGAGAGGTGTCGAAACTCACGGAGTCTCTAATATGCTACGAATATATGTACAGCTTTTCGAGGAAGGAGAACTCAATAAAGCTCCAAATCTGAAAGTGATTAAGGAAACCCCTGGAACAGCGACGATAGACGCCGATAGGGCACTGGGAATCATGGCCGGCGTTCCAGCCATGGAAACGGCTATCTCAAAAGCTAGAAACGTCGGTGTAGGAATTGTAACTATGTTTAATAGTGGACATATGGGAGCTGTCGGTCATTTCTCAATGATGGCTGCTCAACAAGATATGGTTGGTATGTGTTCAGTAGCAGCCGGAACGGGAATTTTACCCACCTTTGGAGCTGAACCCCGACTAGGCACTAATCCGATTTCCATAGCGTCTCCATCTAATCTTGAAGCCCCAATATTGTTTGACGCTGCAACTTCTGCCGTTGCTGGCAACAAGTTGAGATTAGCAGCAAGAGTTGATGCAACACTTTTGCCTGGATGGGTCGCCAGTAGCGACGGGTCCCCGATCATGGAAGAAACCAAAATCGTCAATAGAGACGATTACTATCAGCTTCCATTGGGAGGTTCAAGAGAACAGGGTTCCCACAAAGGTTACGGGTTTGGACTAATGGTAGAAATACTCGGTTCGCTGCTATCAGGAGATGACCCTGGGATGTTGAGGGACACACCATCTTGGACACCTTCTAGAACCTACTTTGCTGCATATAATGTGGACGCCTTCACAGATATAAATGTTTACAAAAAAAACATGGATGATATGCTTTCGACCCTTAAAAATACCCCGCCTGCACCAGGACATGACAGGGTTTTATACCCCGGTCTTTCCGAAAGCGAAGAAATGGCACAAAGAAAAGAAACAGGAATACCTCTACATAAGGAAGTAATTGAATGGTTTTCTTCAACCACAAAACGGTTAGGGTTAGAAGAAATGGAATTATTGTAAACATCTATCCGTTAGGTTTTAAGGGTACCGTTCATCAATATGACCAAAAAAGCTATGAGTGAAAATAAGAACAAATCACTGCTAATTCTTATTGATGGGCACGCCTTAATCCACCGGGCATTTCATGCCATACAACAACCTTTGACTGTCAGCACAAGTGGCGAGGACGTAAGAGGAGTATATGGATTTATTAATGCTTTTATTCGAGCTTTATCAGAACTGAAACCAACTCATGTGGCTATAACCTTTGACCTGTCAGCTCCCACGTTTCGACATAAAATGTTCGATGAATATAAGGCACATCGCGCCCCAACTCCTCCTGAGCTACGTCCTCAATTCGACCGAGTCAGACAGGCCATGTCAGCATTCCAAGTCCCAATCTATGAAATGGAAGGATATGAGGCCGATGACCTCCTAGGAACTTTGTCTAAACAAGCAGAAGATATGAATCTAGATACAGTTATATTGACAGGAGATTCGGATACTCTCCAGTTGGTATCCGAACACACTCGAGTTTTTATGAGTTCCAGTTTTCAGAGGTCTTCTATGTACGATATAGAAGCTGTGAAAGAAAGATACGGTGGACTCGGACCGGAATTTGTATCCCAAATAAAAGCACTGCAAGGTGACTCATCCGACAATATACCTGGAATCCCGGGCATCGGAATAAAAACTGCCATAAAACTACTTTCTGATTTCGGTTCTATAAAGGGTATATACGAGAATTTGGAAAACGTAACTCCTCCTAGGGCCAAGAAAAATTTATCGGAGAATATGGACATAGCAGAAAAAAGTCAGATTTTAACCAAAATCGTTAGAGACGCACCGGTAACACTGGACCTTTCGACAAGTGAATTTGGCATCTTCGACAGAGATAAAGTGGTCGACTTATTTAGAGAATTAGAGTTTCATTCGATAATACCTAAAATTCCTACGGATAAAACAGATCCTGGCAAGGATACAGAGAGTCAGACTCAACTCTCTTTTTTGGATGAGCAAATAGACACAGAATACATTGTAGTAAACAATGAAAAATCTCTAGCTGATCTGATAACAAAAATAGATATATCAAATGGTTTTTCCTTCGACACGGAGACCACATCAACCAATCCAATGACTTGTGAACTAGTGGGTATATCTATAGCTGTAGAACCGCATAAGGGTTGGTATATACCTGTAGGGCATAAGGAGGGGACCCAGCTACAGAAGGATATCGTTATTGCTGCCTTGAAACCTATATTCGAAAACCATGCCGTACCTAAAAGGGCTCACAACGCTAATTTCGACATGATGGTGTTGATGAATAATGACATAAAAGTTGAAGGGCTTTCTTTTGACACTATGGTTGCTGCACACCTGTCCGGAAGACGAAATTGGGGTCTGAAAGAACTGGCACTAGAGTGTTTCGGGGAAGAAATGACGCCTATCAAAAATTTGATCGGCACTGGAAAATCCCAAATAACAATGGCAGAAGTTTCCATAGAAATAGCCTCAGAATACGCAACGGCCGACGCAGATTTTACGGAACGGCTCCACGAGATGATGCAATTTGAACTAGAACAAAAAAATATTTCTAAACTATTTGAGGATGTTGAAGTCCCTTTAATTCCTATTTTGGTCACCATGCAAAGAAATGGTCTCAAATTGAACGAAAAATTATTGGGCGATATGTCCATCACCATTGGGCAGCAGCTAGAAGAAATCAAATCTGAAATGTTTGAACTAATCGGTCATGAATTCAATCTGAATTCTCCTAAACAATTGAGCGAATTACTATTTTCAGAACTCAACCTACCACCAACAAGGAAAACTAAGAGTGGGTATTCAACTGATGCTCAAGCATTGGAAGATCTCAAAGTGATCCTAGACAGAGGCGATTCTCAAGATTCGGACCCCAGATCATATGAAGTGTTAAATAGAGTTTTAGAGCACCGGGAACTAGCCAAAATTAAATCGACTTATATAGATGCCCTTCCCACCATGATTAACGAATCAACTGGCCGTGTTCATACTTCATACAGACAAACAGGAACAACAACTGGACGCCTATCAAGTAATGATCCTAACGTCCAAAATATTCCTGTTCGAACTGAACTTGGCAGAAAAGTTCGTGAAGCTTTTGTGGTTGAAAACCCTGACGAAAATTTACTACTGGCGGCTGACTACTCGCAAATAGAACTTAGAGTACTAGCTCACCTCTCCCGAGATTCAGGCTTATTGGATGCATTTCATCGAGGAGAAGACATTCACAGCGCGACTAGCTCTTTGGTATATGGGATTCCCTTAGAATCAGTTACACCCGATATGAGAAGAATTGCTAAAGTCCTAAATTTTGGGGTTATATATGGTTTAAGTCCCCACGGAATAGCTCGGCAAACTGACCTTACTCAGAAGGAAGGAAAAGAATTCATAGATATTTACTTCAGCAAATATCCAGGAATATTAAATTATCTGGACACTGTCAAATCTAAATGCCAGTCCAGCGGCTATATAGAAACATTACTTGGCCGAAGAAGATATCTGCCTGAAATAAATTCCAGAAATTTCCACCATAGAAGTCAGGCCGAAAGAGCCGCCATAAATATGCCTATTCAAGGAACCGCTGCGGATATCATAAAAGTGGCTATGATAAACATAGATGAGCAACTCACAAAACTTGAAATGAAGTCAAAAATGATACTTCAAGTGCATGACGAACTGATATTTGAAGTTCCTAAAACAGAACTTAAAGAAATGGAATCTCTCGTCGGTGAACTTATGCCTTCTGCAGTAACTCTTGAGGTACCCCTCGAAATCGAAATGAAGACGGGTTCAGATTGGGGTAACTTGCGTTAAAACAAGATTAATGCATACGAGTTTACTCGGTATTAACCTTATATCTTCCTCCAACAACCACAACAAATATTCCGAGAATTAAAGCGCCAGTACCTCCCCAAAAGACAAATTTTATGCCCCGAACAAATGCATCTAATACAGATGTCGAGGTGTCACTAGTCAAATTGGACAAAGTGGGTTCATACCCCATATATGCCATCACCGATGTGGCTATAGCAGTACTAATAGAGATACCTATCGCACTACCGCTATTTCTCGTTGTGTGCATAAATCCGGAAATCACTCCATGAAAATTAGGGGAAACAGATCCAAGAATCTGCTTATTATTGGGGCCAAAAAATATTCCATTGGCCATACTTGTAGCCATCATTCCCAAAATCGCTAATACCCATGTAGATTCCACCGTCAAATTTGTTAAAACGAAAAGACCTATAGCAGCGACAATAAATCCGGATATAGAAAAAATGAATGGCCCAAATTTATCGGATAAATACCCGCAACACGCCCCTGCAACCGCCATTGATATTGCCCCTGCACCCATGATAAAGCCTATTTGCTGAGGAGAGTATCCAGCCACGATTTCCAAAAAGAACGGCATAAAGAAAAAGGAACAAGAAGTTCCTACAAAAAAAATGAAATGTGCCGATACACCAGAGGAAAATAACTTATTACGAAATAAGCTCAAATCAATCATTGGTTCTTCAAATGCCATTTCCCGGTAAATAAAACTGGCAAATCCAGCTAGAGATAAACATGAAATACCGATTGTTACCGGATTAAAAAATCCAATCCTGGAACCCCAAGTTGCTGTTTGGAGAAGACCAGCTATGCCAATCGTAAAAAGCGCTGCACCAATCCAATCAAACCTATATTCCTTAAATTTGATCGAGGAGACATGATTCGTTCTGACTAACCAAAATGCCGCAGCGGCTGAGATAATACCCAGTCCTCCCAATATGAAATATAAAAATCTCCAACTATAGCTATTGAGAATGAAGCCGGCTATTAGAGGTCCCATTCCACTACCAATTCCCACAACAGCAATATAAAGGCCTAAAGCTCTTCCGCCTTGCGAAGGAGCAAAAATAGACAAAACCAGAGCCATAGAGGTACCTTGGGTCATACCGCTTCCTACACCTCTTACCAAACTGAGAACTATCAGAAGCCCTATGGAATTACTGAATCCAGCAAAAAAAGTGGTCACAGCCACAAGGGTTAATCCCCAGACATAAATCTTCTTATGTCCCAACAAGTCGGAGATTCTACTCATAGGTAGAAGTGAGGCGCTAATTGACAAAACATAACCGACTAGTACCCACTGAGTAGTGGAAAGATCTGAAGCAAAGAAACGCGAGATGGAAGGAAGAGCCAACATAATTCCACCCTGGTCGACCACCATGCAAAATACTCCCAAGGAAATTGCCAGGAAAGGTATTAAAGGTCTATTCATTCGAGCTGTATTTTATCAAGGAGTTTCTCACGGAGATATATTCTATCTCAAAGCCATCATCACAGAAATTTGCATTAAATTGAATCATCAGAATATTGGCATGCTGTAACGAAAAATATTAGAATTAAATACCAAGCACGCGGGAGTAACTCAGTGGCTAGAGTATCTGCCTTCCAAGCAGAAGGTCGCCGGTTCGAATCCGGTCTCCCGCTCCAAACCTGCAAAAGACATTTAAATCAGTCAAATTTTATTTCAGGTTCAATATGAGCTCCACCGATAAACCAGAATTCACTGTGAAACTATGGTGTAGAAAGAGTCGAAAAGCCCATTCAATCAGTATAAGAACATTACCTCCATATGGAGTTGAAATAGTGCTACCGGAAAGTACCAACGATAACTTCGTAAAAAAAATCATCGGACAAAACCAAGCTTATATAAATCGAAAATTATCTCAAATTGAAAAACGCAATCTAGACATCAAACCATTGACAATTTTTTTCCCGGTAACCAATGAGCACATCAACATTGTGTACCTTAAATCTGCCTCAATCGATAAGCCTCTTGAAGTGGTAGATGGAACTTTGACACTCAATGAACCGACAGGGATGGAATCACTAATCGACAATTCAAAGCTTTTGCAGGTATGGCTACAAAAAAGAGCTACCTGCATTTTAAAAGATATTTTAGATACCACTGCTCAGAAATTAAACATCCCATATAACAAAATTAAAGTAGGCCCACGAAAAAGTATTTGGGGTAGCTGTTCCTATAAACAAAATATAAATCTGAACAGAAATCTCATCTTCCTAAAATCTGATCTGATCGAATATGTAATAACTCACGAATTGTGCCATGTTTTTGAAATGAACCACTCCCCCAATTTCTGGTCCTTACTTAATGAAGTGTTTCCCAATTATCGCAAAATTAAAGGCCAATTAAGGTCTAATGCCAATAGTTCAATACCTTCGTGGGCGCTAGTTTGAAAATTCCTCTAATCAAACAATCCAAGTAATGACTTTCACGAGGAAAAGAAAGTTTTTCTTTGTGGCTATCGGGATATTAATTCTCCTATCCACAAGAAATGATGAGTATCATTTCACACAAGCGGATTATGCTGCAGGGTCTCATTCCTTCTCCATAGTTCAATGGGAATTAAGACACATTCCCTTAAAATGGACCCACCTTTTATGGGAATTGTACCCAGGAAATAAGCCTGACGACTTTGAACGAAACGCCATAGTACATGAGTACCTATCAACAACATTACAACTGCAAAAAGAACGGGATAATTTAACAGATGTGGCCACTGCTACCCACCTATTAGATTCGGCTTCCAAAAACTATATCGACCTTAAAAACAAGGAAATTGTCCGGCTAAGCAGAAAAAGAGAGCAACTGCGTGGCAGAGCTGAAGAAGCTATTGAATCTGCTGTGAGTACCGCCGCTAATAACCATGGCCTAGGTCTCACTTTCGGGATACTTTTACCCCCTACAGATTTTAGATTGGGAGACCCACCCCATATATTAATTACCTCTAGAAGAGACAAGATTGCGATGTCTGGCAGCAAACTAATAAATCCTAAATTGGAATGGTCCGAGCGTGCCGAAATTGAAAACAGGGCAGAGTTGTATGAGAACACATCAGCACTTGTCGACGATCTTGCCGGTTTGGGAACCTATCCCGCTATCGTGTCGGACAAGGACAGTCTCCGGCGAATAATGCGAACTGCAGCCCACGAATGGCTACACAACTACTGGATATTGAAACCTTTGGGAAGAAATATGTGGGATTCCCAAAACATGCAAATACTGAATGAGACCGCAGCAGATTTGGTAGGTAATGAACTAGGCGATGAAGCCTTCATAATACTCGGCAATGACATAGAAAATGCCTACAAATACGACACTTTTAGTTCAAGTAATCCACATTTATTCACAATACTGCGGGAAACCAGAAGTAATGTTGAGAAAATGCTTAAAAATGGCAATATTGAAGAGGCTGAAAAATATATGAGGAAACAATTATGGAATTTAAAACTAGGGGGATACAACATCAGAAAACTGAATCAAGCCTACTTTGCCTTTCGCGGAAACTATGCTGAAGGACCCGCATCAATAAGCCCAATCGGATCGGACTTAAGGGAATTGAGAGATTATTACTCAACCTTAGGAGAATTCATCGAATCAGTTTCTAAAATCGGGGATTTTGAACAGTTTCACTATCTACTGAACCTTAAAAGAAAGGAGTATTTCGTGAACAGCTAGGGTGTTTTCCCATTAGACTGTCCCAGAATCAAATTCAAATACTCCTTTACTTAGATTAAGCCTCAATACATCAGATGCACCCCCCGCTATTCGCATTGATCGCATCTTTCTATATATCTCTTCTAAGGGATGACCCTTTATCAAGGCTTGACCACCAACCAATTGAACCGCTGTATCTACAACAGAGGACGCTGTTTCGGTACAAAATATTTTCGCCGTAGTAACTTCATTTATAGCTTCATCCCCTGAATCTAAAAGCCGTCCTACCCTATACAAAACAGATCTTGCAGCAAAACTATTAATTCGCATATCAGAATACCTAAGTCTCACGCCTTCTAGGTCAGAAAGGGTTCCTCCTGATCTATGAGGCTTTTTCAAATGGGAGGTCACCACATCTAAAGCGTACAAGGCCAACCCTACTGAAGTTGCCGCCTGCTCTATCCTTTCCTGCATTATATTTCCTAAAGCTCTAGGAATTCCTTGACCAATTTCTCCAATTACGTTTTTGGCATCTACTTTGACTGATTTAAATTCAACTTCTACGTGAGAACTACCATCCAAACTATAGAATGGTTCCCCCATTTCTATTCCCTTCGAGTCAGAATCAACAATAACAACTGCTGGGCCATTTTTATCTGTGGTTTTTTTTGAATCAACTGTTAGAACAACAGACATAAAATCGGACAAATGTCCCCCTGAGACGTACGACTTCCGGCCTGAAACGACTAAGTCATCACCATCCCAATCTGCCACGGTAGGGGAATCTGACTTTGATTCTGTAAACGCAAAAGATGCTTTTTTCTCGCCTTCAAGTAGAGGGATCAAATAATCAGCTTTAAGAGATCCTTCCACTTCAGATAACAGTCCGGGTTCTGGTCCAATAACAGAAGTAGGCGACAACACACCTAGCTTGGCAATGGTTTCACGTGCAACCACCATTTGCATTGGTGAGGCCCCTTGTCCACCCAAACCCACCGGCTGAGACATTCGGTAATATCCTTCACGTAGACTTAGTTTCCTAAGTTCTTCCTCGGGAAGTTGGCGGTTATTCATCAAGAAATCCGAAAACTCTTCCCGAAATTTAAGGATTGAAGGGCTGAGATTATCAGGCATACATCACTCCGCAACCTTTATCAGAGTTTTTCCAAAATTTTCACCATTCAGCATGCCGATAAACGTCTTAGGAGCATTCTTTAGTCCAATTACAACATCTTCTTTATATTTAAGCTTCCCTTCTTTGATCCAGGCGGCCATTCTAGCGATACCTTCGTCGTATCTACTCTCATATGCGAAAACTAAAAACCCTTCCATCTTGGCCTGTGACCTCGTCAGAAGACCGAGATTCCTAGGAGCCAAATCAGGGGTTTTGAGATTATATTGCGATATTTGGCCACATATCGCTATCCTCGCACCAATGTTTATTCGATCCATCACAGCATCCGTAACAATACCTCCAACATTATCAAAATATACATCGATTCCTTCAGGACAAAGGTTATCCAATGACTGGGCAACATCAGAGGTTTTGTAATTAATGGCATAATCAAACCCTAGCTCTTCCACAATAAATTTGGCCTTGGGTTCTGATCCCACCGTTCCAATAACCTTACATCCCATTATTTTGGCTATCTGTCCGACTATTTGACCAACAGCACCAGAAGCTGCAGAAACCACCACAGTGTCTCCAGGGGTCGGGTCACAAACATCCAAAAAACCAAAGTATGCCGTCAATCCCGGCATACCCAGAACCCCTACAGCAGTCTGCACCGGCGCCAAGGACTCATCAACCTTACGAACAGCGATCCCGTTTGATATGGCGTAACTCTGCCAACCAAACCGGCCTTCAACTATATCCCCAGGATTGAACAATGGAGATCGGGATTCCACAACTTTCGCTACTGCTCCCCCGACCATAGGCTCACCTATGTCTACGGACGGAGCATACGACTTAGCATCATTCATCCTACCTCTCATATATGGATCGAGAGACAGCCACATTGATTCGAGTAAAATTTCTCCCTGTTGAGGCTGCGGTATGGGAGACTCGACAACCTCAAAATCATCTTCTACAGGAAATCCCGTAGGCCTAGATTTTAGAAGAACACGAACATTGATTTCTGTTGGCAAATGACTACCTCCTGTAAGAACCTTGGCCTAGGATATGGGAGCATCAGTGAATCGGTCAATCAAAGTGAAATATAAACTAAAAGCCTTGTATAATTTCAATCTAAAAGAAATTTACTATTTTGGATCAACTCCAACCCTTAGGTACATTAATATTGAAGTCTCTCGGCACACAAATTCTATTAGATTTAGAAAATTGCAACCCTGATCTTCTTGATGATATTGACCTCATAAAAGATATTTTAAAAGAAGCGGCTAATTTAGCTGGTGCCACGATCATAGGAGAAACCTTCCACAAATTCCACCCAGTTGGAGTCACCGGTGTAGTTTCAATAGCAGAATCCCATATTTGCATCCATACATGGCCGGAATATTCCTATGCTTCAGTAGATATATTCTCATGCGGTGACGACTTTAACCTGGAAACAGCCTCCCAAATCATAGAAGAAAGATTGGAATCAACGGATTCTTTCTCAACATTGATAGAAAGAGGTTTACGACAAGGTCAATCCAATGAGGGTGGGAATAAGTGAAAATTTCATCACCTGAATGGCACATAGAACCGATCAGCACAGGCCTAATACAGGCAGAAAGGATCACCTCTATCATCTGTGAAGTACAAACACAATTTCAGCATGTGATGATCATAGAAGGGGAATGCTTTGGTCGATCTCTTATTTTAGATGGCAAAACCCAATCCACAGAACTTGATGAATTTGTATATCACGAAGGATTGGTACATCCATCAATGGTGTCTCATGAAAATCCAAAAAATGTGCTAATTGTAGGGGGAGGTGAAGGCGCTACAGCCAGAGAAGTTTTAAAGTATCGAAATGTCGAGGAAGTTACGATGGTGGACATAGACCAGAAGTTGGTTGAGCTATGCCAAGAATTTTTGCCTAACCATCACATGAATGCATTTAAAGACCCTCGACTCAAAATAGATTTCGCAGATGCTTTAGAATTTGTTGATTCATCGAATAAACAATATGACGTGATAATCATAGATGTTCCAGACCCCTTGGAATATGGCCCAGCCTATAAACTATTCACTCTAGAGTTCTTTCTTTTGCTCAAAAGTAGAATGAAACTCGATGGAATTTTAGTGATACAAGCAGGGGCGACCGGACCTTCTTTTTCAGAACAATGTTTTACCGCCGTCGCAAATACGCTTTCACAGGCTTTTAGTATTTGCCGCGGATACGAAATTTTTGTCCCTTCGTTCGGTTCTACTTGGGGGTTCGTGACAGCCAGTGAAAGAATAAACCCTACCGCTAAAACGGTGGAGAATATCAACTCTAATTTAAAAACCCTTAATATCGACGGCCTAAAAATGTACGATGGAATTTCTCACCAAAGCATGTTCCGGTTGCCCAAATACACTAGAGAACATTTAAATACGGAGACTCGCGTAATCACTAATTCAAATCCCATTTTTACTTACCAGCAATAGACGACCAACACCAGAACTAATGTGCTATAGTTTCCACACAAACAATGACTACTAATTTTCTAGAACAACTCAATCCCGCACAACGTGAATCGGTGGAGTCTGTAGACGGACCGGTCCTTATAGTTGCTGGGCCAGGGAGCGGTAAAACAAGGGTAATAACAAATCGCATTGCACACCTTGTTCTCAATAAAAAAGTGAGTCCATACAACATCGGCGCCGTGACATTTACGAATAAGGCATCGCGGGAAATGAAAGATCGGCTCCTTCCACTCTTAGGAAACGAAGCAAAAATATTAACGGTAGGCACATTTCATTCCTTCTGTTCAATGATTCTTCGAAGGAGTGGAGAATACCTAGGTCTTTCCAATAACTTTGTCATTTATGATGACGACGACCAGATATCAGCGATAAAACAAAGTATGAAAGACGTGGATGTAGATCCTAAACAATTTAATCCGCGAACTGTGTTATCAACCATTTCGAATTCTAAAAGCCAACTGGTGAACTTTGAAGGTTTTAATAGCCAAAAATCCAATTATTACGAAGAGGTAGTCAGCAAGATTTTTGAAAGATACGACGAAATATTGAGTCAGGGTTCAGCGTTGGATTTCGATGATCTACTACTAAAAACTCACCAACTGCTAACAGAATTCAAAGATGCCGCAAAAATATATCAAAATAAGTTCCATTACTTCATGGTGGATGAATTTCAAGATACCAATATAGCTCAATATTCCATTGCCAAAATAATATCCGAAACTTCAAGAAACTTATGTGTGGTGGGCGACCCTGATCAATCAATATATTCATGGCGCAATGCTGACATTCGCAATATATTGAGTTTCCAAAGTGACTTCCCTGAAGCAAAAATCTTACCTTTGGAACAAAATTATCGTTCTTCTCAAAACATACTGGACGCAGCGAAAAATATAATTACGAAAAACGCACAGCGTGTCGATAAAAACCTATGGACCACTAACCAAAAAGGTAGCTTAATTTCCATCGATGAAGCCTACGACGAAGAAGAAGAAGCGAGAAAAGTAATAAAAGAAATACAAGGACTCGTCGATGATGATGATCATTCTTTATCAGATTTTGCGGTCATGTACCGGGTAAATGCCCAATCAAGGTCCTTTGAGATGGCCTGCCAGAGATTCGGAGTGCCCTACCAGATAGTCGGTGGAATCAAGTTTTATCACAGGCGTGAAATCAAGGATATAACCTCATATCTTAGACTAATACTCAACTCAGAAGATGATATAAGTCTTTCTCGAATAGTTAATGTACCTCCTAGGGGAATTGGCCAAAGAACATTATCTGAGGTCAATAGAATAGCAAGACAAAATAATAAATCCCTGTATGAATCTATCATTTCAATAACGTCAGGAGATAACGTCTCTCACCAGTTAGGTAATCGCGCTATGAATTCTTTAAATCAATTCATCTCATGCATTGACCAGCTCAAAAATTCTGCTACCAACTTAGATATTATGCAACTGATAGATCTCACAGTGTCAGAAACTGGGTACAGAAAATATCTTGAAACAGATGAGAATGCCGAAGAACGAATGGAAAACGTACAAGAGTATAGAAATTCTTCTCGGGAATATTCCTCCGTTCCAGCATTAGAAGGTCTTGTGGGGTTTTTGGAAGGTATTAGCTTAATTTCTGACATTGATACCTTTGAAGAAGAAATGGATTCGATTACATTAATCACCTTGCACCAATCTAAAGGTTTAGAATTTCCGATTGTATTTATCACAGGTATGGAAGAGGGTCTTCTACCGCATATAAGATCATTGGATTCAGGCAGCCCTGAAGAGCTGGAAGAAGAACGTAGGCTTTGTTATGTAGGACTAACCCGAGCAGAGAAAAAATTATACCTAACTAGAGCATTTAGAAGAGGGTTTAGAGGTACATATGAACCTACAGTTCCTTCAAGATTTTTATCTGATATACCACCTGCCTTAATTATTAATAAAGCTTCTCCTGTTGAATCTGAAACGTTAGCAACCAAGTCTGAAAACAAAATACTGAGATTCCCCAAAAATCCTCAAAGGAAGAACCACTCAAAACCGGTTGCAAGCACATCCAATAAAAACAGAACAACTCATAGAGCAACTCCCACGAAACGGACAGTTACTAAAATAAACATATCAGCCCCCGGCAAATCCATTAATTTTCAAATTGGTGACAAGGTTAAACATAGTAAATTCGGGGATGGCATAGTAATGTCGAGTGATCCGGCAGGAGATGATTTACAAATCACTGTCGCCTTCAAAGATGGTGGTGGTATTAAAAAATTACTTCAAAGCCTAGCAAAGTTAAAGAAAAGTTGATGAGTAGCTTCAAAAAACTTGTTTCTAGAATTGAGCAGGTGGCAGGGAATAAACCACACACAATTACAGGGATTACAGGCTACGGAGGATCAG
>Ga0209034_10000909_pt1 | contig 14697 bp, 1 predicted proteins | sample MarorgKNORR_S2LV_2_FD_188219 | JGI IMG/M metagenome (GOLD analysis project Ga0209034, IMG submission 188219) | Marine microbial communities from the Southern Atlantic Ocean, analyzing organic carbon cycling - 250m_A/KNORR_S2/LV (SPAdes) (version 2) | ecosystem: Environmental > Aquatic > Marine >...
CGTTGGTAGTTAAAGGTATTGCTACTAGCCCTGCGGGGTTGGATGTTCATGTGGGACTGCCTTATTTCGGGAAAACGGAGAGCTTGATATTGAATTTATGTCGCCTGTCGCAAGAAATTACAGACCCCAAAGACATGAAGGAAAAGGCTAAGACTTTACACCTTTCTGCAATAACAAAAATAGACTCCCTTATGGGTCGGCGAATAACTTACGAACACCCTGGCATAGCGATGGTACAGGTTCCGTTCGATGCTGTAAATTTTCCCCAACTCCCCGAGAGAAACTATGTCGCCAAGCTTAAGCGGGTCGCCGTACCATCAAATTATAACACAAAAACACGAAAATACTTTGGCGCATGGAATGGTCTATTTAAGGGTCAAAAAGAATCAGAAGATTACCATTATGGAGCTATTGCGGAAAAATACCTCGAGTGGACTGACAATCCCGCATGGATCCTGCTGGACATCCTACTTAATCAAAGGTATGGCGTAGGCACTTTTGGCTTTACGATAAAAGAAGTTGACGTTTGGAGGCTTTACGCTGCAGCGAAATTCTGTGACGAGCTTGTAGAAACGGGATTTCCCTTGGAGCACACAAAGCGATCATTTACTAGTACCCATCCTAAGGAAGCTAGAGACCGTTTTCTTTCCGGCTCTCCCGCTGTAAATTCTTTTGATGTAATTCTTGATCCTCCGCTCGATGCCGACACTATCAAGGCTGAATTTAATGGTGGAAGCTCTGATAAAAAGAACTCCAGGGGCAAAAGTGTCGCATTCTTTATGTCAGATAATACTATTGAGGAAAGGGAGGTAATATCTGTGGACCCCGAGAATAAGAGGCTTACACTTATGGGGCCGTCGTTCGCTCATCACCCTTCTGCGACAGGCGGCAACTCCGCTAAGGTCGCAACGGGAACATGCGTAATGTCCGTAAGTTACCCAATTGTAGAGCCCCGATTCTCTGCAAATATACTATTTAAGGAAAAAGAAGAGGCCCTTAGAATTATTAAGGAAATATGCACAATTTTCCGAACGGTTGTTGTTTATTCTGCGGGAAAAATATCGTTCGCATCCGAAAGAAAAAAGGACCCCAGCATGATGTTCACTGACGCAAACGTTGGGGAGGAGGGATTCTCTTATTCGGGGAGTCCGAAAACATCTCGGGTCACCGCCGCTAAGGTAAGGTACGCAGATAGGTATGATAATTTTCGCAGTAAGGTCGAGTACTTTGAGGACTCTGCGGGAATAGATAAATTTGGGTACAATTTGGAAGAAATACTTGCCGTTGGTTGTACTTCGAGGGGGCAGGCTAGACGCTTGGCAAAATTTACAGTGCTAGCTCCAGGACTGGAGAATGAATACGTCACTTTCGAAACTGGAATGGAGGCCGCGCTCTTGGTTCCCGGCTCTATATTGGAAATTTCTGACTCTAGAAGATTCGGGGAAAATGTTAACGGCAGGGTTAAGTCTGTTCATATAGGTAATGATTTTGATCCGTACATTAAGGTAGATAAAATTATGAATAACCTTTCCTTTTATAATCCTGATGACCCTACTGATGGGCGCGATAAGGTCGAGCTCGCTATCGTATGTGGTAGGGGTTATGAATTTGTTGGGGATTTAGGTAAGGGACCGAAAATATCCGAGGAGCAAGGCGGGGCAACGGGGCTGTATAGGAAAATGTTCGAACTATCCAATACGCAGGTGTCTGGCGGAGCCGCAGGCGCAGACATGTTTGACGAGCAGGAACAGTTGTCATTAATCAGTGGAATCTCAAGGCCGCAAGTAGTTTATTTTGATGGGTACGTCGGCGATGATAAGAGCTCCATAGAGGGTATTAAAATTAAGTTTCCTTTTCAAGCTGTATTGGGATCAAATTTAATAGCTAGCGATAAGCATGGCCTTGCTAATGGAACTCAGATTAAATTCACTTCCCTTGGGAAGTTGCCATCCGGTATAGACTCCACAAAAACTTACACAGTGTTTATTGACGATGCAGACCAGCAGATTAATTCGTTTAAAATAAAAGACGGCGAACATGATGTTGGGTTCGAGGATATAGGGTTCGCCAAAAGGGATACGAATAATCCGGCTGTTCCTGGCGGAGAGCATTTCTATTACATAGCTAGCGAAAATGACATTCAAACTAAAATCGCACTTGGGAAGGTGGGCCCGGGAGCCGTTTGGTCTATACGGGGCTACCGAAGGGATGTGGTTAAGTCGCTCCCGGAATACAGCGATGATGAGCTTAATGAGGTTCATCAGGTATTGGGAGGGGTAGAAATTCCAAGGTCTTCATACAGGATTTCTCCGGCCTTGGGTCGATACAGGATTTTATACATAGGTAATCATGATGATGATGGAAAAGAAAAAATAGTTCAGATTCTTCAGCAGTCTGCTAAGGGAAAGGGCCTTGGGGACACAACATTCGTTTATAATGTGGGCTCAGAACCTTACAAAACGGATCGCCATTATCAGCATAATCTGGGCGGATGGATCCAGACCACTAAATTTGGCTTCGTTAAGCAGCTAGATCAATCCGGAAGCGAATTTCAGATTGAAAAAACCGGACCCAGCCTGAGTCTTGACGCTAAAAATATTCGCAGGGTAGATAAGGGGGACGATATATTTTCTATTGCCGAAACAAATGGAAACGCTTATTCCTCTGGCACCTTAAGTATTTCATTCTCAAATTTCAAAGTAACAACGATAGACGACAAAAAATATATAAGGGTTTCTGGCGGCAATGTTTCCGAAAGCGAAGTTATTGGCGCTAGCGAGCCAGGGACCGACGCCGTAAGCGCAATCCACTACAATGAGTCCCTGGCCCTTGATATCAATAGTTTTAAAAATGTGGGCAGGGTTCAGTATAGGGTTCAATCTGTTTCTGAGGCAGAGCCCGGAAAATACAGAATCAAGGCTTCGGAGTATAATCGTGATAAGTTCGATTTGATCGAGCGAGAACTAAATATCGAGAAACCCGTGTTCCCTATTCCGCCTCAAGCATCCATGGCAATTCCCACTGCCCCTTCAGATTTTTCTGTAATAGATGTTACTAACTCACTAGGATAGTCATGCCAGCAACAAGTATACTCCTCAAATTTAAGGTTCACAGCCTAACCGACACCTACCACGCCGTCGGGACTTCTGTGCAGGGGTCTTTTAATAAGGAGCTCGGCCGAGGTAGGGATTTGATTGTCGGCGGCGGAGTCGTGACCGAGGATGATCTAAAGCTTGGGGTTGGGGTCGAAACGCAAATCTCTCTAGATGGTAAGTATGGGGAATTCACTATTCGGGTTTACGCCGAAAATGAATTGGGCCTTAGGTCAAAATATGCGGAGGTTGTGAAGCAGGTTCTGGGTCCGTCCGTGGACGGAACGTATTCCTTTGGAGACGTTAATGTTGCTGGAGGGGAGGTTGTCGGTAGGGAATTTGTCGGATCCGACACTTATGATATAGGTAATACCACTAAGGTGAATTTAGACTTCAGGGGCGCGTCCCCCAATCTTAACTGGAGGCTTTTGGCTCCCCCGGGCCACGCCCTGGAGGGGAATCAATTGGATTCATCGATGGTTAAGGAAGATGGATTCTTTGACAAGTTTGTCATATCATTCTGGCGCCCAAACGGCGCTAACAGCTACGTTATTTTGGATAGTGATGATGAGACTGAGATGATTGATGATATCTTTGGGGACATTTTGGAGGATATGGGTGATGGTAAATGGCAGTCCCAAACATTTTTCCTTAACTTCCCTGAGTCCAGCTCGACTAACTTCTCTGGGCTTGCGGGTGGAGGTAATAATAGAAAACTGTTAATTAAAATTGAAGCCCATGCAATCAAGTTTAATGCAAATGATTCAGATAAAATATCCCACCTGGAGGTAACTCTTGAGAATAGTAAAACCAAATTAAAAACAAATTTTGTTGAGACTGTTGCTAATGATTTTATATTTTCATATGAAGTACAAGATATTGACCTCTCTCGAGTTGAGGTATTGCAGTATAGAAAGAAAGGCGAGGAGGCGGATGATTATGATCTAGTTAAAACGTTTGGAGGCCCAAGTGATAGCGGGACCAGTAGGGTCCAGCTGGGAACCATTAAGGCGCAGCAAAAATGGTCTAATGGGAGGGGTGGTGGCGGCTCTTCTATTACTTCTTTGGTTAATATTTATAAATATGTTATCGCTGTTTACGACTCGTTTGGGTTGTCCTCTGCTTACGCCATCAAAAGCAATGGAGAGTTCGAAGAGAAAGATAGCATAGCCGACGCATTCGCCGTTCCTAGCAAGGATTTTGAATCTGTGGTCAAAATAGGTGACGTGACCATTGCTGATGTCGCCGACAAGTTTAATATTTCGTGGAGCCTGGTGGACGCAAGAGGCAATGGCATAAGTTTTGATAACGATTCAAATTCAGATTTCGCTTCGGTCGTAAGTGGGGTTGTTGGATATTTTCGTGGAACGGGAAGTAAGGTGGTTGATGCATTTAAGGTAAGTGATGACGGAAAGAGATTTACGGAGATTCTTGATCCTGATGAAATGTCTGAACTAAAACAAGAATATGGCGTTACATTAATTCCAAACATATCAAAAGAAGAAAACCAAAGACTGCAAACAAACTTAAGCGGCACCCCCACCGAAGCATCTCGGTCGCTAAACTTTACCTTGAAGCTCTTGGATTCTCGCGGAGAGGTTATAGATGAGCTTGACGCCTCAGGCACCAATGAGCAGCCTGCAATTGTCCTCGGTACTGGCGAGGAAATGCTTATTCATAATTATACCCCTGTAGGGTCTATCAGTATTGATTTTAAATTCAACGAAAATGTAGAATACGTCAAAATTTACAGAAAACCACATAAGATTGCTACCGTAACGGAGAATGAAAATCTAAACGAAATTAGATACGCACAAAGAAGTCCACGCACTTCAAGCGGGTCGCCTTTTGGGCTAACAGAAAAAACTCCTTGGGCTGAAAAATATAATTCGACTGCCACCCCGGATGCTTATTTCGGAAGCGGTAGCTCGGCCGCAGAAATCGCCAGCGTTGACTATTTGGTTTCTACCCAAAGACTATCTGATCCGAACTCTACTGAAGCAGACCCCGGAAAAAGCAATGCGACCGTAGTGGATGCGGACGTCCCGATCACCCAACTGAATAGTGGCGGCAGTTGGGGCACCGAGATCTTAACTAGGTATGATTATGTTATTGTTCCTTATGATACATTTGGGGCGGGAGTCCCATATCTAATTCCAGCAGTAGAGGTCATTGCTTATCACGTAACAACCGAGGATGACGAGGGCTTCGTCGGCTTTATGGATGTAATTCCGCCGCCGAAACCGGTGATTGTTGAGCCAATTAAAACATCTTTTGAGACGTTCTTCCTTGAATGGGAAGCTCCTCCGGGAAATAGTAAGGTCAGCCATTACAAGGTTACCATGATTCGGGACTCAAGACCCCTGAAAGCAAGGGATGACTATGGAATTCCTGACGCAGATGGAGAGCTGGGACCTAGCAGTAAATGGCCGAAGAGTAATTCTGATAGCTTCATAAAGTGGGCGCCAGTTAATGAGCATAGTGATGAGAGCGGAAGCTGGGCCGCCGTATCTAGTGGAAATGGGAACGCCATTGCCAAGGTCTCCGTAACGGAAAATACTAATCCGTCAGGAATGGGGAGAACCAGGCCAGCCGTGCCAGTAAACGGCCACTTAAAGGTTGTTGATAACTCGGGAGTGTTGGAAATGTGGGTTCATAAGGCAGATGGAACCACCGATCATTCCCTGAGTAACCTGATTACATTTGAAGAATATATAGTTAATAATACCAGCCTGGCAATAGAGGGCAAGAAGAATGAAACTGGATACTTCTTTATCGAAGCCATTGATAGGGTAGGTAATCATAGTCCCCCTCATGACGTAAACGGAACATCTGCTACGCTTGGGCAGTCTACTATAACAGATATCGCGGATTTTGAGAAAGAAATTACCGCAAAATTCCCGAGCGCTGTGGTGCTTGTTCCCGATGAGCCGTTTGCTATTGATAATACTACGGACACATTATCGTGGAGCGATCATATTATATATAGGAATGGCGAAGGCGTTTTGATAAAAGCTGGCAGTATTAAGTTGCAGCCCAACCCCACTGCTGATATGGGTTGGGAGTTCTTAGGGCCAGACGTCACTCTTGTCGATTATAATAGGATTCCCTCCCCTAAGCCAACCAGGGCCGAACTAAACGATAGATATATTAAAAGTATTTACTGGGACCCTGACGGCGGGTACGACACCTCCACCGGAGCATTTAAGGCCACTATTAATAATACGGGAAGGGCTAAGGATATTGGTGGCGCACTAGGCGATGTTGACGAAAACATAGAATACCAGAAGGAGGGCTTTTATTCTTTTTCTATCTATAACCCTGCAAGCGCAACTTTAAATTTAAAGGACGAGGTTCATCATGGAACAGATGACGACTTGTTGAGCGCAATAAATGATATTATTAGATGGCAAGGCGCTCCGGAATCTGGACATTACGGTTTAAAAGATTTTGTGGATATATTGCCCAACGATAGCCAGCCTGCTCTGGAGTATCCGATAGACGTTACTAATTTTGTGACCCACTTTAAAGCTAACCCCGACTGGGGGAAAGAAGTAATAAAGTATCACCTGAAAAACGAAGACTTGGATGATGGTGGAACTACACTGCTACTTGTTGATGCTGTAAGAAAATACTACGGCATACATATGCCCCTAGAGTCAAAGGGTGAGGGGTTGCCCGTATCCCCGGGCTCAAGGAGTCCATTGGTTAGGGCCGGAAGCAAATCTGTCACAGGATCCGTAACAATAGCCCGCATAAATAGAATGCCTAATGGGGATTTCTCTACGACCTCTCAATGGCACGCATTCGCTAATGCGGTCATTGGTACCGCAATGATAGACGACGCGTCAATTAAGACCGCACACGTAAACGATCTGTCTGCGGACGTAATTACTGCGGGGGAAATCGGCGGGCATGAAATAATACTCGGAGAAAAGAGGGCCATCGGAGAGCCCGTGGACTACGGGTCTATTCGCAGTAAGGGTTACGCCGGGATATACGACTCCTCTCAGGGTTTTGTCATCAGTGGTGATGGTTCATTTTCCTTTTCCAAAAGAGGTACCTCCCTCAGTTTTGATGAAGAAGGCCTACTTCTAAGGGGCACGTTAACTCAGCCGGATGGTGTGCCTGTCGCCAACTTAAGGATGCGCGCAACCTCCGACCAGGTCTTAATAAGCGACTTTCAGGTTCCGGGTGACGACGCGACCGCAAATATTCTCGCTCCCTCCGGGGGCACAGTCACCATTCACGTGGACATTAAGGGCGCGTTCGATTTTAATGGTAATCCATTAAGTAAGGAGAACGTGGACGTGCTTGTATATCCCGAGGACTTGTATGACGAACAAAGCCGAACCGGTGCCAACCCGAAAGTATTAGTCAGAAAAGATACATATGATTCCCTGCATACTGGGGACCCCGCCACAAACGAAATCTGGTGGTGGCATCCCTATACCGAAGGCGTAGAAGGACCCACGATAATCGCTGTAGATGAGAACGACATTAATAAGGGGGTTCGAATAGAGTTGGGCTTCGGGCCCGACAACGATGGGCATTTCAATAAATTTGTTAAAAGGGTTCATGGGGAGAATTCTGGTGGCGCAGGCAATAAGGCTGAATTGGCCGACTATTTCTCTGTTGAAGTTAGGTTGAAGTACGTGAATGAGCCCCCCCTCTCCGAGGGAAATAGCAGTGGGAAATCAGGCGGCATAAAGCATAGTGGTGCGGAAACATATAGAGAGGGAGACTACGTTGTAAATTCTGCCAGGGTTTACCAGGCAATAACGGGTAATACGGGAGAGGCTCCCACCCATACTTCCGGTACCACCGGTCCTTGGAAGTTTGTGGGGGATGGAGAAAGTTTTGTAATTGCCACCGATATTTTTGAGATCAACCAGCTTCGCGAAGCCTCCGACGCCCTAAGCTTTCAGCTCCGCCCTAACGAAGGCACGGTGCTAATGGGGGGAGGTGGCGACACTTTGGATTTTACTCCATGGTTAATTTATGGGTCCACAAACTCCTATGATTTGACGGACCCCCACAGGGGGGACTCTTTGCGTGAAAATCCTTCATGGGTGAAAAATAGTGCGGAGAATATACTGATTACTAGGGAGGTCGTGGCAGAAGTGAGCGACTATCCTGCGTGGGATCAAACTAAAAACTACGTCAAGGGAGAGGTGGTTAGCCACGACAATAAAATATTCACTTGTTATCTTGCTCATTCCTCAACCGCCACAACTCCGAACCTTAATGGCGGCAAATGGCAAGAAGAAACTTCAACGGCTGTGTCGGCAAAACCTGGTGCCGATGGCAAAATAACCTGGGAGCCTGTTAAGTTAGGGAATGGCGCTGGCATTGCGGGGAATAATGTGGTTAGGGATTCATTCGGTATAAATGGGGACGTTAAGTTTCAGAACATACTGTTTACGATGACTCAATATACCGACAATAGTCATACGACTGAGCTCGGTATTCTCGACACCATTAAGTTTTCCCTGCTGCAGCATGGCAATAGCGCCGGAGAGCTGAGTTTTTATCAAGAGGCCGGCTTAACTAACCCTAAATACGCAATCAACAGAACGTTGGCAGATAATGACCGGAGAGACGCAATAGACACAGAGGTCTTTTTTCAGTGTCGTTTCTTCGAGGGTCCAGACCCGGTCCCCGGAACCGTAACTGGTTATATACATATTGATGGTGTTGGGGCGGGGGAGGCGATTAAAAAAACTGATATCGCGGTATATGAAATAACTGACGGCAGCAATTCTTTATTGTCTGCAACGAAATATGACCTCACTGCCGACGACGATAATGATGTAAGTCGCATTACATTAAAGATTAAAAAGCTAAACCCAGATGGCGACGTAATATGCGCTGGATCAGAGCAAATAGATATAATAAGCGTAAAGCCTGAAAATAAAGCCTTTCGACTGTCTCTTAAGCGCGGCTTTATAGAATATGACGGGGGCAGCAATGCCGTTAATGAAAATTTGTTGTCTGCCACGAACATAGTTCCTCTGCAACTCTCCTTGGGGGCAGATAATATTGTAAATAAATTTAACGATAACGACGAAGTTACGGTCGTTCCAAGCTTTGGCTGGGTGGTTGATGGGGAGGCCCTAAACGATGCCTTGACGGGCGCAAGCAGCACTTCGGGGCGGGTAATGCCTGAGGGTGACACGAATGATTTCTTAAATACTATAGCTTACGTTAAAATGGGAGATGCGACCCCAGTAACTACCGATAAGCCTTATTATATTTATAAGGATAATGGGGTATATAAATTTAAAAAAATATCGGGAACCGGCTTGGATGGCTCGGCAACCCTGGTCGGCGTAACCTTGGCCTCTACAGATGAGTTCCTTTTCTATGTGCCCCATAATGCAAAAGCAGATACGTCAATCACTAATAAAGCGAGAAAGCATGGCCTATCCATTAAGGCTACCTATAATAGGCCTATAGCGGGAATTGGGACTACGGACGAAACCTACGAAGACATCGAGGAACTAAATGTAATTGAAGTCGCCGCTGGCGGAGTCTCTCCATTCTGGGTTACCAGCGATAATCAGAATATGATACTGGCCGCTGACTTTACCGGCAAGATATCTTTTGCTACTGCCACAGAGGGACTGGGTGAGGTGAATGTCTATAGGGGTAATGAGGAAATATTTCTTGCCCCTAAGAGCATCACCCTCAATGGCGATGCGTTCGATCTTTCCAATACGCTTGGCTCTATTTTAAAATATGAGAAAGCAAATGCCTCCGCACTAACTACAGCGGTAAGCTCTGTGGGGCTTACGTGGGAGGCAAGTCTGAAGGCCGCAACACAAGTAAGCTTTGAACAGGTGCAAGACGGGACGCCCGACGTCGTGAGAATTTCTGCAAGCGGAGACAGCTTCCCGCAGGGAGTCGACAATCAGAAGCGCCACGTAGTAATAATGGATGGATCAAGGGTTCTCCAGTTTGGGGATTTTAAAATAGATAATACCTCCGAGCCCGACCTAGACGGCTCCTATTTCGCCCAAACTAATTTCATAGCCTGGCCAGACCCAACTACAACTAACGGGGTGGACGCCGACATCACAAAAAGGCCAGCTGACCTCGATCAGGGCGCAGATAAGTCTTTTACTGCCCTAGAGATTAACAGCGGCTCGGGGTTGTCGGGCTTTAGTGATTACAGGCTTGTGTCTAACTTCGGCATTTCAAACGAGGGGAGGCTTTCAACAAATAACGGCAACACGCTTATTAGTATCGCGGGAATGACCACTAAGGTTCGTATTTATGACAATCAACTTGGGGTATCTTCTGAGGGCAGCTTCGAGCGAACCGTAGGGCTGTCTAAGACTGGGGCGCCAGGACCATCCTTCGCCTACCGAGGGGAATATAGCCCATTTAAGCATTACAAAAGTGATACCGAGCGTATCGACGTTGTGAAATATACCTCCCCTGATGGTGCCAGTTCGTCGTATTATAGAGCTCTTTTGGAAAGTGGCCCAAGCGTTAATGGGGTCGGGGTGAAGGCGCCCGGAGTTAACGATTGGTGGGCAGGCTTTAATGAGCTTCAAAGTACCGCTACAGATTTGCTGCTCGCATCTGATATTTTCGTAAAAAAGGGGATCGTCACCGGAATAGACAGGGAGGTTGGCACTCAGCAGCTGCCGTCGTTTATCGCCAGTCAATTGGAGAGCCGGTACTATAATCTAGACGCCTCGTTTGATCAGCTGGCAATGGCGCGCCTTAAGTCGGGGATTGATTTTACGGATAGCTATTATGAGTGGACCCTTAGGACTGGCCATAGTGCGGGAGCTGGAGCCTCTTCGCCAATCAACCGAACCGCTTACAACGCTCTTTCTTCGGGTCCGATAGCAGGCACAACCGACCAGACGGACTATGTGAACACCGTTAAGGTCGTCTCCGATAACTACGCTTCGCTCAATGACTATTTGAGCGCTAAATATACAGGAACCTTTCAAAGCGGCTGGTATCTGGATCAAACAGACTGGGACTACTATATTACAAAAAACAACTTGACAAGTGGTGCTGCAGGGGCCTCTAATACGGATAAATTTGCGCTCGACCACTTTCTCGATAACGGAAACAAAACTCATATACGAATCAGGCAAGACGTGCCAGATAGTGCTACGGATGGCACTAGGTCAATTCGATCCAGACGTTCACAAAAAACATACAAAACCCCAAATGACAAACTTCCCGGATTCTTCCTTGGGTTTGATAAAATAGACACCTCTATCGCTGGCTGGAGCTCTGCAGGTGTGGGGGCGCAAGTTGAGGAGGATTTTTATGTTCCGAAATTCGAGTTGAGAAGTGTGTTTGGTAACTTCTTATATTGGGATGGAATGAATTTAAATATTAAGGGAGCTATTATTAACGCATCAACCGACGATCATGGGTTCCGACAATTGATGGCAAGCGATAGCGTGCTGGCTTTGGCCGGCCCAGCGAACCCTGATATAGGGGGGCAGACGTTCATAGGAGGAGGGTTTAATAACGAGCTCACTCCAAGCCTTGATAATTTAGGGTCCTCAATTATGGGAGGAGGAGCCAATAAGATCTCTAAAAACGAAACGGCCGTAAACCCCCGGTTCTCTGTGATCGGCGGAGGGTATGGAAACGAAATTCACAATCCCTTCTCATTTATTGGCGGAGGTTATTTGAATAGGATCGGAGGCTTCGTCTCCAGGGATGAAGCCGACCCGGCCAAGAGATCGGTGAGCGGCGTAAACTCAATAGTCGGGGGGTCTAAAAATGAGATCATGTACTCCGATTACTGCGCGGTCGGCACCGGCTTCGGGAATACCATACAGGATTCCAAATACTCTACAATTCTGAATGGATACAAGAATGCTATTGACGGTGGAGATGTAAATACCAAGCCTTGGCTTGATGCATTTGGAACTAGCCACTGGAATAAGGACGGCCAAACGGGGCCCGACTTCGAGGACGATATCTTTGGCGGAATAACGGGGGTAAAATGTATTATAGAATTTCCTGACGGGTCTGCGGACCCATTTGAGTGGAAGCCGTTCCGCCACGTACTTGACGGTAGGGCTGGTGAAGAGGAAATTCGCAGGTTTTATAAGTACGCCATGAGTACTGACGTACTCCCCTATAGCGAGGGGGTTCTAGCTAAAGACTATAGTCCGTGGGCCAACGCGACAGATTATAGTAGAAATCATATCGTTCAACATCAAAACAAAGCATGGGTCTGCGCCGTTGAGGCTGGAGGAACGAGCACAGGGGACACGCCGAGTGAAAATTCCGGCATATGGTATGACGTAACCGGACCAAGGGAATACAACGAGGACGGAGATGGGGGCGATTGGAAAGACAAAAAATTTGGAGATATCCCTTGGGGCGCAATGGGTGACCCGAGGTTTGGTAAGAACGGTAAATGGGCGCTAGACATTGGTCTTGAAGAAGAAACACATTACATAAGCGGCGAGGAGCGTATGACTGAATTTCAAAAGTTTCTTAAGTTCAGTGCGGAAGAAATAAGCAATGAGCAATCGAATGGAGACTTTGACTGGAATGGTAAAACCTGGGTTAAGACCGTCCTTCCGGCTCCGCCTAATAAAAATTCTTCGTTTGCTTCTATATTTAATGATTTAAAAAGAGTCCAACATGTCTCGGGGCACGCGGTTAATAATTGGGGGAATGGCAGCCATATATCAATCTTTGATACGGGATATACTTCTGGTGGCAAGACGATATACCTGCGAGCTAAAAGCAAGGCCGAAGCTAGTAAGCGCCAGTTTGATATCTGTTATTATGATAATAACAACCTCAACTGGATACCAATTACAACTTCTACTTGGGGTTGGCCCATAGTGAAAATGGAAGCAAGGGAGCTTAAGGGAGTCTACGGAACATTTAAGGCTGGAGATGACTATACTATACTCTGGGAAGCAATAGGGACACCCAACAACCAGGGTGCAAACGCAGGAGCAAAGGCTCTTGTGGATGTTTTTAGCGACACCAGTTTCTCCACTGCCTCCTCGGGCCAGAAGGCATACAAGGATTCGATGGCGGGCTTGAGTAACGAGAACGAATTTAGACTGGCAGCGATTCAAAATGCAAATAATGCAGCTCAAATTACTCCAGATTCAATCGTAACCTTGGTCCCCGAGCCAACTGGGGGTGAAGTTGGGGAGTCTTGGTATAATACGATCGTGGGGGGAGATTATAATAAAATAGCAAAATCAAGAAGGTCTACAATCGTCGGCGGTAGAGGGGTATCTCTATTCCAGGTGGAGAGGGCTATTGTGGGTGGTCTTGGCAATCTTCTAATCGGAACCCCGAACCGAGACACCGGCAAATTGCCAAGGGGGTTTACCGTATTTGGTACAGAAAATATAATCTCTCACGAGGCCCCAGACTTTATTCCTCACGCAACCAATTGGAAAGAAAGACTCAACGCGTCCATTGGGCATAGTTACATTTCCGCGCTAGATGGTGAGCCTGACTACTTTAATGCGCTGGCGAATACGGTTTTCGGCTCGTATAATCGAATAAGGAATTCCGACAGGATGACCGTCTTGGGTTCGAATAATGACGTTCTGTTTGAGTGTGGACAATATGCGCAAACAGGAAGCGAAATTACTATACTTGGAACAGACAATGAGATTAAGATTGCGGAGGATGTGGGTGCGGTAAATTTGGGAATTTTTGGCACAAACTTTAAGCTAACTCAACCGGCGATGGTGCAAAACACCTTTTATATAGGAAATCCGAAAATCGAATCCACTGACCTTAAGGCGTTGACGCGTGTCTTTGTTGCTGCCGACGGCGGAATGTTTGTCACTGGGGACGTGATCGCTTTTGCCCTGTCTGATAAAAAATACAAGGAAAATGTCCAGCTCATTGAAAGCCCCTTAGAAAAATTGCTAAAGATAAGGGGTGTAACATTCGACTGGAACAAAGATCAGGACGTGTATGAAGGGCATGACGTTGGCGTGCTCGCCGACGAAGTCGAAAAAGTACTGCCCGAGGTTGTTGAGAACCGTAGGACCGGTAAGGCCGTTCGTTATGAAAAGTTAACCCCTTTATTAATCGAGGCCGTTAAGGCACAGCAGGAGATTATAGACTCCCTCACCGCCAGGGTGAAGGCTTTAGAGTCTAAGCGTTAACCACCTTTAAAAGAGCTCTTGCCTCGGCTGCTGGCACGTCGTCCCAGCTAGACCAATTTGAGGCAGCTTCGTTCTTGTACTTGTCGTCCCTCCACCACTCTCTCAAAACCTCCTTGAAGTCAAGGAAGCTGTGGCAATTAAGTTTATTTTGAGCGTTGGTCTCTAGGATGGACGACGGGGAAAGAGCAGGGGAGGTCTGGATCGCAGGCTTGCCTTTGCTTTTATTAATTTCATCATCCCCAACGATGTGGACATTTAGGAAATTTCTAATGCACCTAACGAATGCCCTGTTGCAGGCGATTGTTTCGAGAAAAATTTGGCCAAAGTCGCTGGTGTTATTTATTGTCGCGTTGGCCATGTCTTGAAAGACGACTTGTTCTCCACATGTTTCATAATTAGGTATAAAGCGCACTGTACAACTTACTGCTACGTGGTCTGCTTCGCATTTTTCTACAAAATAT